>Ga0126342_10009493_pt1 | contig 17440 bp, 17 predicted proteins | sample Cyp1metagenome_FD_92528 | JGI IMG/M metagenome (GOLD analysis project Ga0126342, IMG submission 92528) | Coral microbial communities from Lord Howe Island, Old Settlement Bay, Australia - Cyphastrea 1 metagenome | ecosystem: Host-associated > Invertebrates > Cnidaria > Coral ... | reverse complement strand
CCCCCCCCAGCTAAAGCTGATATAGCGACTGCTATATTAACAAATGTCATTGAGCATTTAGTGTTGCTGTTGCCCCCCAATAAGCACGCCTTCACCGCCAAAGCGGTGTGGGCGGATTTTTTTGCCTCTTGGTTAGCCAGGTATGGCCTGATTTATGTTTTCCTCCCAGATGACTCACTAAATTGGAAACTGAACAAATTAAACCAAGAACAGCTTCCACGTTAGCTAGCCGGAGAGTATCCACATCTCCCCACGCTCCTTCACACTACCCCATGCTACCCCAATCTACTCCATCACATCCATCTTCTCTAAAATGACAGTCGCTGACCCCTCTACGTTCCATATCCCGGGGGAGAAACCAAACATGAGGCTCAACCAATCTGGTACTCAAAGTGTTAAACCCTTATATACACGTTGGTCCAGGCCATTTTATAAAAAACATGTTGCCAGCTTCCAAGGAGTTTGTCTCTGCGCAATCCAAAATGGCAAACAGAGGGTCCATTGGCCCAATTTTGCATATGCTGGTTTCCAGCAGTTTGAAAAAAACATCCAAAAACATCAACAACCCAGCGGTGAGACATGTTTGTGACCTCAATGCTTTGCATTTTATAGATGGCATGCCTGAAAAATCCAATACTCCTGACAGGGTATATAGACCCCAGATCAAATTGTAGATTTTAGGAGGTCTGACCCTATGAATTATAGACATGTTGGGGGTCCAACCCCACATTACATTTGATATCTATAAAATGGCGAGTAGAACCCCCCCATAATAGCATATGTGTTTTTTGTGCAAAGAACATTTATCACATCGAAAGGACTGCGGACTAATCGATCATAGCGCACCATGGAAATAACGGACATGAAGGCATTGTAACAGAAAACATTTGTCACCAAAACTGAATATCATGGACGCATGATCCTCCATGTTCATGTGCGACCAAAATCACGACAAACCAGAGAACACCACAATGAACTCACATACTTGCAGACAACCAGGGAAGACGACGGCAACCAACCATACTAGTTCAATTGATGAAAACAAAAAAATGAAAACATATATTGTCATCAGCATGGGTTGGGCATGGTTTGAACAAAATTGACCTCTTGTTCAAGGCAAGAATTCACGTTAGTGGGAGCGGGCTTCGTAGAGATCTAGTCCCGCATTAGTTGGCACCCGTGTTGTGCCATCGGGTTGACAGAGGCAACATATCTGGGTGTTTTTTTTGCAACAGTGTGAAAATGTGTGAAGATGGTTCGGACCGGACGACTTCTCGACTTTCATTTTTTGTTTCAATTTGTCAATTTGTTCAGAAGGTGGAGCACCTCTGGATGGTCATGGTGCCCTGGAAGATGTTGCAGAGCTGTTGAAACTTTTGCCCATGTGTCATGTGACCGCAATATTCGTCCGTTTTCAGCAATTTTGTTGCGGTGAGGATCGGAGTGTGCTGGCCACACGGCTCCACGGAAGAGGGTTTCAGGCTGGCAGTTGGCAATTCCAGAGACCAACAGTCATTACGTTTTTTTTTTTGAAATATTCAATGCGCAACGTTGCCCCAGGTGGTCGAGCCATTGAAATGCGCTGGTCATGCATCCATCTTCCGCGTCCGTGATGAACCAAAAAGAGCGACCATTGAACATGAACAAACATTTATGTTTTATAATTTATAATCCAATTTTGTTATATCAGTTGCTGCTGCTGAACGATTTTGAGGTGAAAGCGAGGAATGTGACACCGAACCCTCTGTTGCCAAGGCACATCTATCCGTGACGGATTCAATTCAAGAATCTTCAGATTCAACAAATGTTCTGATCCAACCAGGTAGTATGCCTTAGCGGTTTGGATGTGCCTGGTCAACGCGCGGCACAACAAGAGGCCGAACGTTGCGGGAGGGTGGTTCAATCGACAACAATTTTTTGAAGGATCCAACATGGATCCATCTGTTTATTTTGTTTTTGCAATGGATTGTAACATATTGTAACAATGCTAGTGCTACTTGTTTATGCATGATGTTTCTAGGATTGTCAAGTGTTGAATGCTGAGGTCAGCCTTCTGAAAGGGTTGTCGGTGGGTTCCTTAGGTTTTGGTGTTGAATTCGCAAAAGCAGACGCAGCGTTGGAATTTTCTCTTGCTTAGGCCCATCCAAACCTCATTGCCTACAAGCAAAGCTTTCTGGAAGATGGCGGTCTTTTGTTCATCATCATGACCCTGGCAGAGGTTTCTCAGAGATTCTCATGTTTTTTCATTTCTGATTGATGTTTTTTTTTTTGTGAGTGTGTGTGTGTGTATTACTTTGTGTGCTTGCTTCAGACTCGCTGGCATGCCGGCCGTCACATTTAGTATGCCATTGACGGCATGCCGACATTGTTCCCTTTCAGGATGGGGACCTTTGTCGAGTAGTCGGAGAGGCACAAGTAGCTCGCCGGGTTTTGCCCGAAACTGCAGCCAGAACCACAGATCTTCCAGTTTCTGCGAGGTTGATGTGGCAAGCCATGGCAAGCCATGGCAAGCCTCTGAGTTGGTCGTGGAGTGTGGCATTTCATTGCTGAGGTACTGACCTGGTTGCGCCAGACCCTTCTTGGCGAGCAACTCAGAGAATCATACCTTAGTGTTTTAGTGTCAATTGGTGAACACAAAAAGAAGAGACTATGAATCATAGACTATGAAGTTTTTCTTCCAATCCAAATCGCATCACTAGTGGAATTCGTTTTCTGGTTGCTGGATGTTGCTGGTGAAACCAGTGAGTGTAAGACTGCGTAACATTTGTGGGCCCTGTAGGGCCTCAGTGCGGTAGATTCACTATCAAAGTCTGAACCGGGCTGAACCACACACCACTGGCTGCAGAATATGAAAAATTGATCAAACATGATAATTTTGTAAGTATATTGTATGATATTATATGATATTTGAAACAGTTGGAAACAACTTGAACCAACTTTCATTATTTTCCACGTTGAGTTTCGATGTTTCGATGTTTCTTCAACATTCTAGGTTTTGTTTTCATTGCGCTAGGCCTGGAGCACCTGCACAACCAGGGAGTTGTTCGAAACCCAAATTGGATCGTCCATTAGAGCCCAACTTTTTGCCCTGTATCAAACGCTGAAAACTCTCATTTTTTCTCATTTTCTCAAGCTGCAAACTGTTAGATGTGGAATTTGCTGTGGAATTGCTGTGGAATGCAACGTGGAATCCTGTTTTTAAAGAAACATTATCTGAAACGATGTGATTTTCGCTGCAACACGGGTATCCGAATCGGAGGTTCATCGAGATCTAAAGAGTGTGGATCTGAAATGAAACGAAGAAACAACCGCTTTTCAAGCCGCGTTGCAAAATTTGAAAAACATGAACACATATTTCAAACGTATACATGTATCCCTATATAATGTATACATATACACAAAATACAATTATATGTATCCATATACGTCCTTTGATAATATAATTATTTTGATGAATTGAATATTTGAATTATATTTGATGCTTGTCAAGATTGTATTGCCATAGCCATCTAATCTATTCCATTTTATTCCCATTTACCATATACAATCGTATTCATCGTATACATACTTGCTTTTGTTGCTGGAGTCCTTGAAGTTGGAAACCATGCCCGAAAAAAGAGGTTCAAACATCTTCCTATGCGATGGCCGGCGACGGATCCGCATTGGTGACTTTGGTGCGCTGCATTGCGGGTTGATACAATTTTCATTTTGACGCATTTTGGAACTAGATCTCGATGTGTACCAGTACTGTGGTGCAGGTATATCCACTGTGCTGCAGAGTACAGCATTTGCCTCCTCGTGTGTTCGCCGACTCAGCGATCCAGAGCTGTCCAGTTTCACACTTTCGAAGCCCGCAAAGTGTGTACATTCACAAGTAGGTGTGCAGTCTCAGTCTTACTTCACAAGAAAAGCAAAATCTACGAGATCGTAACGCTGAAGTTTCGAGAATCAAATTGCAATCTTTCAAGTGCACGGCTGTTATGGCAGTTTTGTGTATACAGCGGCAAACGAAGCCCCTAATAATTTCAGAAGCAGTGTTCTCACACATATTGTCATTGGTGGCTACTATTGTTTACTTTTCTTGTGTTCAAATTTCAAATCGTCTCCGTTCGAAGCAGTTGCCGTTTGAAACTGTTCGAAACCATTGAGAAGTGCTGAGAAGAAACCAGTCATGTGCAGGTTGGCACCCCAGCCTACATGTCGCCTGAGCTCATGAGGTGATTGAACACAGCACTGCATCGCATGAGCTGCGTATGTATGGAACGAGATGAGCACAAATGCAGCTTCAAAGGAAGCAATGTAAGGAGTTGAGGATTATATTGACCATATATAGATGATATGACTTGAAATGGTTTTGGAACTTCAATTTCTTGAAATTTCAGTTTGCTGGAGGAACGAGCGGTATGACTTTCACGTGGACATGTGGGCCCTTGGGTGCATATGCTTTGAGTCTTGATCTCAGTTAAGTTAGTGCGGACTGCTTGTACAGTTCCCTCCATGGATGTGCATAGCAATGTGTGCGTCAGTGCGGAATTGTCCATGGTGCTATTAATACATATACATATACGTATACAAGTTATGACTGTGACCATGAGCGTTAGCATGATGGTGAAGATGGCAAACTGCATGCGGCCATTGTCCCTTGGCCTCTGTCATTCTTCGTCGAGTGCAACCAGTATGGTGTGGTGTTTTCCAGAAAATTGTATGTATATATATATATATATCTATTGTCAATGTAAGTCTCACGCATCCATTCATGTGAGCACAGCATCTGATCAGGGCGTCCGATCGCTCATCCTTTGGGCACAAACCGCCCTCTTTCTGGCAGGGCCCTTGAGCCTGCCATAGGCGACTCAGCGGCGTGACCGCATCGCATGGGACGAAAAGAACGAGAACTACCAGGCGTGACTTCGTGTGCAACCTGCAATTGATATTGGTAGCGGAGCCCGTGAAGGCGTGAAGGGCTGGGCTGCTACCATGGTGAAGGGAGGTACATGTTCTGGAGGGCACCAACAACCTGCTGGACAAGGACCTGGCAATCCTCCTGCAGTTCCTGACGTGCCAAACGTTGCTAAAACTTCCGGAGGTACCTTCAGGGGATTAGACTCTGGATTGGCTAAGGCCGCACCGAGTGCCCAAGGCTCGATCTCTTCAGCCGACAATGCCTGCGACGAGGACGAGAAGTGGCAGTAGAAGGAGCTCTACTGGTGATGTCGCAGTTGCAGGACTCAGCATGGGATGCGACAGAGGGGATAGACTACGACGACGTGGAGTTGGCGGAGAACCCCTTTGACGTCATCCGGCAGACCTTGGACCTGCTGTACCAGCACGAGGACGAGGTGGAGCTGCCAGAGAGGTGCCAGGAGTTCTTCGAGCAGTTCAAGAGAGAGAAAGGGGAAGAACTCCAGGCGTACATAGTGCGCCAGCAAACCATGCTGAGGAAGCTGAAGGAGCTCCAAGTGGAGGTGCCGCCTCTTCTGGCGGGGTGGCATATGCTCAGCCGAGCAGGAGTGCCTCGGTGGACCCACCCGCAGATCAAGGCCCTTTGCGGAGGAGAACTGAATGTGAAAGGAGTGGCAAAAGCCATGGCAAGGATGTTCGGCGGTGACAGCAAGCCGAACTTGAAAGACTCAGCCTTGCGAGGGGCTGATATCAACATGGCCGAGACCTACAAGCACTACTATGAGTACGACGATGTGGATGAGGCCTACTACCAGTCCTATGACGAGGACGAGATCTACATGGATGACTATGAGGAGGTGGACTACACCTGAGGAGGCCTACATCTCCTACCTGGACAGCCGAAAGAAGATGAGGGAGTTAGCCTTGGCTAGAGGCTTCTTCCCATTGTTGCCCTCGACATGGGTGGCAACCATGAGAAAGGCAAGAAAGGTGGTGGAGGAAAAGGAAAAGGAGAAGGAAAAGGGTGGCAAGAACAACAACGCCACCAAGGGCAAAGGCAAAAGCTTCGTGCCACCCGGTGCAAAGAGATTTGCATTTGTGAGGAGAAACTCAGGAAGGGTTTCAGCGACTTCTTCCACTACGGCACGATCAACGACGAGCGGGAGTACCAGTTCACATGGACCCAGGTTCAAACGATACCGACTCCCGGCTTCGGGGATCAAAGAAGTTCCAGACGAAGCCAACATGGTGACCGAGCTGGACGTGACCGACCTGGAGGTGCGATCAAACGTCATTGAGGAGATCCACTATACAATGGAACGGAAGCTGGTTGGGCCGTCATGGACTCCGGCGCCACCAAGACGGTCTGTGGAACTTCAGTCTGGAACCACCTTGTGGAGTACATGGTGATGCGTGACATCATGGACAACGTCGTGACCAAGCACGAGCCCAAGGACTTCAGGTTCGCCGATGGTGTGGTGATCAGATCAACGATGGTGGCAACGATCCCAGTTTGCGTTGCCCAACAATGGACGAGTCTGAACATCCACGTCTTGCCTGGCAACACACCTCTTCTACTTGCACGACCTGTTGGAGAAGTGGAACGTGGAGGTCAACTATGGGCAGCAGTCAATTCGAGTTGATGGAAAAGCAGTGAAGCCATCAAGGACTGCCAACGGGCACTACGTGACGATGCTGGACACCGAGGACGCTGATGACACCACCTATGTTGGTTCCATGATCACCGACGACGTGTTTGAGATGGACTTCGGCATCGAGGTTCACATGACGGACATGGTGGACGATGTGGTTCAGCTGGTGTGCAGCCGTTCTGAACATCAACAACGAAAGATGCGATTCTGGGAGGTCTACGTCGACGAGGGCAACTTGTCACAGTTTCTCAACAAGAAGGATGATGTGGAGGCCAGAATCTTCAGTCTGCCTGACTGGAACTTCGAGAACAGGGAGGAGCAGCTTCGGTTCTTGGACTTGATGGACCAGGAGCGACCACTCCACATCATGATGGCATTTGAATGCCGATTGTGGAGCCCTATGCAGAACATGAACTACAGGACCGATGAGAGAAAGAAGATCCTGGCTGAGATGAGAGCGGTGGAAGAGAAGACGCACCTTCGCTTCTACAGCGAGGTCCACAAGAAAGGCAAGTCAATTGGGTGCGATGTCACTGCTGAACAGCCTGCTGAGGCCCTTTCTTGGAGAACCACTACGCTGGAATCAATGCGTGGTTACTTTGAAACTGTGTTGGACCGATGCAGGACAGCCCTCAAGATGAACCCTCGAGACACCAAGCTGGTCAAGAAGCCAACGAGGTTCAGATCAACAAAGAGGTTGGTGACTGAAGCCTGCAACCTCTCCTGCATCTCCAGAGGTCCACACCAGCAGATGATGGGGCAAGGAAAGGCTCTGAAACAAATGCGAAACTATGAGCCTGGATTGGTCAAGATCCTTGGAGATGCCATCTACAACTCAAAGGAGGTGGCATGGAGAAAGCGCTGTCAGGCCGAGCTGATGATGATGGAGATGGTTGAAAAATCAGAAGGCAATTGCACTTCTTCATCGCCAACTTGGGCACCCATCAGCTCAGAAGCTCATCGTGGCCGTGAAGCAGCGCGACTTCCCCAAGGAGTATGTGCAGGTGACCAGATCCTACAAATGCCCAACATCCTGGAGCAAACAGGAGCCAAAAGCCGTCAGGGTTGCGACACTTTGCAAAGCCCCCCACTTCAACCACACGATTGCCATCGGCACCTTCTGTGTGGAGTGGGATGGCCAGAAACTTGGGGTGCTGACGGTGCTCGATGAGTACTCTCGATACGAGATGGACCACCGCATCATTGAGGAGACGGCCGATATGGAAATTGCGCTGTTGGAATCTTCCTGGATGAGGTCTTTTGGATTTCCGACCCATCTCAGGTTGGATGCCAGTGGCCCACATCAGAGCTCGACTTTTGCTGATTGGGCGAGTCTTCACGGGATGCGATTGGAATTGGTCCCACGTGGAGCTCACCACAGACTGGGCATCCTGGAGCACAACCATGCCGTGAGAAGAAAGCAGCTGGAGATCTTCCACAAGGAGATGCCAGATGTCCCCTTTGACAAGGCTTTGCGAATGTCACCAGCGAAATTGCCTGACATCAGTGTCTGGCTCTTCGCCAGCGACGATGGCATTTGCACATGTGCCATCTGAGGGTGGAAATGCTGATGACCCCGGCGACCCCGGACCTGAAAAGTTCGGAGATGAGCGCGACCAAGTGTGCAACACCCTCATCAAAGAGACAGCTGCTGTGGCATTTCACAAGGCCAATGCAGACCTTGCAATGCGATCTGCCATTTTGGCACGAGCTCGAGTTGAACAAGATGAGCTCTTTGTTGGGGATTGGTGCTACTACTGGAAGCCCCAGAGTCACAAGTTGGACCCCTTTCGATGGCGAGGACCCTGCTTGGTTGTGGCCGTGGAGGTGATGCCTGAACGCACCAGCACCATCTACTGGATTGTGCACGGATCCTCTCTTCTGAGGTTCACCCGTTCCCAGCTTCGACATGAAAGCGTACCAGAACGCTTTGAACGACAAGGCCAACCACCTCACCTTGAACAACTTCGAATGCCAATGTCCACCCGACTCTTGAAAGCACTCAAGCCTGCCCGAGGCCCTGTATGTGCTCTGGATGTGGCTGAGATGGGACAAGATCCTTTCTACTATCCTGGGGGGTATGCCCTCTCTGACGCTGCGGGTAAATCTTTGGACTCTTTCGATGATGACAAGCCCCTTGCGGACAAGGCCGCCATTGACTCCACTGCGACCAACCAGAACGACATCGACATGGAGCCCCCAGAGAAGGAGGAGACGTTTCCGATCCATGCCCCCACAACGATTGCCTCAACGAGGTCCTCTCCGAGACCAAGAACCGAAATGCCTTCTCCTGAGAAGATCGACAGCAGAGCTGCTGGCGTCTGGACCGACACTGGCCCTGAAAGGCCTGATGCACCAGCTGTCACCGCCACTTCAAACCCTCCAGCTGGCGATGAAAATGACCATGCAGGTAAAGAGGGCCCTCAACAAGCTGAACATCCCACGGGCATCGTCGAGAGACGAGAACAACAACCAGAGGTTTTGCCTGAATCCTTCAATCGAGAACGGAGGATGTATGCAGCTGCTCCCAGAGTTGCCAGTCAGGTTTCAGAAGAAAGAAACCAAATTTTGGATAGACTACCACCTCGTCGCCAAGGAGATGGACAACCTGCCCCCAAGCAGCCACGCTTGGAAGAAGTGCATATGGTGGAGATGACCGCCGACGACGAGCCCTACGCCGTGGTCGAGTCAAAGTTGGATGCCGCGGCCAAGCAGCAGTTCAAGGAGGCAAAGAGAAAAGCTTCCCTGCCCTGGTGTGAGAATGATGCCTGGAGACCAGTTGACAGGACATCTGCGCCTGATGGCACAATCGTGCCGATGAGGTTTCTTCTCCGGTACAAGGAGAACCCGCCCCACGCCCGGGTGATTCTGCAGGGCTTCAAACATCGAGATGTCCCGGAAAGCAAGTTGGACACCGAGTCGCCCACGCTGTCAAGACTCGGCAAGTACCTGCTGACAACGTTGGCCTGCACCCTGAGGTGGAAGCTTGGAACTATGGATGTGAAGAGTGCCTTCCTCCAAGCAGACTACATCCACCACAAGGTCGACCTGTACGGCGAACCTTCGGCTGACATGAGACGTCTCCTACAGGAGATGCTTGGGCTGCAGGAGCACGAGGTGATGCAGATGACCAAGCCGGCCTTCGGCGATGTGAAGGCGCCCAAACAGTGGAACGACACCGCTGACAAAGCCATCACCAAGGCAGTCAAGTTCCTCAAGCACCCTCTGGACGGCTGCATCTACCTGAGCACCCGAGTGGCCATCCAGGATGACGACCCCTTTCGCATCTTCAACATGAACGGCATCAACTACGCGGTGGACGGCATCTTGGGACTTCATGTGGATGACATCATCGCTGCGGGTGAGTACGTCTGCAAGCCTGAGTATGTGATCGAGCCGAACGGCGCTTGCCGAGCGCATGCATGTCCTCATGAACCGCTTCAAGTTTGGTTCCATCAACTACGACAGCAAGCAAACCTTCTGTGGCGCAAACTTGACACAGAGCTTGGACTTTTCTGAGGTCACCTTCAGTCTTGAGAAGTACCTGCGCCAGGTCAAGCCTCTGACCCTCGTGGACTTCTTGGAGCTATGGCATGGCCTGCAACGCAGACACAGCCTCACCTTTGTGCCTCAATCAGCATGGCGCAAGCAACGGTGTCTGGAGCTCGTGTTGCCGACCTGAACGAGGCCAACAAGATCCTCAGGTATGCCAATGAGACGGCTGACATCCCTCTCACCTTGCGATCTCATGGATCCCTCAGCCAACTGAGGTTTGGATTTTACTCTGATGCATCATGGAGTACCAGGCCGGATGGATCTTCACAAGGGGGGCGGCTTCTTTTCATTGCCTCTGAGAAGGGGATCGGTGGCGACAAACCTTTCCCACTGACTGTGGTGGACTGGGTGAGCCGCAAATTGCCCAGGGTTTGATTTGCCGCTCTTCACTGAGCGCTGAGGCTCAGATCATGACGACTGCCGTTGACAACTTGGAATGGGCCAAGACAATGTTTGGCCTGATGCTGTGCCCTTCAGAAGGAGCCGACAGCGAGCATGTGATGAAATGGCTTGGAGGTTCACCATGCATCAAAGATGCTCGCGTGCCCTTTTCGATGCAAGCACATCGGCAACACCCGGCATGAAGCTGGCGGAAAAGCGCACAGCCATCGAGATCAAGATCACAGCCGAGAGGATGCAAGCTGCACGTGGAATGATGAGATGGTGCAATTCGCACCAGCAGCTGGCCGATGGGGTCACAAAGTCAGCGGCAAGAAATTGGCCATGGAATTGCGCCGAGGAGTTCGTTGCCTGCGCTACGACCCTGAGTATGTGGCATCAAAGAAGGTCAAGCCGGAGGACAAGGACAAGGAGCAAGAGGTGCTCGACAAGGCCGCCAAGGAGATCTACAAGAAGCACAAGATTCAGGAGACGATCTTCAAGCCCGAGCACATGGAGATGGAAGACAAGGAGGAGACCGGCATCTGCCTACTGGATGGATGTGGACTTCTGACAGAAAACGGCAAAAGGTACTGCACCAAGCGCCACTACCACGCTGCACAGCACAAGAACTCCAAGCCCAAGAAGACGGCCTTTGCGTCTTGGATGGTTCTGTCCGCGACGGGCATCCCCGGAGCCGAGGCCATGCAGTTCACGGTGAAGGGCATTGTGATCCCCTACATCCAGGCGATCGTCTTCGTGATTGGATTTGTCGTGGTGATCATCATGGTTTTCCTGCATGGCGGGCATCAATTACGAACGACGCCGAGCTCTTCGACATCCCTCTGGACATCAAGGGTTACATGAACCGCTGTTGGTCCACACCGACGGGACCCACATGGAGTTCGACCCCGAGTTCGAAATGAGCAGTGCGAGTGCGAGCAGTGATGAGATGATGGATGCAAATCGAAACCACGGAGATGGAGGTGATCATCAAGAAGGATAAGAAGAAGAAGAAGAAGAAGAAGAAGAACAACATGAGCCGAGCGAGGACGGCTTCGGCAGCGATGATGGTCTTGGAAGACCAGTGACGCACGAAGGAGACATCATCACCCCGGAGCACACTCCACGACTGGTGAATGGAACGAGGATGCTAGCTGACGATGGTGGCATGGCAACATGGTTGACACCCGGGCAGATTGCCTACATGCAGGGCGAGGGCTACTACGTCTTGTCCGACAAGGAGGTCAACCGACGTCGAGCTGAACTACAAGCTTCGATGCCCCCAAGCATCAACGAGGTGCTGACCCCGCAGGTGATGAACGAGATTGTGGAAGGCAACCACACCGGCACAGTCCAAGTTCCAATTGACCCGAGCAATTGGGATGGTGTGGAGCCACAAGAACGAGATGAGCGCACGCAACTGCTGGAAGATTGCCTACTGCTGGCAATTCAACCTGAGGAGATGAACAATGAGCGCCTGCTGGAATCAAAGGCCCTTCGAGCCCAACTGCGCACAGTTAGGAATGTTTAGCAAGCCCTAAGAGAGTTGCGAGCCGACCGGTTTTTGGAGTTTTTATATTCAGCTGATCGGACTTTCTTTAAAGCCCTTTTCCCCTGTGTCAATGTAAGTCTCACTCATCCTCTTTCTGGCAGGGCTCTTGAGCCTGCCATAGGCGTTGCAGCGGCGTGACCGCATCGCATGGGGGAAAAGAACGAGAACTACCAGGTGTGACTTTGTGTGCATCAACCTGCAATTGACATTGATATATATATGATTGTCTAGTGATCTAGTGTTTGGCAGGCCTGCATGGACAGTGCTCATTTATTGGTGGTTGGTAAATAAGGTAAAACAAATGCCAATTTTGGCTCAAGTAATTTGATCCAAAATAGCAGCATTGTTTTCCTTGTGCGAGGCAAGTAGCTGGTTTAAGTGGAGTTGACCACTTGATGTCCAGCCTAATCCCCGGGGTACATGTTGCTATGCACACGCATGCAGAGATACTGCCTACCGCGGCATGGATGGACTTCTCCAACTACGTGCGGTCGCTGCTGCAGCTGGGCTGAGCTGATGAGGCGCGCTAGTCCGTTGTGGAAGTCATCCATAATGGGACCATTCCGGAGTTACCGGGGGCCCTGCGAGTGCCTTTCATGGAGTCACCATGTGTACGGCGACACACGCCGTGGGGGATTTCGTTTTCCCTTCGTGGGGATTTGGGCCAAGACGGCTGTTTTGGCCCAAACTGGGGATTTGGGCCAAGACGGCTGTTTTGGCCCAAACTGGTGAAGGACCTCAAGCGGTGTGGGACAACTACCATGGCTGCGAGGAGATTTTTGAGCTGCTAGGCATCTTGCCTCGGGAGTTAACCGGGAACAGATCGTGCCTCGGCATGTGCGCCTTGTGGTGGAGAGACTGGCGCTGAGTCGTGGCGGAATCACGATGCAAGAGTTCTTTGAACTGTGGCGGGCTTGGCAACGGTTCCCGCCTATGGAGAGAACCATGGATGGGACATCAGGCCGTCACCCGAGCCAACAGTGACAAGCTGCGAGCAGGAGCATCCTCTGCCGTGGCGTTTGAGGAGCCTTGGATGGTGCGGTTGGAAAGTGATTCCAATCGGCATCCTTATGGATCCGACACGCGATCTGAGTGATGTGGCCAGACAACAGTCTCTCCACGGTCGACGGCATCATGGAAGCGCTGGATTCCTCAACCAAGTCCAGAGCTCGGGAGATCCCGGTTCACTTCAATGCATGGCAGACCAGGACCCAGGCCTTTGTGTTCCGATCATTACCCGGAAGGTCTACCCGACTTGTGCCCTGAGGAAGCGGCTCGGGTTCAGCGAGACAACAAAGCAGCGGCCTTTGTGTTGGAGAGAACCCGCAAATTTTGGCAACTTTTGAAGTCATTGAGGCCGTCCTCCGTGATAAACCCAGACGTCAGTTTTTCATTTTTCCACCTCAATGCCTACGGTTTGTGGGCGCGTCGGATGCAGCTTTGGAGCAACCAAAGCAAGGCACCGGAGGGTTTGTATCGTCTGGATGGACGAACCCGGTGAGACCAGGGAGGCCTTTGTAACTATGGCAAATTTACCTTAGGTTGTGTCTGACCTGTGGGAAGCAGGTGACCGAAGATCGCACAACTAAAGATGGTTGTCATCTTACAGGCACTGGTATGTCGACCACATCGATTTCGCAGGCGACGCGGAGTGTGGTTCATCGACAAGGTGGCGTTCCTCATGACTCTATAATCCGGGGAAGAAGCGAATCACCAGACCTTGAAGCCATGAGTGGCATAATCCACGCTTTGCTTTTGCTTGCAAGACTTGGATCTTTTGGGAGTGGGCGCCCTCCAAAAGCAATTTGACTGATTCCATCAGTCGGCTAGGATGGAACGATCCATGGATATCCATGGCATCGATGCAATAGTTATTCAATAGTTTCACGTCGCATCTAGCTCCTTTTCCAGCCATTCTCTGGCGTCTTCCTTTCGCGGGCATTTTCCGTACGGCCGCATTTTTATAAACGCATTGGGACAGAAGTGCGTTGGGTGTGAAAGGATAGCTGGAGGTCAGCATATCGTAGCCTAACTGATACAGGTTGCCTTCATCAGGAGGGCTGATGGATCTGTGGGCATACCCAATGCATCAATGATCCTGTGGGAGATACAGGTTGGGAGACAGAGTGAGAAAGGTGGTTGGAAAAAGAGCGAGCGTGCTAACGAGTCTTGAGGTTAGGGACCTAACCCAGGTGACTTATATAAGACCAACCTCTAAGAAATGTATGACTGTCCAGTGTTTGGGAGGCCTGGGTGGACAGTGGTAATTTCTTGGTGGTTGGCTAATAAGGTAAAACAAATGCCAATTTTGGCTCAAGTAACTTGATCCAAAATTGCAGAACTGTTTTCCTTGCCCTCCCTAAATCACGGATTTTGACCCACCCTTTTATCGGGTCCCCTGCGGGGTCACCTTGTAATTTGAAGTCTGCGCTGCAGATGGGGTCTTTGCACGGGACACTGCGAATACCCGCAGATTGGAATGCATTAAAAATCCTGTAAGCGATATAGTGAGAAAGGTGTTTGGAAAAAGAACGAGCGTGCTAACGAGTCTTGACCTAACCTATGTGACTTAAATTCCAACAAGTATATATGTACATATGTATGTACATCATATGTGTAGATATGTATATTTAGATATGTGTATATATATATTTATGTACATGCATGGTATATATATAATATACACATATGTGTGTATCTATATATATATATATTTCCTCAGTATATTGTGAACAGTCCGAGTCAACAGTGATTCTTACAACATTTGATGAGTTGACATGCACAGACGGTTGCACATTGGTTTACCGTCTCAAAGTTTGCAGCGCAACTGCTACGACATCAGCCAGGTTTTGCCCCCCGTTTAATAGTGAAATGATGCCACCCAAAGAAAAGGATGTCCTTTCACCATCCACAACTGTTTGTGTCTCCCAGCTTCAGGATATGCAAATTCCGACAAATCTTGACAATCATCAACTGCAATTTCCGGGGAATGTTTCCCACTTCCAACTCAAGGCGTGTGCAAGTTGACTGTATACTTGTAGCCAATTTGCAAGCATGTGCATGTCACCATGTGAATCTGCCATATAAGTGGGAGGACTGAAACTCTGGGTTTCAGTTGTTGTACAATTTTCCGGATCAGAAACATATGTTGGCATAAAGAGCAGAGAAACTGAGGCTGTGTAGTCTTGACTTGCCCTTCGCCGCAGCTTCCTTGCTGCAGTTGGTCCTCTCCTTGGACATGTCAGCCTGCATGTGCATTGCAGATGTAGTGATGACTTGTTGTCCATGCTCAAATCAAACGGCAACTAAAATTCAGAATTCATGCAATGTTTTTGATGGTGCGATGTTGAATCAAGGTTCCCTTAGAAAAACATTGGAAAAACACTTTGGCCATTCCGCTTCTACTCCAGTGTTTAGTCCTACTAGCAAATGCTCTCATTCAGGTTCCCGTATCCAGACATGTCATGCTTAAAACGATCCGGGGATGGCATCATTGAAGGTTGACCTTTGGCATTAACGGTAAATAAAGATTCTTCTAATTCGATGCATGTATATGCGAAGGAGGAAAAGGTGCCGAGGAAACGAAGGAGGGACAAAGTGTGAGAAGTGTGAGAAGTGCTATTTGTCATTTTTTTTCACATTTGTTATTTTATTTACTTTTTTTTGTTGTTTCTTTTCTCTTTCTTCAGTGTTCTTACTCTATTGGTGTTTTAGGCCATGCAGGTGATGGATTCTGAACCTGCTTGTGCCTCAGACTACCGGTGCCGCTCCTGTTTCAAGTTTCAACCAGCTACAGACTTCATGCCCAGAGAATCGGAGGAAGCGTGAACAGCTGCTTTTGTTTCTTCCCGAAGGCATTCGTTTTACAGCTCTGGCTTAGATCGTCTTAAAGTCTTGGTTCCGACGAAATAATTCCCTCAGATGCTTAACATTTTTCCTTTTTGTTTCGCTCTAGGACATTTACGACTTAGGCCTGGGAAAAATTGGAGGGTAGAAGTGAAGAGTTGATCAATGCCTCGACCTCAAGACCATCAAGACTGTCCTTTTGGCAGAGAACTAGTTGAGAATTAGCCACGAAGGCAATAGATTCACTTGGATTCATTTGCTTCAAATAATACAACTTGAAAACTTCCTGTGTGAGGCGAACCGATGGCTCCTTCAAAAGGAGGTCACGAATCGGTCACGGCCTCGGATTTTAGCGGATTTTGGCTTGAACTGTTGCTAGAAGTGTGGAATTATCGCGCAGAGTGTTGTAGATATGTCCAAATTCAGACCATTGGCATTCATTGACGTGGTGATCAATTTGCTACAATGTTGTTTAATGCAAATCTGTTTGCCGAGTTCATGCTCTTTGTAACTTCTGTAAGGCCAACTGCAAGTTGCCTGTTGCAAGGGCCCCTTTTTGTGGCGGGTGGCCGTGCCAGCCTTGGTCCCAGTGAGGAGGACAGGGTGAGCAAATCTGAGCGGAAATGAAATACCATGGGATATTAAAAGAATAGCCTGGAATAGCTATTTAATCTATTTGATTCAGTTTGATTTAGTTACTATTCAGTTTGATTCAGTTTGATTTAGTTACTATTCAGTTTGATTCAGTTTGCTTCAGTTACTATTCAGTTTGATTCAGTTTGATTTAGTTACTATTCAGTTTGATTTATATAGTTACTATTCAGTTTGATTCAGTTTGATTTAGTTACTATTCAGTTTGATTCAGTTTGATTTAGTTACTATTCAGTTTGATTCAGTTTGATTTAGTTACTATTCAGTTTGATTCAGTTTGCTTCAGTTACTATTCAGTTTGATTCAGTTTGCTTCAGTCAGTTTGAATCAGTTTGATTTAGTTACTATTCAGTTTAATTCAGTTTGCTTCAGTTACTATTCAGTTTGATTCAGTTTGCTTCAGTTACTATTCAGTTTGATTCAGTTTGATTTAGTTACTATTCAGTTTGATTCAGTTTGCTTCAGTTACTATTCAGTTTGATTCCGTTTGATTTAGTTTGATTTAGTTACTAGTCAGTTTGATTCAGTTTGCTTCAGTTACTATTCAGTTTGATTCAGTTTGATTTAATTACTATTCAGTTTGATTCAGTTTGATTTAGTTACTATTCAGTTTGATTCAGTTTGATTTAGTTACTATATATTCAGCTTCAGTTACTATTCAGTTTGATTCAGTTTGCTTCAGTTACTATTCAGTTTGATTGATTTTGATTTACTTACTATTCAGTTTGATTCAGTTTGATTTAGTTACTATTCAGTTTGATTCAGTTTGATTTAGTTTCTATTCAGTTTGATTCAGTTTGCTTCAGTTACTATTCAGTTTGATTCAGTTTGATTTAGTTACTATTCAGTTTGATTCAGTTTGCTTCAGTTACTATTCAGTTTGATTCAGTTTGCTTCAGTT
>Ga0126342_10009492_pt1 | contig 17441 bp, 17 predicted proteins | sample Cyp1metagenome_FD_92528 | JGI IMG/M metagenome (GOLD analysis project Ga0126342, IMG submission 92528) | Coral microbial communities from Lord Howe Island, Old Settlement Bay, Australia - Cyphastrea 1 metagenome | ecosystem: Host-associated > Invertebrates > Cnidaria > Coral ... | reverse complement strand
TGCAAAGTAAATCATCCGCAGCCCAATTCATTGTACAGTGCAAACGCCTAAAGCTGAGCTGCTTCAAATCAGATGCGCCGGCTAGTACTGCAACTACTTCTGCTACCACTTGATGGAAACAAGATTCCATTGATGAGTGGTGCTTTTGCCAAGGGGAGCCAGGGGAAAACCTGTCAGCTGCCCTAGATTTTCTGCTTTTGCCGCTGTTACAGAGGGGAGGTGGATGATGGATGAAGCAAAAAGAGGCTGGAAAATGCAGAATCCTCTTGAGGGGTTGTCTTTTCTGCCCATTTGAGGTGTTCAGAAGGTTCTGTGGAGGATCATTCTTAAATTCTTAAACCATCTGAAAGCACCAAGTCACAAGATTGAGATTGCTTGTCAGCAGCAAGTAAGTGGCAGTAGCAGCATCGGACATGGCCCACTGCTTCCTACATACTGATATATAGTCTAGGTAGGGCGTGGTTCCCGTAGATGTGCTTGCACACTCCAAAGAATGCAAAGAACCCCCCTTCATATTTGTTTTGAAGGACAAGTTCCAAGACTATTGCTGGGATAATTTTAAGTCCTTTTGGATTTTCCCAAATATTGGATTTCCCCAATTCCCCAAATATTGGATAATTTTCCCAAAGTCTTTGGGGACATCCATCCAAGGGCCTTTTCGGTGCAGTGGCTTGCTGAGTTGTTCAGCTGATTCGCATCCCTCCCTGGGCACCCCATGGATTCCCTGCTCAAGTCATTTCAAATAGATATGTAGGTTGATCAGATATATATATATATATATGTTGATATATTGATCAAATAGATATTAGTTGATCATTTCCAAAATAGATATGTTGATACTTTTATGGGAAATAAATACAATAGATATATGTATCAACATCAATACTCATTTCATTATGCCAACATTTGGAACATTCTTGATATGTTTGATAAATTTAAGATGATCAGATATGGGTCTTCCACAGAGGGGTGCACCTTGAAGGTGCCATCTTTAGAGCTCACTGGCACCTTTGACAACGTCAAAATGGATGGATCTCGAGCCTATCTCCCGGCGTATCTCCTGTGGAACCACTATGGGTCCGAAACTCAGGGTCATCACTTGCCATGACGAAAAAACACAAAAAAATTTGGTGATTCTTCAAGGCCTTACCAACGTGTGCCCTTCCCAGAAGTCGATCTGAAAGAGGTGCCTTGGAACGCTTGGAATCCGTTGAGTTCATGGAGGAAATTCGCAACGCAGAGAAAAACACTCCAGGTCACGGGCTCCTTGCGAAGGCCAAAGAGCGAGGGACTGCGATGCTGGCTTGCGATTGCTGCTTTTTTGGTCCAGATATAGATGATTGTGGGAATCAAGTGGAGACTGATCAAGTGGGACACTGTCACCCAATTCAAATTATTCATTTCATAGCAATATTATTGTTATCGCAATGATGATCCCAATCATCCCAGTAGCAATCCCAATCAAGCCATGATTGTGCCACCTTGGTGTCGTTGATGGCCGCCAGGATAAAGGTGAGATTGCAGCCAGTGCCCGATCCAGGTGGGTTTCCCCCCCCGAAATGTTGGAGGTGATTTCCCCCAAAATGTATAGAGAAGTCGGTTGGAATCGGGTTTGCAGGACTGACATGGACAAAAAAAGGCAACTTTGAAAGCTTTGGCAGAGTAGATTGATTGCATGACCAATAAAATTTAATAAACACCTCCGAAGCATTTTGGGGCTCATTTTGGAGGGTTCTTGTGATCGGGTGGAATGAAACCTCCAGAACCAGGACCGGTTCAAGATGTTACTTTGCCAACTTGCAGACACACTGCAAAAAAGATGTTTTGCTCGAAACCATACTTACAGGGCCAGGGGGCTGCATATTCGTATACGGTAGGAGGTTGCATTGTTGCATTGGTGCAAGATTTGCTAGACGGCTACATCACAGAGGCAATAGAGGTCTATTTAGCAGAAAACTTCATGATTACTGAATGAAAAAATCGCTTTGGATACTGTCAAGAGAGATGCAAGCGGGTCCATACGGGTTGCCTGTGAAAGATCTTGAGGCAAACGGAGTGTTCACCACACTCACTCCAGTATTTGCCTGAGATTGCGGCGAAACAGCTACGAGCGGACGCTGCTTTGAGAGTTAAGAATGACAGTGAAGGATATTTTTTTATTGGAATTTTCCATTATTAAGCATTTTCGGGATTCCCCATTTGTGGAAACCTCCATATAAGTGCTCGTACTATGTACTGCTAGACGTTGAGGTCGCAACATCTTCCAATGAATCCCTTTGACGCACCACTTTCTGATATCGAACAAATCTGCTTTGAATGAGTGCGGCTGTTACGCCCTGTTCATGACAAGTTCCGCGTTGGCCAATTTCTGGATTTGCACTTGAGAACTGCAGCAACCATAGCGGACTTGGATTAACTCCATGCCATGGCTGTAATTCAGACATAGAAAAGTCAGCCAAGCTGATTCCTAGCCATTGGTGGTTGATGCAAATGCGCCCTATTCAGTTTTTTAGAGGACTAGCATCAGCCGAAGCCAATCCGAAGACGCACAATTTGATCAGAATTTCCACAACCACCAGAGTCAAACCATCACAAATTGTGATTGGACAGAGCCTTGTTTGAGGCAGTGCAAAAGAGCCACATGCAGATGTGAGTTGTGAACTTCGTTGGTAAGGATGTGCAGGTAATGCCTCACATGACATCTTCATTTATCTTCACTGTTCATCTTAACTCTTCTGGTTGTTGGTTTGGAACATTCTTTATTTTTCCATATATTGGGAAGAATCATCCCAACTGACGAACTCCTTTTTTTCAGAGGGGTAGTTATACCATCAACCAGTAGTATTGGCATTATAACCACTACTCTTAAATAATCCCACTATTGATGATTATCCCGTTATAATCCCATTAATGACCAAGTGGTACTATAACCACATTATTGGTATTAAATACCAATGATTAATACCAATAAGCAGTTGAAGTACCTTATTGGTTCTCAACCAGTATTATTGGTATTATAATCCCATTATATAATCCGATGACTTTTATCATCTTTTTCTTCCGACGTTGAGCGACTACAAAGCTGCCAGGACTGGTCAACTGCTCGGCATCGGGTAGAGCGACTACAAATGCTGGTGCCGCACCCAGCGAACAGTGAACAGTCACCCAACTTTGACCCACGGATTTTTTTTGGTGTTCTTTATATCGTGGTTGTTGTCAAACCATATTGTAGTGGTACCAACCTTGAAGTGTTGGATGTGACTTTTCTGCTCGCAGTCTGCCTTTCACAATCAGCATGGCAAAACAGTGGAAAAAAAAACAGAAGCGAGCGTGTTGACCGTGCCAGACGCGCCTTCAAGAAAGAATGGACGATTGGCGGCCGAAATGAGCTGCTGAGCATTGCTGAGTGTTGTTTGGCGGCACTTGAGCCATGAGCAAAATATCTGGTTGACTGGTTAATTGTTGGGACTTACACCACCTCATTTATTGGGATTATGATAGCCCATAGTTTGCCTCACCGAGTGCTTGATGCCTTGGAGTGTTGGATGTTGTGGTTAAAGGTAAGCACACCCTGACAGCATCGCCACCAAACAATAGTAGGTTGAAGAATGTTGAAGACATACATTTCACAGATGTTCAGAACTGATATTGAGATGAGAAACATCAAGCATATTCAGCAGAGATTCGACAGTGACACCGCCATTCAGAATGGATTTTCTCTCAAGATGTCACCGCGAACCATGCAAAAAGCTGTGCGCGAAACACATGCCATGTGTATCCGTTGCTGTTGCATGCTTCATGCTTCACTTGTGAGAGAAAATAGATCCTCTACGTCTAGGTCTAGGTGATCTCAAATATTTGGCCCAACATCGAAGGCAGCAATTGCTGAATCTAAAGATACGTCTGTGACAGCCCTTTGCCAAGGAGACTAGAAACTTCATGACCCACTTCGGTAGAAACCCCTCTCTAGCACCTCTAGCCTTGCTGAGGTCATTCAAGATACCAACGATCCTCCTTGCCGCATTTTCTGCCCAAGCGGAATTGAGGATTCGGAAGAAACACTCCTGAAAAAGTAGACTAAGTAGACATTGACATTCACTGCTTATTTACTTTGCAACTGATTAGCATTCATTGTTTCAACAGTTCTTGGCACAGTGCCTTTCCATCATCCTTTAGCCCTTCAGCCATGGGCTGCAACGCGACCAAGTATGACAGCAGATATTCGAGCAGATATGGCGATGCATCTGATGATCCTCGGACGGTTGTATACCCCATTATACTCCCAGCTGACATTGTGTTGATGGGACATGATGACAAACCGGGCTATGATCGAATGAGCCACCGCAAAAACTCCGGCAATAGACAACAGAAACATGAAGTAAGCGATGGGACCTTCCCAAGTAGCAATACCTGAGGGTCATGTCATGCCTGTCCACGTACATCATTTTGCTTTAGGCGATACCCCTCAAATTTGCCAGGCATATTCTTTTGTACAATCGTGTGGTAAGCGATGGGACCTTCCCAAATTTGTTGATGTCCTTTTGGTGAACCTTGAGTTTCGGAGATGGCTAAAATGACGATTTTGTTTGATGAAACATGATCATAAACCATTGGGTTGTTTGGGGTACCCCATTCTTTGACGAATCCTTGGGTCCTGTTCCCTCCTGACAGGGTGACACCGTGCCATTATCTCCGATGTCAATCAACCGTTCTGAGACACCGCGCTATTACCCCGAGTAACTTGGAAGATTACATTTTGATAAGGTTGTCTGAAAAGTTATACCCCCAACATATTCCTAATGACAATTTAATGGGGAGAATCAGAGAATCATCATTAACCAGTGGATGGAATGGGGTATCCGATTTTCAGACAGAATTTTACCCATGAAGTAAGCTTTTGATTTTGGCCTTCTTATCAGTCGGCTCTGTCAACAGCCTATCAGTGCAACAGAATTGAGGTAAAGAGAGATTCACACAACACAATGTATCTCAAGTGTTTGTTTTTCTGCATCCTCAGTGTCTTTTCTTGCCTGGAAAACTGAGAAACTACTTGAAATCACCACATGTGGCTGGTCGACCAGGTATCTTCATGGACAGCCTTGGGACAAGTCCTTCTCACATCCCTACACTCTGCCCAGCGAGAAGTCCATGGCGCGATCCGAGACGAACCAGACGCTTGACACGTCCCCACTTGGCTTCCGGGGTACAGATTGATCCATTGACTATATTGAATTAAACTTCGCATCCCAAAACAAGCATACGTAGTACTAACATGTACTAACTGGGGAACGCTGGGCGAGGGTTTGGAAGCAGCAGTTTGATCGATTGCGACTAGCAGCCGCAGCCCAATGTTCGGCGAACCATGCAGAGGAAAACTTGGTGAGTGCAGAGCAAGACCGTGCTCATCAAATCCAAGTTCCCATGAAAAGACAGAGAGTCCTTTGACTTTGATACCTGTCATTTTAGAGGAACACAACAAAATTTTGATTTTGAGCTCCAGTTTTTCAAAGCGCCATGAAGAAACAGCTAGAAATTCTTCATGAATCCATCTCCGTCAGGAAATGGAACCCGTACCGCGCGGACATCGATGGCCTAAGGGGTGTTGCAGTGATGGCCGTGACTTGACACAACGCGACGTCACTGGAAGAATGGTGAATGTACAGGTTCCCAAATAAGAAGCCTCATTTTAGGTCGAATTATTGTAATTTTATAATCTAATTACCCAGACGTATCATCACTAGTTTCAAGGTACCCCCCCCATTAGTTTACAGAGCTTATGGATCTGACTTAAGTGGTAGAACATGGTAGAACACAAGGATAATAACATATAATAATCCCCAGCCATTGTTGATGATTAGTGATTAGTATATTCAATATCCACCCATTTCTGCTTTGTTTATGGAATGGTTTGCCCATTCCATCCCATGATTTTAAACAGTTGAAAACCTCATATTCCCCAGGAAAAATGACCATAAAGTATGTAGATCATCATACCCGCAATTTTGGGACAGCCCAAAAAAAACAAACAAAGTGTGGATTTTTGAACTATATTAAAGAACTGCACAGCAGTTGTTGGGCAAGTGGACAAGTCCGGAGCTCCACCAGGTGGTTCTCTATCATCTGAACTCTTCTTGGCTTCCGACAGGTCACCTGGTGCGGTGTGACAACATGGGTTTTTACCATTCGGTGCATCTAAGATCAAATCTAAGTCCATGTATATGTAATTATGATTGCTGTAATTATGTGTATGTAATATGTACATATATGAACATGAATTTCGGTGTTGCTGTAGTAGGGGAATTTATACTATATATACACTATACGCCACTATACCATGGATTACATGGTTGATCTCATACTTACGCAGCAGGATGTGAGTCCAAGTTGACCAGAAGATGATGCCAATTACGCATTGGACCTTGTGCTGGAAACATAGATGCCGCATTTCGTTGCTAAATGTTGCTAAACATATTTTTCACATTCGCGTTGTCGTGTTGTAGCGATTGCACAGGCAACCATCAAATGTGGACTTCGATTTTGTGTATTCAATGTTCAGCCGGATGCCAACAGGTTTGGTGGGAGTGGATATATTTTCCACGATCTCTGGTTTTGTGTCCCGGCAAGCAGAACCGTTCTGAGTGGCAGGGCTGCTCTAAGCCCGGGAGGTGAAACTGTCTGAGCGTTGAGGAATTCATCAAAATTGCCATGGCAAGTGTGTGGTCGTTGAACCTCAACTTAGCAAATAGCTGTGAAAGCTCACAAGACCGAGCATGATCCTATCTTCCATAGAAAGATAGTTAGTAACTGCCATAACTCAGAACTTGTTCCCGAAGAATTCAAGCAAATTATCCAAATTCATTCTGGCTTTCCCCATCTTTCCGCATCTGGACGACACTGGTTTCAGAACCCCTTGGCCGTTGAGGTCGTGACGTCGTCCCTTTGGGGTCATTTTGAAGAGGAACGGAACTGCTTGGTCTGAAATCATCGGTTTTGGCCACGTTTCCCCAGTTTTGGCCACAAGCATATTGAACGTATTCAGCTGTCTCATTATGGGGTCCTGCAACTTTACCCATATCATCCATATCAATCCATATCAATCTTACATGATATTTTTTCAGCAGTCTCTAATGTCTCTAGACACAATCTTTCACTGCACCAGCCTGTGGTCAAAATTGGGATGGTTTATTGTTAACTCAATCCCATAGCTGACATCTGACATACACCGCACCTGCCGAAGTCCTGGTGCTTTCGATTTGGATTTTTCGGGTTGGCTACTCCCCATATGAACTGTTGACTGCTGCTTGGATGATTTTCCAGTGTGATTCGCCACTTCAGATGTTAACCAAGCATAATAACATCTATACTATATAAGACTATATTAACATATAATAACAATGTTAACCATATGGAGGATTCCTAAAATGGGGGGGTACCCCCTAAATCATCCATGTGAATCGGATTTTCCATTATGAACCGGAACCATTTTTAGGGGGGTAATCCCATTTTTGGAAACCCCCATATTGTCCATGTTATCCACTGGTCAGGACCAGAGCTTATGCACCTTTTGTTGCGACTTCTTCGCCAGACGTGCCAAGCGCCAACTGCCTCAGCGGAAAGGAACCATGTTTCCTTGAGAATTCATAGCATATCCATAAAGAAATCATGGGAAATCATAGTAGCGTTTCTAAGCCCATGGATTTGTGGTACCCTACTTCAGTATTTTCAGAGAGACCCAGGGACCCAGAATTGAACGTGGGGATCTAAACATATTTAATCAATGAGTATAGTACAGATGGGTGTGTTTCAACATTGATACTGGAATACCCCCATTGATCGACATTGGCTCACAACTCTATGACCTGGATTTTCCCCAAGCTGGTTTCGACATCTGAACATGTTTTCATATGGATCATCATGGATCTTAGCTCAATCACTCAGCAAAAAACTGATCTCAGCTCAACTCAGTCACTCAATCACTCAATCACTCAGCTCAATCACTCAGCAAAAAACTCAGTTCCACAACTCAGCAAAAAACTCAGCTGTCAGTTGGTGTTTCTTTGGCGAAGTGCCCATCGGCTCGAGGCCTGCTCCCAACGGCTCTTCTGGTGATTGCATCCACCGCCTTGGCCCTGGCCTTGGTGGCTCCCCATTGGGATCCTCGCACCGATTCTTGGCGCTAAAGAAATATCAGGAGTTGACCATGTACCATCATTAGTATATATACCCTATTATATATATATACACACCATGTATGTATGTATATATATATAATCATATATATATAATCATATATATAATCATATATATATAATCATATATATATAATCATATATATATAATCATATATACCCAATGTTCCTTTTTTTTCAGACAAATCCAAGTGGAGCGATCATTTGAACCAACGGAAATATCGTCGACCCGTCCACAAATGGAGGGAACTCTTCATGCCAGTGATACGACGTAGCTGTTGCGAGGCAATGTATACAGCGCTGTTGTATTCTGGTTGGTGGTTTGGAACCATGGAATTTTAAGACTTTCCCATCATATTGGGAATTTATGATCCCAACTGACGAACTCCATCATTTTTCAGAGGGGTAGGTATACCACCAACCAGGTATTCTTTGACTTCTAACATCTTGGAACCAACAAGGCCAGGTAACACACACTCTGAATGGATGCAACGTGGCATGTGGGCAGCATGGATGATATCCGTGTGAAAATGCAAGGGGATGCAAGGGGGGGAAGATCATAGACATCCAGGACCATCCAGAACCAACTGGGATTTTGATACAGATGCGGGTGATGCGGGTGATGCGGGTGATGCGGGTGATGCGGGTGATGCGGGTGCTGAGCTAAGGAACGATTTCTGCTGGTGGGCCTTTCTGGTACGTCTTGATCTCAAGGAAGTTGATGAAGTTGCCCCTCATTGAGCTGAGGGCTGAAGTTTCCACTGAAGTCCCCCCCGAAAATTGCATGTTTTTTTGGTGCTGAGGTTTGCAAATGCCAACAACTGGCTTGTCTACGAACGTGCGGATGCACAGTGTTGAAGGATTGCAAGATGTCCCAGTTATGGGTCTGAAAATAGGATAGGAATCCCCGGTGATGGCTGTAACAATATGAAACATGATGATAACCCAGTGGATGGCACGGGGTACACTGTTTTCAGACCCAAATCATTTTTTTGGGGGGAAGGATGCAGATGTTTGGGACTGCCAGAGTAGCATGCCGTCTCAAGACTTTCAGGTGATGACTACATGGTTTCTTTGCTGCAGAAACAGCAGAAACGGATGTCTTGTGCAGGGAGACTATCTTAGACTAGCCATACACATTGCTAGGTAAAAGGTCATAACCAATTCCTAGCCATGCATTGCCTCATAGTGAGTTTTCCTTGCGTCTTGCCTGTTCAGTTCCATATTTCTATAGAATAATGTGTATATATATATATGATTATATATGTATATTGTGTATTGATATCTACATATACTTACTATATCACTGTATATTTCTATGTATCGCCATCGATATATTCATATAGCATATTCACCGATTCTGCCGTTAGTTTCAGGATTTTTTCAGCAACGATGTCCACGACTACAATCCCTTTCTGCACCTTTGGTCTCTGGGTGTTGAGGAACAGCTCCTTGAACTGGATGGAAGTCAGCCTCAGAGTTGATGGCAGCAGATTCTAAGAAACTGGTGTTCTGTATGGTACCCTCCTGTGAATTAACGTAGATGTGGAAAATCCACCATTTCTAGATTCTTTTCCGAGGGAAACCATGGGTCTTTTAGATCTATGTTAGATTACCCTAGGGTATGGTATAAAGATGTGGGAAAGAGGAAGATCATCAAACAAGATATAATGGGAATGTGTAAACGTAAATTTCTACTGGGATCCGCCACAATGATTTTGGATGTGTTTGAAAACGGGGAACCTCCCAAAATGCATTTTTAATCTGGAAAGTCATGATGAGCCCTAGGAATTGGAGTTACCCCATTTTCACACACACCCATATTCACATAGAAGATAGATACTATATATATATATAATGTAGGTATTTTATTGCAAAATTCAGTGCAACATAATGCAATGCAATGTCATGCTCTATATTTGATGAACATTTATACCCAGTATCCGACATGTTTTTCGTGGTCCTCTTTTGGCCAACAACATGTGCCTTGCGTTTTTTTCGAGGTTCTACATCGTGGCACCATGGCTTCTCTACCACAGTTTGCAGGCGCTGGACAAAGGCAGGTCATCCAACATCACTATGGCAATGAACAGCACGCGGGCACGCATGAATTGTGATGAGGTGTACTTAACTGCTATTTCTGGATGATTGGAAATAATTGAACTGGACCTGAATATATTTTATACACCATAAAAATTCAATGAGAGATCACCGTTTTTTCAGAAAATCAGATCTTCATCATTTGTTGGACCTCGCCTCATTCTCCATTCTCTGCAGGCAACGGCGCGACGACCTGGATTTTCCTCACCCTTTCCGTGGCAAGCATCATGTTCGGTTGGTGGATTGACCAGGCCTTTTTTGGGGGAACATTCCACCGACCAGTTGTTGCCTGGGTCAATATATGGAAGATCCAAGGCCAGGTACTCGTATGGCCAGGGTCGTGTTTTTGATATGTTCAGTATTGATTGTTATAACCTGTCGGAAATCTCTGCGAGTTTCATCTCCCATCATCTCCCGCTACCAAATGGAGCTACCAGAATTTGACCACATTATTCCAGGGGGAAAATTGGGAAAAGGCAGCTGCTCATAGAAATCACCTGACACAACCGACTGACAGCATTTCCGGCTCGGGTCGAGAAGAGCGCGGCATTGAGATGTTGGAATCTTGGAGAAACATGTTGGGATTGATGTGCAGCGGCATAATTGTGGGATGTACCCTCTGGTAAACTAACATAACTATGGAAAATCACCATGTTTAATGGGAAAATCCACTATAAATGGTCATTTTCAATAGCTACGTTAAATTACCAGAGGGTGATATGATTTTACTTGACATAATTATTGAACACGTGTGAAAACGGAGGATGTATTTCTGTGGAAATTTCAACGGGTTTTGTTGATGAACAATACCGAGAAATGGCAATGAGTGATTGTGATGGTGATGATGATGATGATGAGGATGAGGATGAGGACGAGGACGACGACGACGACGACGACGACGACGACGACGATGACGATGACGATGATGACGATGACGATGACGATGACAAATGACGATGACGATGATGATGAGGAGGAGGAGGAGGAGGATGAGGATGAGGCTGCTGTTGCTGCTGCTGATGATGATGATGCTGATGATGATGATGATGATGGTGATGATGATGCTGATGATGATGCTGCTGCTGATGATGATGATGATGCTGATGATGATGCTGATGATGCTGATGATGCTGATGATGATACTTCGTTGCATATCTTGTTTTTACCTCTGTGGCCGTGGCCAGTCATATTCCTACTTAGCTCTTGATCTTCCAAGAAATCGGCCTGCTCTTGGGGACCTGAGCTTTCAAGCAAAACTAGGTTCAAGGGAGATGGCGGATCTAACTGACAAAACATGATCTAACCAACAAAATGGCGGTAACACGTGATTTAATGAGAATAGTAATGACGAACAGTTTGCCATGGAAAATCGCCTTTTTTAGTAAGTAAATCGTTTACATACATAGGCCATCCATACCATCGTAACGTGTCACAGAGGGATCTGGAGGGTAGCCAATTGTGGGACTCCTGCTCTTAACCAGCCAGTGGTTCGTTTAATACCCGCAGGTATTGTTCTTGTGGGGGTCTTATCACGGCTATTTTGGCCCAGGTGAAGGATTTTCTATGTTGTCTCTTACATCTGGGGCAAAGTCTTGAAGAGACCTGCCCATTATCCTCAGATGGCAGTTGCCAACAAGCGAAGCCAGGTGCGGACATTTTGCCGATATTAGAACATCTTGGAAGATACTGCAGGATTGGCAAAAAATTGAGGTTTCGAAATTATGAAAGTGAACTCTATAGGATGATAGAGTCCATCTACACCACCATTACACCACCAATAAGTATGCCTCCAAATGATTTCCCACCCAAGAATGCAAGCAGTTTAGTTCAGTTTAGCGCTAGAAAACGACGCAGTTTCTTGGCCCTTTGCTCCTCCTTTCAGCCGCATGATGCAGGTCAGGTTGTGCCATCCTGCGAAGAGGACATTGAGCTGAAAGATCTGGTTGAGAGAGCAAAGCTGCTCTGCAACCCTCGACATGTACCTGAAAGTGTGCGACCACCCAAGAAGATCTCAGGTTCCACTGGGTGTGCAATCTTTTTTGTGAGCAGATTTATGAGGGATAGAACCAGCGACGATTTATGGGTCCTGGGTCACTATTTTGGGATTTTCCTGGGAGAACCAACATCCACGGGAGCTGTCAGTTTGTTTTCAGATTTTCCACTTGCAAGCTGACGTGGAAGTTTGGAGTCAAGAACAAGGCAAGAACAAGCATGACGTCTCATACAGCAACAAGGAAACATGGACATGAATCATGAGTGCAGAAGGGAAGAGTGCCCTTTGTATTAACTTCTTCCTTTGGCAGTTGGGGCTTAATTAGATCATTTGTACATTTTTGGCTGCCTGGTTGCTGCGAACTGTAGAGGCTTGTACTGGCTGAAGGGCCTTCCCCTGCCAGATATTGCTGGGTGCTTCAGAGTCTCGGCAAGAGCAATGGATTGCACGTGTTTTTTTTTCTAATCATTTAAAATATGTTCTTGAGATGTTGGTTGTGCTACACCATCTGGTAAGAAATCTTCGCAATTCCTTCATGTTGTGATTCTGTGGAGGTACCGGAGAGTGGGATCAAGCGACATTGACCTTGAAACTGATCGTTTGGCGGGACTTTTTCTTCAAGAACGACTTTGCGGGTCGATCTTTGGCTGGAGCGCTTTACGAGAGTTCCTTCGCCTATTTGATCAAGTTCAAGGAGATCCTGAAAAGAGAAGTTCATATCGTCAAAAAGCCCTTGTACAACTGATTGGTCATAGATTCATAGACTTTAAATCTGGATGAGAAGCAGACAGGACATTTTCCATTTCAGGATTTCTCATGATACCGAGATAGCATGAGATAACCCCCTTCTCGGAACAAACATGTTGTTGATCCAAGTTAGCATACACAGAGAGCCCGTTTTCGAAGCTCCCGGAAACCGGAGACCTTGGGAAAACGTGACGCGACCGTGCAGGATGATACTCTTTCAGAAGCTGACATCACTCCGACCACTTCGTCGCGCCTCTTCTCACCCCTTGTGACAGCTTTTGCATCCATCAGCCCTTTGCTCAGAGGATTGATCAGCTTAAAACCTATTGGAAAACATTGGAAAACCTATTACCCTCTGGTAAATAAACATAGACCCTGAAAATCACCAATTTTTAATGGAAACTAGTCTTCCAACCCCTATCTGCCCGGGTCTATGTTAATTTACCAGAGGGTAAACCACATGAAACAATATCTTGAGGAGATGAACATCCATGAACAGCAGCCATTTTGATGTGCGGACCGCAGACCAAAACGCATGTTTTTTTCAACTTGGACTTTCCCATTTGGATGATATGATGAATCATCATACGAGTATTCTAGATCCAATCATATAATCAATGTCGAATCTCATATAGAAATCATCAATATGAATACATAATATATTTAATTATAATATGATTATACAATATTATATATATATTCATATATTATGTACATACGAATTGAAGACTTTGCCCAGGGCGCTTAGAATCTGAGGTTCTTTTCCATTGATCGAGGTCACCGGAGTCCCTCCTGGCAATCGCTATGCACGGCCATCCTATTTTGGCATCGCCGACTTTAAGGTGCAGCAGAAGGCAGAAGATGGCAGGAAGACTCGGGAAATCTTGGGAAATCTTGGGATTCACTGGATTTTGTGATTTTGGGGCACAGTAAATTTTGCTTGGGCGATGAGGCTCCATGTAGGCTGGCGATGTGGGATTTGTGGGGTCCCGCTGGTGAGAGGTGCTGACCAACGAGTACGAAGCCTGGAAAATCCTGGACGCCGATCTGCACCCGGTCATGGATAATGTGCAGATGATGATGAAACTGTGGCAAGTCTGCAAGGGACTGGCTATGACCGTTCATTAAAAAAACACCCCCATGGTTGGTCTCAAAGATGTGTAAATCCCCTATTAGATCATGGTTTCTGGGCGTCAATCTCAGAGGGAAGGGATCAAATTAGTTCGAAGGTTATTAAATGTTATTAACCTACCCTTTCTACATTGGGGATTCTCATAGATCTGCTTAGTCCAGTCCGGGAATCGCGGTGACAGTTTTCAACACTTCTCTGGTGTTCTTGGTGGTTTCACAAATAGTTGAAATGAACCATCCGGATAATGACTTTATGGAACGAAATACATGTCGGGATGGGCATGTTCTGAATTGGACAGGGGATGAAGATAAAGCCATAAACGGCTATTTTGGTGTTCACTGCTGTATACACGGGTTTTGATATTAGTGTCGATGCAAACCGGGAGACTAGGATCGCTCGGAGTGGCTCCTGATGACGGAATCCCAAACGGCATGTGCCTTTCGAGCTGGACCTGCCACCATGTAGGAACCCACTAGGGAGTTTGTTGCTTACAGTGTGTTTGCTTGGCCCAGTAGCCATAGCACCAGAACATACCAGAATCCAAAAAAACCTGGCCAAAGTCAAAATCCTGGCCATAACTTGTGGTTTCAAACATGATGTTGGGATGATGATCCTGAAGCTCCCAAAAAAGTGGCCAGATGTGTCAATCTGTCTCCAGGTTGCCGCGGCAAATCGGCGACAAACACCTGGTGAAGTTCTCCGAAGGCCCCTGCGCGGCGGACACCAAAACGGACGCCCGGCGAAGCGATCGCAGCTGCTCCAGCGGGGTCTTCCTGGAGCTGGCCAAGCAGCCGCGCTTAGGGCTGCTGCATCAGGCAGCTGCCGGGCTGGGTGATCTGGTATGATCTGGTTAAATTTCTAGTGACCTCACTGTGACGCTAGTAGGAAATCATCCCAAAAGAAGCTTATGTCAGCTTAGTGAATTGTTTTAATTTATCCAGAATTATGGTTAGGGAAGCATCCCAAAATGGTTGAACTATGTCGAACTTTTGAGGTGAATTATATAGCTGTAATTTATCCAGAGGGTGTGTTTTTCACATAGAAGCACGATAAAGCAGGCATGATATGGGGAAATTAAATGGGAATCTACTGGGATATGGATATAGTGTCAATAGGTGTTTTGGTTGTATCTCCAATTTGTGGCAATTTGATATGTCTGGGAAATTTGGGTGTCCAATTCTGGGGAATAAAACCAGCCAGATATGGGGAATGTACGATGATATTTCTTTGGAATGCAATGGAGAAACAGACAATAAAACATAATAAAACCACATAACCCATAGGATCCTGGTGCTGCTATATATGGTGTGCCATGGATCCCATCAATATACCCCAGTCATGTTAGCATTAATATACCAGCACCAGCCGGATCCGTCATGGGTAATATGATGAATCTTTGTCCTAAAATGCGGGTGGATAAAAATCCATCGCAACTAGGAGTGAAAAACCAATGATGGATTTCTGGGTCATTTCAACCCAGATTTATGGCCATTTCAATAAGAAGAAACATGCGCCCTCTATGGATTTATGGCTATCATTGGCTATCCTATTTTCAGGCAAAGCCACATGACCAGCTCTGGAATCCCAGACTTTGGTGATTTGAAAAGCATTGATGGCCATGAATTGAGGTACCTCCGGGAAGTTGCAAGTTCCAATAGATCAACAGTATAGAATCAGCTTCGGCCCAGTTTTCTGGATTTCAACCTGTCAGTTTTCTCGGGATCAATTTTTGAATTGGTTGAATTGGTTACTCTGAACGCCGATGCCATCCGATGCCCACGGTTACAGGAGATTGAAGGTGGTGAACTGAAACTGCTTCACGCCTTTGCCAGCGTTTGCCATGCAGAGTATAGCCTCATTTGCCGCGAGGGCGTTTTTGAGGTCAAGGCCAGCCAAGGTTGATCAGTCAGGGATGGATAGCCCAACAGATTTGAGGATGGTCCAACAAATAGAAATGATATCTGTATGAGTTTATATGAATCTTTATCAATCAACATCTACTGAGTTACTCTATGTTTTCTATATTTGGTTATTACTGTAATCATAATTTATCCAGAATAATCCGAAGGACGATTTCATCGAATTGGATCAGGGGAACATCATTTCGCGAACACAATTTCACTGGGGAACTGGGGAACATGGGAAATCACGATTTTGCAGGAAAACACACGGCTTTCTTGTTAATGGATACACATCCTAAATAATGGTTATCGGATGTTATCGGTACAGATCCCATCTTTTGTTCGAACTTTTTTTGTTTTGCGGGGGGGGAAACATCCACCATCAAAATGGCTGACAGTGCCTAAATAAAAATAACTCTATTGGTCAAATTTCCCATTTTTGTTGGTTAAACCCCCATCATTGTTGATTGAATTCACTCTTTTTGTTGCCTTGAAATCATTATTCCTGTTGACTAAATTCCTATTTTTTGTATCTTTTTCTTGCGTTTTGTTTTTTGAGATGTGTCATTCCATGTCACAGGAGTCACACCTCTGCAGCAGCGGCCACTTCACCGGTCCGGGCGCAGCGGTGGTGGAGCAAAGCTGGGATACTTGGTTTTCCAATGGATATCTGGTTGGTGGTTTGGAACATTTTTTATTTTTCCATATATTGGGAATAAGCATCCCAACTGACTTATATTTTTCAGAGGGGTTCAAACCACCAACCAGATATGTTAGATACTGAGCTGTAATCCATAATATCCAAATTAATATCATATCTAAGAATATAATATATATATGTAATGATGGACATGTTCATTTTTTTGGACGTATATTTCTATTAGCTGATTAGCTGATCTTTTAAAAGATTATATCAAATGGAAAGTTTCATTAATCTGTTGATGACATATCTAGTAGTAATTGGATGTAGAAACTTGAAGTTCAACTGCTTCAACCTGCCAGTGTTCATAGGGGATCAATGGAGGGCTAATTATTTTAGGATTTTTTTTTTGACAGGTTTAGGAATTATTTTTGGATTCCTGCTTCTCTGCTTTTCCTGCTTTTCCTGCTTCTCTGCTTTCCTGCTTTTCCTGCTTTTCCTGCTTTTCCTTCTTTTCCTGCTTCTCTGCTTTTCTGCTTTTTTGCTTTTCTGCTTCTCCTGCTTCTCGCCTTTTCTGCTTTTTTGCTTTTCTGCTTCTCCTGCTTTTCAGTTTTTGCTGTTTCTTTGCTTCTCTGCTTTTCCTGCTTTTCCTGCTTCTCTGCTTTTCTGCTTTTCCTGCTTCTTTGCCTTTCTGCTGTTTTGCTTTTGTGCGTTTCCTGTTTCTTTGCTTCTCTGCTTT
>Ga0126342_10009491_pt1 | contig 17444 bp, 15 predicted proteins | sample Cyp1metagenome_FD_92528 | JGI IMG/M metagenome (GOLD analysis project Ga0126342, IMG submission 92528) | Coral microbial communities from Lord Howe Island, Old Settlement Bay, Australia - Cyphastrea 1 metagenome | ecosystem: Host-associated > Invertebrates > Cnidaria > Coral ... | reverse complement strand
CCAGTGCCTTCTTGTCTGGCTATGGTCCCTTTTTGTGCGCTAATTGCTGAAGCTCAAGGAGACCGACTACGACATCACCGAGGTCAAGTTCATGCGGTGCAAGCGCACCTTCTACTTTGGCGGTGATGCCAGCATGGAGTGCACTTGGACTGTGCGTTTGCCCCTCTGCATCGGCAGCAAGTATGGCTATGTGCAGATGTACCTGCTGCCGGGCGAAACCCCGATGCTGCTTAGAAGGCCAATCATGGAATCCCTTGGATTGGTGCTAGACTGCCGCAGCCGCATGATCAAGCTGGATGACATGCCTTGGCAACACGCCGTGGCTGGAGCACACCGAGAGTATTTGATCTCCTCGCTCAATGAGTTTGACTCCAGCATGTGGCAGTTTCCACCGGCCTTGAAACTTGTTGTGCCCGCTGATGGAGGAGTCTCTGGAGCGCTCATGGACTTTGCGACCTTCAACAAAGAGGTCAAGCTCTTCGACTCCCGAGATAATCCTAGAGAATGATTTGTACCAGATTATCTGGTACATGGCTCGAATAGCCCAATGAGCGTGAAAAACCATATGGCCCATATGAGTGTGAAAAACCGAGAAAAATAGCAGTGCTGATTTATCAGAGGGTAATCATTGACAGTGTTTCCCTTTACCTGCTGCCAAGTCTGGTAATTAAATGTTTTGCTGACTATTGAAGTGCTCTTGGTGCATTTCAACTGCGCAAAAAAAACTCACAGTACCTGCATGCATACATACACCTGTTTATATGCATATAGTAACCATATAATAATATACATATAATATATCCATGCAGGTACTGTGCATATATAGAAATACATTGTAAATACAATATTACTATATATATATTACTTATATATATATATATACGTACAGTCTGGGTTGGGACCCTCTTCGCGGCTGCAAGGTTTGATTGCACCAACATGAAAGGTGAACCCTCGCAGAACAAGCAAACATATTATCATATATATTTTTGGGGTGAAGCACCATTCTTTGGGGTTATTGTTTTGATTGGGTACCCCAATATCAAGACCATCAAACAGACGTGCACCATTAATGAATTTGGGCGGCCTCATTGCCATTTTTTTCACGAGGCGACATGAGTGATCAACTGGCCGAGACATCACAAGTTCCAGCGATTTTATTCGTGCGTTTTTTCACAGGTGGATCTTATTTCATAGGAAAAATCTTGGAACAACATGGAACAACCATTTTTCCAAACATATTATGTGAAAACTTTTGAGCCTGACCTATTTCAGATATCGCTGATATTTCCACTGTGCATGGTGGCGCTGTGTGGTGTCGCAGGCAGGACATGCATGTGTGGTTTCAGTTTTTTTTTTGAACTGGGATGTCAACAAATTGAGAGTCCACACATGTGACTTGAAATCGTTTTTCTCAAGTTAGTCAACCCAAAAACCCAAACTTGAAACACTAACTAGGGAAAAATCCCAGTACGAACCTAACTGCAAAATCTCAAAATCACACATGGATTGCATGGGTGACTCTGCCGGCCGCCCGCAGCACCCTCCTAACTCAGTTCGCTCCTGGCGTGGCTGCGCCATGGAGGGGGGTGAAAAGCCTAGAAAGGATGGTCATTCTGGCTCTGCCGAAGTGAAGGAGGATCCCACCCGCATTCGATCATATGGTTTGAAAGAGTTTTTGTGTATGTATAAATAAGTATATATATATATGTGTGTGTGTTTTTGACAGCCCTCAAATTTTTGATATAGATGCAGGAACCATGTGCGAAGAGACCTGATAAGCGTCCTCGGGTAACTTGGTGAAAATTAATCGGGGAAATATGTTGTACACACATATACATTGATGCCAACTCTGTCAGGCACTGAAGTTTTTCCATTACAATTTTCAGCCAGCAACATCTGCATACCTGAGGAAGATATCGCCACCAATGTTCAAGCTTTCAGGCGAAGATTTTCGTTGCCCGGTACGAGCCGAACCCTGGATTTGTATTGTGTTGATTCTCGCACTTTAAAGCAGGATAATTAATTTGGGTTTAACAAACATGGGGTATAGACATATTATTATTTTTTATCTTTTGATCAAAATCCCAAGCCAAAAACATTCAAGTCCACTCACAAATTTATATATACGGGTACACCTGAATTATATATATATATACATGGTTATGTATATATACATACATGCATTGAAGTGTCCAATGAGGGATCTTGTGACTTAAGGAGCCGTTGCTCATGCACCGACCATTAAACCTCCCGAACCAACTTTGCCGCCACCGGGCTACGATCCTTCAACGCGATTGCTCGACTTTGTGGAGAACAATCCTCTCGACGGTGATTTGGACCGCTGCTTGGATTAAATTCAATGGGATCGGGACCAAATCAATTTGAGATCTCTTGGACTATAGATTCAGTTGGGGTGGAGTCGAAACTGTTTCTTAACTCTTTTTGTTGACAAAACATTCCAAAAATATGATTGAACCCAGGTGTTTTGGTCGACCAGTCTTCGCCCATCACTGACAGAGAGCGCGAGCTTATCTACGAAGGTCCCTGGATTGCAAATTTATTTTGGTGATTCCAACCATATATGCATTAGATCATTCAAACCATTCTGTGAGATCAAAACTTTATCAGGATCAATTTTAATATTTTCTGTCTGCAGGTGCCCACCCCGATTTTGTGGCGCGAGAAGTGTATGCACAAATGTGTCGACTATCAGTTGACCGAGCAAAGATCCAAAAGCAACAGGAGATAGCAATGAAGAATCTGTGGACCATGACTGCTGCTTGTTTGCAGCTATGATGCCCTGGATTTTTGAAACTCACAATGTTTTGAAGTGTTCTGAGTCACGTTTGGATTGAACAGCAAGATGTTCTGAGTTCCAATCTATTTCAAAATCCTAGGAGAAGTGCGTCAAGCTGCTGGAGGTACGCACCTTCAAGTCTATTGATACGCTGGAGGAAGTGCGCAAGGAGCTGTCCAAAAACCACCCAGATCCCAGATTGCGCAATGCGCATGGGAACCATGTGGCGGAACACCATGTAGATGAAAAATTGGGTGATGAACCCTAGTGTGCAGGAGCATATCTGATTGGGAAAAAAGTGTCTGGTGCGGTGCGGGTGAACAAAGCCACATGAATGAAATCAGTTTTCAAGTCCAACAATCAACACACACACATACATAATCTCTGAGTGCTCATATGTATGCATGATGTCCAGGAGGCCTTCGAGCCCTCATGAATGAGTTGCTGCGCTTCCCATCTACTTATGGCGTGAGTGAGCCAGGACCCAAAGATATTGGAGAGCTATCTGTGATTTATAATATGGAAAGCTTTCAGTTGCAATGAATTTATCACGTCAGATTTTTTTTCAGGCCTGGAACCTTTACCGCTGAATTTCTCCTGTGCCTATGTTGGATCCCCAGTTGATGCCGATATGTTGCCAAGTACTTAATTTATGCTAGTCTTTGAGTTTACCTTTCTTTTTTTACATTCCTGGTCAATCAACACATGAGTGCATTTCGGCCGGTCCTTGAGGCCTTCATTGTGGCAATTGGATGCAGGTGCCCCCAAGCCTCTGCATGCCTTGGCTTGAGCTGAGTGACAATTGGACGATCTTGGATGTACGTGTAGCAATTTTAGATCCCGGGAGTCTGAGGTATACCTGTGGTATTTACTGAATGGATACATGTGTGATAAACCAACACACATTGAGCAGCAAATTGGTTTTCTATATATTCATTTCAGTTTCGGACTTATCTAAAGTAGATACATATAAATATATATATTGTCATTGGCTTTGCCTTCGATCCTTTAAGCCATGGGGAAACCTCTGAACAAGCGTCTTGTTGCAGCCTATGCAAAGGCTTTCAAACAGTTTCCTGTGCTCAGAGAGCGTGGTTTCAGCATCTTGCTGGACAGTAGCTCGAAACTGTTCAAAAAGAATCGACCCAGTCTCAAAGATGTGGAAGCCAATACGGAGGCCCAGGGTTTATAATGTAGCTAGGATGCAAGGGGAAAAATCTGGATCAACCATTCAACTTTCTTAAGAATTATCTGTGCATAAGACTTAACTTGATGAGGGTCAGGTATTAAAAAATCACCAACAAAACAAAATCATTATCCAAAGGATTAGTTGTGCATGCATGGGGTTTGAATCCCACCATTCTGCCCCTGCAGGTTGTGGAAGCCGTCATGGTGACCAGTGGAGGAAAGGGTCGGTTTTCGGCTCACATCTTATCGGCATCGATATTGAAGTTCTACGAGGAGTGCAAACTATTCCCCAGGGGAATGACATCCGATATGGAGTGTGTGGAACTGTGGGCGCTCAAAAATGGCAGAGCTATGCAGAGGCTTGCAACTAAGCTCATTCAGAAAAAGAACGTGGTGACAGATTTCTTTAATTAAGATATTGTTCCCAGTCATGGCAGCCCTGATTGTTTCAAAAATGGGGGGCAGTGTGATTGCTGGGAAATACACATCTAAGAATGATATGTAAAACAAAACAGTAAATTCTTGAGGTTTGTCCCTGAATATATGTCTACAAGATATGTAATACATATATATATATATATATTTATGTTCCCATATATCCATGAATAGATTTATATCTACATTATTATGGGTTTATCTATCCACCATCCAGCTACTTATCAATACATATATATTTATGAATCTATATCTCTCTAGCTAGCTACCTACCTACCTACCTATCTATCTATCTACCTATCTATCTATCTATCTATCTTTCTATCTATCTATCTATCTATCTGACCTACCGTATATCTGTGGATATCCAAGGTGAGCCGCTTTCGGCGACTGCACCAGAGAGCTGCTGGTGCAAAGCTGGTTAAGACCCGGGCTTTGAAAGAGAAACTCACCGGGGTGGTGGAGACCCAGCTGCAATATGAATTATACAGTTCCAAAACTTGCAATTTATGATTTGAAATGGTGTCACCCAAGGCCTATTCATTTTCCAGTAATTCAGTTGGCTACGTGATCTTAGGACTACAGTGCACCCCATCCTGATGACGTTGGTTTCGATGATGAAGAGGGGGATGTCTCATCGTCAATCGACACCATGTCGGAACTGAGTCTCCCAGCTGATCAGTTGGTGCCAGCAGTCGATCCGTCCTCGGCCCGTGACAAGAAGCTTTCGTTGCTGGCAAATCAGATGCTTGCGGCCATGGGCCATGCATCCAAGGGGGATCAATCTGAGTCGATTCCCCTGAAAAATGAGGATCAATCTGATGTTCCAGTTCATGATGACAAGTCATTGGTGTCACTTGCTGATGAAATGAAAGAAGCTATGATTCGTGAACAAAAGAAAGAAGTCATGACTCCAGCTGACTTCATCGCAGACGCAAAGAAAGCCAATAAGACCCTTCCACCTCATGTGCATTGGATGAAAATGTTCATTTTTTCCCATTTGAAATGATAAATGGATTAAAATTTAAAAGTCCAAATTTCCCCCCTTGCTGAAAACCAAATGACCATCTCAGGTGCTGAACACTTTGAAATCTCAAATGGATGGGGCAGTGCCGAAGCCCTTTCGTCAGTCTGATCAGTACAAGAAGAATTTCAATGCTGCTCCTGTGGATGAGGATTTGCAGGTTGACCCACCCTCCAAATCTAAGAAGCCTACCCAATCCAAGAAGAAGAAGAAGACCAACAAGGTGAAAAAGGCTCGTCCTGACGTCAGCAAGATGGACTTGAACAAGTGTGGGTCTGAATACCAGGCCAATACGTATTCCAAAATCCGCAAAGCTTTCATTGATCAGGTCAGAAATGACCATGGTATTTCTGCCAAAGAGGCAAATGAAAGGTGGAACCAGTCTAGCCAGAAACGCAAGATGTTAGCTGGTGTGTCCACAAGTGAGTTGCGCCGGAGGCGCTTTATTCCAAAGGGTTGTGACCACAATCCCTGGGCTGATGTTGACCAGGATGCATAAATCGTGTTGGATAAAGTCCTACATATATGCACAAAAGGTAGATAGATTAGATTAGATTAGATTAGATTAGATTAGATTAGATTAGATAGATAGATGTTTTTATTAATCACGGCATGCGTGGGAAAACATGTACATCATATATACATGTGTATATATATATAATGTATAATAGATGTACATTTTGTGCGTCCTGGATTTGCAATCATGATGGTTGGCTGCATGACTACATGCAGTGAAAATTTACATGGAATCCAATTAACTCAGTTGTGCGGTGTGCAAGAACAGCTGCGCTTGGGGGAAAAAAGAGTGCCTGTCTTCGATGGTGAGGTTTCATCATGCAATTTGCTAGTGAAATCGTGGTTCAATTTTTTGACAAATTGATCCAAGCGGTGGGGTGGTTGATGTTTTGAGCATTACGTTTCCTGTGCAGTGTGCTTCAGCTGGGGCATCTTGATGTGCACTGGACATAGGAACCATGTGATCGCAAATAGTTTCACAAAGAACAACTTATAATCATTTGATTCGCAAACAATATGTGTTGAAACAACATTTTATATAGCTTCAGCTTCTGAGCCATGGTGGTGCTTGAGCTTCTGAAATGGAAGGCTCCGGCATGCCTCATTCTCTTGGTTGTATTACTCACCCAGAATGAGCGGGTGCCTCAACCTATGGATGTGCAGTGGTGCGAATTCTTTGCCGGAGAAGGCCAAGTTTCACTGGCACTGTGGTCATGCAACTTGAAAGGGTCATCGCATGATCTACGTTATTCCAAGCTTATGGATCTTTGCACTGATCACGGCTTTGCGCACCTTGGCTGCATTCAGTCATGCAGCTAGCAAAACTGTTACTAGAAGTGCTGGAGTTTCCATCCTGATATATATATATATGTTTGGCTCCCTCAATGCATCCCATATATTTGGCTGTGCCAATATATCTAAGGTTGGCAATCAATGAGCTTTGGAACCTCACTCCTGGAGCCCTGGTACTGATTGGTATTTGCTGCAACTCTTTCACCACAATGCAGCCCGGCTTGCAACTTATTGAACTTAAACTAGTGATGTGTATATACAGTATATATATATATATGTGTGTGTGTGAATTGGATTTTCTCTGTCCCTGACAGGTCATCTCATACAGCGGGCAGAGATGTGCTGAATGGTTTTTTGGGCAATACCGGTTACAAATTTGTCCAACTGGGAAACTTACTGGCTTCTCGCGTGGTACTGATGATATTGATCTGTTGTGCAAAACAAGCACGGTGGTTGGTGGAGCAGCCAGAGGGCTCGAGTTTGGCCAGTCATCCCAGATTCCAAGAATTGTTGGGTCTGGTCCGTGCTACTTGGCTGTATACATATACATATATGCATGTGCATCAGTGCATGTGTGAATTTATATATGTGAATCTCAAAAACATTTGATGTGAAAGATGTCAAACCAAATCATCGCATTGATTCTTAGGTCTTTTCTGGTAGTTTTTGGATGGGCATGTTCAATGGACCCACAGCAAAACGACACCGACTTTGGAGCAATGACAAAAAGCTCCTCGATGAAATCGTCGCACGTGGTGGGACGATGACAAGGTCGGCCATGCAACTTCTGCCTGGCAAACCGCTTGTGAAGAAGTACATTGACAAGTCGGGCAAAAAGAGGCATGTTGGAATTCCTGATCGACTTCGATCATCCCAGTACCCTGGAAGCAACAGAACAGTTTATATATATCACTTGAATCAACTTTGAGATCATGTTTTACATTGCTGTTCTTTCCAGGGCCTACACTCGGCAATTTGCAGATCTCATTGCACAAATGGCTTGCAAACCTTTGGAGGTGGGGGTTCTACGGGCAACCCCTGGGGCCATATGAAAAACCATTTGGGATGCCAAGAACTCGTCATCATTGATTGTATAATCTCATTGTCGATCTACACAATATATATATATATATATATATCAGTTTTATTTAATATTATATATAAAGCAGTTCCACTATAATATATATACATATATATATATATGTGATGATTAAAAGAAAAATAAATATAAATATGTTTATAAACATATATTTTATGTATAGATGCATGTACTTGAGAAATCCATGACCTGTGGCCCGTGGCCCGCCTTGAAAGGAGCCCTTGCCTGGACCCCGAGATCCTGTCGATGTGGATGAGGGCTGTGGAGATGCAGAGCTATTTGAGTTCACCTTTTTGCCTCTCAATTCAGACAGGCGTGATGGCCTGGGAGATATGTGGCAGGATGCGCCTTGCCAAAATTGGATGTATATCTAATAGATCTATATATGGAATCAGTGTACCTGTGAAAGAGGAAATTCTTTAAGTCTTCAATCCAAGGCGAACATCCCTTCTGTCCTCAAATACTTGGCGGGATGCAAGTACTTCCGTCCAAGTGGTCGATGGGAGCTGGCCTCAATCTGGAACCAATGCAAAGTGTCTCAAACCAATCCACTGGAATCTTAAGATGGCATTTTGATTTCAAAATTCAGAACCCTGATTGATTCCCAGGAATCTATTTTCCAGAAGCTTGACCTGAAGCACCTCCAAACCGATAATTAGACTTTATATAGCGACTGTGGCCTGCCACAACAATCAAATGATTTGCTGCTGCAGATTTTTGTGCACAGCACTGCAAACAACGTTGGGGGAAAAATACCAGTGATTTTCAGTGCGTGTGTCATATGTGTGAAAAATTGATGCGAACGCTTACCGTGAAAATCCGTGATTTGTACGTGAAAAAACCCTCAATGTACGGGAAAATACCGTGAAATTCGTGAAATTATGTTTTCAAATTTCCCTTATTATTTCCAATATTTTTAAATTCCCAAAATTTCACGAATTTCACGGTGTTTCCCCGTGGTTTGTGCCATTTGATCGCCATATGGAATTCTGATTTCAGGATTTCGACCAGGATCTTGCGTCATAGCCCATTTTGGCTTGGAGGTGGCTAGGTTTGGATTTCATTTGGCGCCATGTCCCTCAAGGATTTACCTTTCCCAATTTCAGAACTGGATTGGACGAAGTTCCCAGCAGTTCGAAAACATCTCAAATTGACGAAGGCAGAAACCTTCACCATCATGGTTCATGTGCTGGGTGAAAAACCAGATGTACTTTGACTTGATTCATCCATATCTCTGATATTGCATTGTTTTCACACATTTTTTTGTACCCGAACATAAATTCTTGGTTTTAAATATCCATATTATGTATTTATATAACATATATATGTGTAAAAAAACGTGTCATCTGAGGATGTGGATAGTGATGCCTTGGAGAAGTCAGAGAAGATGGTTAAGGGGAAAAAGAAGGAATGCCCTGAGAAGAACAAGCCGAAGAAACCCCGCTCGAAGGCCGAAAAGACCAAGACCAAGACCAAGAAACCCTCGACTACCAAACCTGTGAAAAAAAAGAGCAAGACCGTGGCCAAACCCAAGGCCAGATCAACCCGAGTCAGAGGTATGAAGAGACCGGCCGCAGTGGCCCGTGTTGAACCTGAAGAAGTGCACCAAGACCAGGAACAGGGAGAAGAGGAAGAAAAAGAATATGATCAAGAGGTGGAACCAGCACCAAGCGGATCAGTCACCCGCACACGCAAGCCACCCATGGCTGAACCACCAGTTGACGAGATCATGCCCGTGCCGAAGCCAGGGGATGTGCCCAAGACCCCAAGCGAGTCGGCCACCAAGCAGCCAGAAGCTACTGGGGCCCTAGCTCCTGAAGTTCCATGTCCAAAGGATGCTCCGGTCCAGCCTCGAAAGGAGATTGCTGAGTCCCAGGAGCCAACTGAGTCCCAACCAAGCACTTTGTGGTACCATGGCTTCATTATTGTGTTAGTTGGGAGCCATATATATATATATATATGTTATATACAGCATATATATATATATATCTCTCTCTCCCAAATTCACTCTAAACTCTATAATATATATATATATAATCTAACATATATATAATTATATATATATATGCAGTAGTGGGAATAAAACCTATATACGAAATCATCGTTGTGTACTGCAACATCCCAAGATACACACAGTTTCCTCATCATATCTCATCAAATATATATGTATATATATCTCGTTGGGGGCTATTGACACATATATGCAACCCGCTGGGTACTAATATTACTTACCAAATCCCTTTCGAAGTTTTCTCCTGTTGCTTCATTGGGAGCTAGCATGCATGTACGAACTCTTTACCATTATTTGTGTGGTGAATGTCCAGCACAACATCTGAGGTCGTGCAATACTTTGCAACACGGCCTTGACTTGATCGATCGACTCGAGCCGATGGATAAACGCAACAAGGATCTTGATTCCCTTTCACAAGCGAGTACCCTGCCGTTCCTTGGTTAAAAATAGTTATAGGCACCATGCAGGTTTTTGCATGCTGTTGATCAGCCATATGTACGCATTTTAAGGGATAGAATGTATATATATTTATACACATACACATACATATCACATAGATTTGGATACAATGTGTATATATATATATACATACATACATCAAAACATGTGTATATATAGTTGATGTGCTATAAGTACGCATGCTCTGTTTGCTTTGTGGTTCCATGCGAATGTCCTGCATGTCCTGGAGTAGCTCAGGCTTGATCACCTGTTGTTTTCTTTAACTAAGGCTTGGTGGCGCTGCCCAGCCCGAGCATGGTGACTCCCCAGCCACTGTGAGGATCCAGCTAGAAGAAGCGTTGAAAAAAATCAAGGAGATGGAAGCTCAGCAGATCTCGATGACCGCTGGGAGCTCTGAGCCCGAACGGGTCCTGCGCAGAGCCAAGCCATTGTCTGTTCCCAGCTCTACTGGTGAGGCTCTGGTTCAAAAAAACATGTTTTTACAATGTATTTTTGTAAAAAAAAAAAACAGGTTTGGAACCATGCAGGCTGCAGAAGTTCCACAAGATGCTCAGAGTGAATACAGGAATGACGAGAAGTTTGCCTCTCCTGCTCGCACTGTGCCCGAAGAGACTATCGATGGAGCCATGCTATCAGAGGAAGATCAGCAGGAGATTGCGGATGCCCCACAGCCTGAGGTCCCAGAGAAACCTCATGCTGATGTTTCGATGGCCATGGCCACTGCAGAACATCACCAGGTTTCAGTGCCTCCCATGGCCCCTTCTGAAGCCGCTGTGGCCCCTCGAGATCCAGATCAAGATGCTGTTATGGTGCCATCCGAGGCCCCTGCTGCAGTGGCTGATGCTACAGCTGCCGTTCCCGCTGTTCCAGATGTGCCGATGGCAGAGCCTGCAAGTGCTGCAGGACCACCAGATCGATCTCTGCAACTGGCTGGGCTCCAGGCGCTTATGCAGCAGCAGAAGCAGCGTGAAGCTGCGCAGCAGGTGCGGTCTGTGCAGCATGCACAGGAGACACTTCGCACTCCTGGTGCCCTTGAAGCCCTGCATGTGACAGCTCCGAAAGTGGAGGTGAATTGGGTGACGCACAAAAAAGAGGGTATGCGCTTGAAACGCCTGATGGAGGAAAGTCCAGATGCCCAAAAGTTCCCCCACATGGTGGAGATGTGGAGTGGTAGCATGGCCGAGTCTTGGAATGGAATTGATGCTGAACTTTTCTACTTTTTTTTTGCTGCTGTTTTTTTTGGGCAAAATAAAGATGCATTAAAGATGCTATACAATTGTGCATTTGGTTCCTTAGCAAAAACTAAGGACCGGAAACGACTCCTTCAGCAATGGGTTGCCAGCAATGGAAACGCTGACACGATCGAGGCAGACCTCGTCCTGTCGAAGACCCAGTCCAAAAAACACCAGGGGACCAGGGAGCTTTTAACAACCCAGGAGATGTTGAAGCGTGACATACCTATCGAGAAGGTGCGTGCTATCGTTGCTCGAGGCAACGGAGTTCCTGACAGCGATTGCCCAGATATCCCTTCGCTCACCCGCTTTTGGGTGTCAACGGGGGTAAAACAGGTGGACACTGATGAGTACAAGCAGGAGGCTCGGGTCCGTGTCCAGGCAGATGCTTCGGCTGGCCTGGATACTGTCTTCGGCTCTTTGGGTGGTGCAGCTACGTCTAGCATTGGTGCTGACCGTGTGCAAGCCCTTCTTGGTGGACTTAGCAGTGACTCCACTACCGCACTGGCAGGACTGTCATTTTTTGTTGGCTGACTTTCCCAGCAGGTTTTACCTGTGGATTCAGCAGTTTTGATATATGATGGAATGCACATATAATTAATACATATATATATATATATATGCACATGTATGCATACATACATACATACATACATACATACATAAATACATACATACATACATACATTGACATACATATATATATATATATATATTATGACATGTGGTTATATAAATATTATCATATGTTACTATATTATAAATATATATTCATATATGTTTGCATGCATGCATATTATGTTTGTGTGTTCAACATGCATCCAGTTATTCAATCTTGGAATGGATTATACTGGATTGCTTCAGCAAACATTAAGAACTAAAAGGGGTGTCCACGAAATTAACAGGTAGATTTACGGTTATTTGATGGTTATCCCCTGTGCAGGACAAGCTGTGGATGCCACTGCCAAAGCAAAGGCGCGTCCAAAGAAGAAGGCCAAAGCGAAGCCACAGTGCAGTCCTGCAGGTGTGACTGAAGTCACTGCCAAGACTGCTGATGAGATCAAATCGGAAATTTGTTTCTTATCTGAATTCATTCACAGTCATACCATGAATTTTCCCTGGTGGTTCGGAATTGCCATATGTTTCATCACCATGTAAACTCAGGTACTCTGTTGAAGAGAGAGCTCACATCGGTGACCAATTTGGCTTTGGAACTTCCCGCCAAGAACAATCTGCGGGTGACCTTGCAGACTTACAAGACCCGCATTGAAGAGTACTTGGATGAGTTTCTTGGATCATTCGTTTGTTGTTGCAACTTCTGCGTTTAAACTGGCAACAGCTCAAAATCCATGAGTTGTGGATTTATTTCAAAAGATTTCGTTCCCTCCCTTTGAACTGATGCTTAAGGATCAAATCCTTGGATTCTGTGGCCAACTCCAATGACATGAAGGAAGAAGTTGAGGAAGAGGTTGGGTGTGAATTCCATTCAACTGGTTGGATTACCACCATTAAAAAAACACTTCATGAGTTCACAACTGGTTGGGCTGCCATTCGGAGGTGAAGAAGCTTCGGCTGGTGAAAGCGCAAGCCCGTGCTGTCCTCACCGAGTTCAGGAAGCAGTCAGCATCATCGGCCTGAAATAGCTGACATGCTGGATGGAGTGTTCTTTTGAGATTTGGCTGGCCTGATAGACGCCCTGAAGGTATATTATCCCAACATATCCCAACCAACCCCCAATCAAATGAGAATTAATGGGGAATATAACACAATTCTATGTCATTTCTGTGCCTATTTCCTTGTGGGCGCTCAGGGCGACCAATCCAATGTCTTAAAACTCCTGCTGCGTTTTGGGTGTGATGCCATTAGAACCTTGCCGCCTAGACTTGTCCCTCAAACAAATCAAAACACTTCAGGTATTTTCACTATATCTATTTGTATGGGAATGGTTCATCGATCCATCATGCCATTTCAAAATCACCTGTTTTTGGTGGGATTATCGGGTTTAGTGGCAGGGAATTGGCTTGTGGGTTTACCCATACAATCCAAATTTTGATGACAAGCTGTGGCCAAACAAAAGCCGCAATTTAGATACACAGCTTTGAAAATCGCGTTGGCACTTAAGGGGTTGAGGCTTAGTCTGGTCCTGGTCCTGGATGCACCCAAAAAATCTTGGATCATTTTCACAACATGTCGCAGCTTTTGTTTGCATAAATGGATCAGGGAGGACTGGCTATATAGCTAGAACCCATGCACATATATATGTGCGGGTTGCGCTGGGATCGACGGTTGGCATCGCTGTGGAACAAAAAGGGGTCAACCAAATGTGATGGTCCAGCATCTGCAAATCAAATTCCCTCAATACCATTGGGGGCCCAAAATCTGTGTGACCCGACCCGCGCAGGTGCTGCATCATCAAGTCGAACAGGAGAGGTTGCAAGCCTTGATTTGTTGCTACTTGGTGGAAGATGGATCCTGAATTACTTATTTGTTTTGTTTTTTTTTTTTTTTTTGTGTGGTGGCCAGTTATATATATATACATTTATAATCATAATACATCTACAATGTATATATATATATATATTCCACAAGCTCTATATATATAATTACATATAATAGACCATATATATATATATATGTTGGGCCATCGGTGAATTAAGGCTAGCATCTGGTGTTGGAACTGGCAATTCCACAGCGAAGCACGCCCGACAAGTTGGAAGCCTTTTCAACTCTGAGGTATTCAAAAAGATCCTCTGTCAAATTGAGTGACTTAAATGTTTGTTTCCCCAATGTTTTTTCTTTGTCCCAAAACTATGATATGATGGGCAAAGTTTACCCATATTAACCCCCAAAACTCTATTACCGATAGATAGATCTGATATATGGATTATATAAACAAAATCTCTGTGTATGTTTGCATCTTGCCACTAAGTCCTACGGAGACCAATGAGCGGCCTATGCATGAAGCTGCCCAAAGGGCTGGCCTTACGTTTCCTTGCAAGATCACCTACCTGGAGCTACCCTTGTGTGTTGGCCATGACGATCATGGAACCCCTGTTTTGGAAGTAAAGCAGTGGCCATTTCTGCTTCCCAGTGACATGGACACTTGACTTGGTTTATATTTTTTTAAAGCTGACATCCCAACGAATTGCCAGCCACCAGTCCCATCCAATTCTGGGGATGTCACCCAGATCGCATCAGGCCCAAGCATTGCTGGACGAAGGCTTCCTGGAAGCATTGGTCAACTTGGATAAGCTCTCTGACTACTGGAGCCGTTTTCTATTGGATTACCCACAACATCCTGCAGCTGGAAACTGGGAGCGTTCGTTACCAATCACACTTTATGGTGCCTGAATTGAGACAAGCAAAATTTGTCTTTTTGCCATCAAAAAACATATTTGGTCAGAGAAAACATTTTCCTTGCTTTCCTTACTTTGGAATCGAGGTGACGAGGGTCAAGCTCTGGGAGGAAACTACATGATGTTTCACTGGCAATGTGATCTGGCCCCTATGTTGAGTGACAGCGGGTCAAGTAGATTTGTCATTACAACGATACCCAGCTCTGCATATGTCTTTGATGGTGATATCAACATTACACTCCAATGTGCAGCCAAACATATATCCACTTCTTTGGCGAACCTCAAACTGACAGTCCCATATAGGGGTCCTGAACCTGTCTCTTGGCCTTTTAATGTTTATGAACCTTTTCTATTTTCCAAGTAGGATGAATCCCAAACCCCCAGCCTCAGCAACGTTACAGTCTGCGTTGCTGCAGCCATTGCTTGAGGTGCTGGAGTTTGATGTCTACGTTTGTAGCTTCAAAGGTGATTGGAAGTACATTGGCCAGCTCTTCAATTTGGATAGAAACCCAAGTACAGAACAGGCTGGAAAATATGAAAACAAACCCAAAAGATTCTTTTGAAAATGGTCTATACTGCATCAAATGTTTCGTTAGTATGTTAGTTTCATTCATATCTTTGATCTATGCCCTGCAGATTTGCTGGAAGTGCTTGGCGAGCAAGGGCTCATCTGACCTGTCTTTTGCCTACACAAACCTGGCGGACGATGCAGGGTGGAGGACGTGCGAAAGTCCAAACCCATGGACAACCCCACCGGAGTTTTCAAAGCTACCGGGCTTCAGCATCGGCATGTTGCAAGTCGATTTGTTGCATGTATGGCATTTAGGTGTGGGGAGAGACCTGACAGCCTCCATTCTTCGAGTTTTGGCCAAAGCAAAATTTTTTCGTCGGGGGGGCAACCTCGCGGACCAGTTAGCTGCTGCTTCAAGTTCGTTGAGGCAATATGCCAAATCGCGGAAGCTGAGCCTACATATCAAACGCCTCACACATGCAAACCTAACCTGGAGAAGCGACCAGTACCCTGAGACTCGGTGCAAGGGGTATGATACGTACATCATGGTGGCGTGGCTGGACTATCTACTTCAACACCATGGTGATGGTTTTGCTAGCCGTCCAATTCCGGACGATGTGAAAACAGTGGTGTGGGCAGCCAATTCGCTGATGGGTTGCTGGATGTCGAGTGATATGTTTTTGCAACCAGAGGAAAAACTACATGTGCAGGTGGTGGGAACGTTGTTTGTTCGAACATATTTGAAGTTGGCCGTACAGGCTCTTTCAGATCAAGTTCGACTATGGAAAATACGGCCGAAGTTTCACTTATTGCATCACCTGATCATTTCAGATTCAATCTGGAACCCTCACTTTAGTGCGACATGGATGGATGAGGATGCAGTAAAAAGAACGATGAAAGTGAAAAAACGCACACATCGCTTGCGTGCAACTGATCACTGTATCAGGAGGTGGCTTTTGGGCCTCAAGCCTAAACTTGAACATGTGCTGGTGGAGTTGGAAAAAAGGGGAACCTGCGCACCTGAAACGTTTCCAAAGCAAAATCCATGAAAATTGGTAGGCTACCCTTTTAAACCCATAATATATTGATTTTCATAGGTTCTTGGATCGTTGGTGTCTTGTTGTCGCATTTTTGAAGCCACCCATTACCATGTGCAGTATAATGCTTATATGTTTAATAAGTTTTTGTTTAACCTTTGATCCCATATTATACGTGTATTGTTTTTTTATATTTATATATATATGTGAATATATACATATAGATGTATTTATATATATATATGGTTTCGTGTGCACGTGTACGGGTCTCTGCAAATATGCCAGCTGAGTTTTCTTTTTGAGCCAATGCGCTGTATTGATGGCAACAGCAATGATGTTGACCATTGTAGCTCACTTCTTTGCACTTTGCACTGATGTAGCAAGGTCCTTATTGCAACAGCAACCACTGTTGACCATTGTAGCTCACTTCTTTGCACTCTTGGGTTGATGGCAAGGGCCTCAAACCGAGAAACCGAGAAAAACCGTGAAAAATACCAAAATCCCTATTTGTACCACATCGGCCCCAATCTTGATCAAATCAAGCATGTACCAGATAATCTGGTACGAATCATTCTCTAGGATGTTCAAGCTGCTGCCCAAGATGAACTGCGTCCGATGCGACGCCATTTGCTCCAGACCTCCTTGAGAATGAGCTCCAGGCCTACATCACTGAAGAGCTGCACCAACCTGAACGCAAGCGAGTGCTCTGGGAAGTTTACTGTGGTGGAGCACGCGTCTCAGCTCTCGCAGAGGCAATGTGCATGGATGTTGAGATTTTCAGCTATGAGACTGGCTGGGATTTTGATCTGCAGGAGCACCAGGACCACTTCATTCACAGACTTCCTGGCGCCGTCCTGCCATCTATGGAGCCAGATGCAAAATCTCGCTGCAAGGACTAATGTCCAGCAGAACAAGCTCTACCTGAAGCGGAAGGAGCTCCATGGCTGCCATCTGATGTTTGTGGCACAGGTCTACAAGGAGCAGGTT
>Ga0126342_10009490_pt1 | contig 17444 bp, 12 predicted proteins | sample Cyp1metagenome_FD_92528 | JGI IMG/M metagenome (GOLD analysis project Ga0126342, IMG submission 92528) | Coral microbial communities from Lord Howe Island, Old Settlement Bay, Australia - Cyphastrea 1 metagenome | ecosystem: Host-associated > Invertebrates > Cnidaria > Coral ... | reverse complement strand
TCATTGGGGTTAGATTCTTTAAGGCTGAAATTTGCCCTGGTTCGCATTCTTTAAGAGGCTACCAGTGGTCCCTTAAAGATTCAGGGGTCAGGGTCGGAGGCCGAATTGCAAGGGGGATACATAATATATATAATATACAATATATATATGTATATATACTGTATATATATATACACATGACCCGACCCGAATTGTCTTCATTTGTGGTATATATTATGAGTATACAACCGAACCACTTTGTAATTGATATCCAATTGACTAAAGACTAAAGCATTATATTGTTTCTAAATTGTAATTTGTTGAAATTTGTATACTATTTACCAGCTTAAATCTTACGGATTTACCAAGTTACCAACTTCCAGTCATAATGGATCGTAATGGTATAATAAGGCCGGAAGTTAGTTCACGTGAACGGTTCCGAGATGGGTTTCTAAACCAACTTGCAATGGGTGGTCATCTTTCTATGTATTGGGTTGTCCCAGAAAGAGTGGATAGTGAAGGTGATTGGTTTATAATAGAAAGATTACCCCTGGTTTAGAAACCCAGTAATGTCATCAATAGTGGATGTATTAGCCCTATTTAGCCCTGGTATTTGGTTGTCTTCAGTGTATAATGGAATACTGTCATCCTGATGATTGTGAGTGTGGAGATCCTGGACGATCCAACATATCATTGGACTGTCAGTTGCAATACAGCAACAAGCATGGAGATTTGGGGCGATATATCGACCATCGCTGACATCCCAGAATTTTTGGATTCAATTTCGTTCTCTAGTTATATATATATATAGTTGAATCACAATTTTGCAGGGTTGGCAGAAGTGGTTTAAAGGAGCAGGAGTATCCAGTGTCTTTGGTGGCTGGTGGCAAAAAAGTGAAGTTTACTATTTTCAGTTAATTCGATTGGGGAGAGCTTGGATCTTCGCGCTTTTTCGTTGGTTGTTTTCAGGTGTTTCTTATCATCTCGGTTTGGGTTTTGACTAATGGCGACTTGACTACTTTGTAATGGCTTGAACCCCCCGTTTGCTTGTTGGGAAGGGCAATCACCCAACACATGAGAAATCTAACATTAGATTCATCTTCTCAGCTTTGTGACCTGATATCGAGGCTTGCAGATTTCTATTCTCAAGGAGGGCCTGCTGAAAAAAAATCTCCGCGGCGTTTGGACGCCGGGACCCGCGGTTTGTGGTGCTGCCCACCGCCCATCCCACCGCAGCCTGCATAGTGTCGGCTCTACCAGTTGTATCGACAGCCTCCCGAAGGTCTTCATGAAGTTCTGAAAAGTCAGTAATGTGAGTACAGCCAGAATTGTAGGGGCTCTATTTCACCTTGAGGATTATTAGCATAGACATACCCATAAAACAGACCCCAACTGCGTGTCAAATCTCCCATCATCTACTACCCACTATATCTCCGCTGAGATTGGTTTCATCCATTTTCATCCCCAGAGGTGTGTTTTAAGTCATACTAAGTCATACTAAGTCATGGATCATAGAATTGGATGATGGGAAAATTTACAGGAAAGCCCTATATTTGATGGTAAAAACCCATGGGTTTCCGGTTAAGATTTTCCCAACAAAACCAACCCAAGCCAGTGGAGCTACCCCTATAGTTCTCATCCATCTGATTTTCGGATCCCGGAAATTTTCACCATCCAGGACGGCGACAGCGTCACCAGTCGCGACACCTCGGCTGGAGCGGCGACTTGGGCTCGGCCAGCTTTTTGCCTGGTTCATCATGGTTTATTTTATCAATGTGAGGCCCCCAAGATAGCTAAGTTGGATTAAGTTGGTTTATAACTCCAATAACTATGGTGGCCATTTCAGGATCCAATTGATGGAGGTACCTACCGTATGTTTTTGGCCTATTTTTCAGGCCTATGTAATTAAGGGGATATACCCCCAAAATATGGCCTTATATGGTACAGTACCTCCATTTTAGGATCCTGGAATTCCCATTGATTTTAGGGGAATCATCCCAAAATGGCCGCAAGATTCAGGTGAGTGAATTACTGCTTAGTGGTGACTGGAACCATGGAATTTTGAATGACTTTCCATCTGGTTGGGAATAATCAAAATCCAACTGACGAGCATATTTTTCAGAGGGGTAGGTCAACCACCAACCAGATTATGATGATTTGCCCAGATGATTTATAGTGATTTTCATGGGGATTAGTAGGGATTAGTAGAGCTGAGTATTGACTGATATTAGTAGTAATGATTGTGGTAAACCCAATAACACACCCACCATTTGGGGATGGTTTGATGCTTTATACCACCCAACTATGGTGAAATTGGGTATGATTTATGACACACCACATTATCTAGGAAAGCAGACAGATATGGACACATTTCATATCATTTCATAAACTTTGCCTATATCGTTGCTGAAAAACATCACCATTTGATGGTTTATCATATATTTTTTTCCTATTGCATTTTTTTGTTTGCGTCGTTTTCAGACGCACCCGTATGGCTGAAATGTGGCCCCGGCACGGTGGGTCCAAACTCACGATCTGGTGCTTTCTAGAGAACCTATAACAACGTTAAACACCACATCCGGAAAAGCATCCATCATGATTTTACTAGTAACTTACTAGTATCATCATTCTGATTGTTGTCATCACCAGAAAAAACAATGGGGAGTAATGTGAATACAGCCAGAATTGTAGGGGCTCTATTTCACCTTGAGGATTGTTAGCATAGTCATACCCATAAAACAGACCCCAACTGCGCCCCCAGGGTAAATGTCAAATCTCCCATCATCTACTAACTATATCTCCGTTGAGATTGGTTTCATCCATTTTCATCCCCATTCAGAGGTGTTTTATTTAAGTCATACTAAGTCATACTAAGTCAGATCATAGAATTGGATGATGGGAAAATTGGAACCGGAAAGCCCTATTATTTTCATCCCTATTTGGAGGGAATAAACTTGCTGATCTATAGCTGAGATCTTGGACCCGATTTCTGGATATTTCTGGGAGCTCACCAGGGTAGACGTTCGACCTCTCCAGTCACCAGCTAGACAAGCATAGAAACCTGCCCAGGGATCCTCATTTTTTTGTTGACCTACTACAACTGCAACAGGTTTTCAGCCGGAGTTTCTTGGGTGAAGGAATGAAGCGCTACTTATATATATATATATAGTATATATATAATATATATATATATATATAATATAATATATATATACATGATATATATATATGATATATATATATATATTATAAGTATAAGTCCCCAATTGTGTTGCTTACATCTCCATTTTTTATGTCGCTGAAAATTCGGCCCCGATGTCTAGAAAGCGTCAACAATCCCATGGTTTTTTTTTTGGAGTCCAGAAATTTCTGTGGGTGAGATCCCAGTTGTCCAAAAAACAAGTCCATGATCAAATATCTCGTTTGGCGCTTCGTTCACAGCATTGGATGATGGGAAAATTGGAACCGGAAACCCCTCATATTTCATGGTGAAAACCATGGTTTCCGGTTAAGATTTTCCCAACAAAACCAATCCATTGCATGGTGAAAATTGGAATTTCTCCCATTGAACTGTGACATCCATCATGGTCACTGAGGTGGAGGAGCATTCCAATCCGTCCTCACGGTCCAATAGCGATGTGGGCTTGAGGCGCCAACCTTTTTTCGGACGGAAACGGCAGGGCTTCAGGCCCCAATCTATGGCTACCCTCTGGTAAACTAACAGATCTAACAGTTTGCTTTTGAAAATAGCCATTTATAGTGGATTTACTTTAATTACCCATTAAAAATGGTGATTTTCAATAGTTACGTTAGTTTGCCAGAGGGTATTTCTATTGGGAAAACCATGGACTAATTACTGGAATGGTTGATAAATAGATGGGTCCCCTAATCAAACAATTTGTAGATGGGTACTGGAAGAATCCGGAAGTTGTTTTATAACTCGGCAAACAATTGGATTTATGGTGGACATAATACCTGTTGTTATAGATTGGCTTGTAAACCAAATTATAACCTGGGTGGCCATTAGATCGCCATTACACCCACCAAAAAGCATCCGCAAAAAACATCCCCAGTACATCCGTTATATCCACAAGATTTCCCAAGAATATCCCATTATGTTCCCATTCCCATGATATATACGACATATATCATATCTTCATAGATCCTCATCCATCATGCTTGGTTTGATCAACCATAAATTCCTAGTCAACAAGTTAGCGACAAACGTATCAGCCAAGTGGCTAGCCAGGTAGTCTTCATGTCCTCCATTTCTTGGCAAAGTCTTGGGACAACCATCCAAGCTACTCCAGCCATGGCATATCAGTTACCATCAACCTACGATAAGCTACGGCATGGAACTCGATGGTCCCCAAAAACATGATCTACAAATGATGCATGTTCATTCATTTTACCCTCTGGTGAACATACAAAAAAATATAGAAAATCACCATGCTATTAATGGGAAAATCCACTCTTTCTATGGCCATTTTCAATTGCTATGTTAGTTCACCAGAGGGTAAGCATATCTGTGTTAGTTTACATGTCAGGGAAAAACATCAGATGCTTTTTGACACAGATGCTTTGCATTCATTTTGCATTTCTGTGTGAGTTTAAATGTCAGGGTAAACCGCACATCAGGTACTTTTTCGAAAAACACCTGACATGTTGTTGACGCATGTCAACACAAATGGGAATTCAAACGAAATATGCCACCGAAAAGGCCGAATGCAGGTCTGCAGCCCAAGAACGCTACACCATTTGATAGCTCTAAGTCTACCCTAAAAACCTGTCTTGCTTTGATTCAATTGATTGGTTTCAGGGACAATTTACAGGCCCCCCCCATATTGGTTGGTGGTTTGGAACATGTGTTCTTTTTCCATATAGTGGGAATAATAATAATCCCAACCAACTTTCATATTTTTCAGAGGGGTGGCTCAAACACCAACCAGTATATTTATGACTTTCCATTCAGTTGGGAATTTCATAATCCCAACTAACGCACTCATATTTTTCAGAGGGGTAGGTATACCAGCAACCAGATTATATATTTATCCATCATTCTCCATCATTTTTTTCCATAGTTTATCCATCATTATCCATATTTCTACCAGCAACCAGCCATATTTCATGAAAACCAGAGGGGTGGGTCAACCAGCAACCAGCATATATAATCCATACAATCCATTTATAATCAATATATATATATAATATATAATCCAATATATAAGCGATGGATTATATATTGATGTAAATGGATCGTATATAAAGCAATATACTGATTATAAAGCAATTATAAGATGTATAACCGCAATAAATTATTTAAATCCATACAATCACAATCCACTCAATCGACAATTTGTTTAGCCGCTTGTTCGACTGACATTGACTTCAAATGGACAAGACGAAGTTGCTGGACTTTTTGTTTGTTTTGGCAAAGGGCTACACAAGATCGTTTTCAACGTCTCGGAAGAGCACTTGGCTCTTTTCTGGGCTCTTGGAGAACGACATCGCTTCTGCGATTATGTTGTGCCTGGGGACCAGAGACTTTCAGACCAGTGGCTGTCCAAAGAAGTGGAGATCAGTTTCCACCTCTTGTGCAGGCTTGCACAATTGAGTCAGTGTTGTCCCTCTACAATGATGAATACGAGAGGAAATACGAGTGTCGACCCTTTCACACTCATCAAGGTCTTGGTGATGGAGCTACAGTTGTGGCGAAATTGCCTAGAAATTTGTTGGAATTTTCCAACAACAGAAGGAGTGCTGCAAGGGAGCTTCTGAGATCTTTCGCGGAATTCAGTTTGGTCAACTTTGAGTTGGTTGTACATCCTGACAAGAGTCAGTGTGCTTTTCCTGGCGACAAGTTGGCTTTACAGGCTTACGTTCTAGATTTAAGGACGGGGTCTGTTGATGTGGATGGTGTAATCCGTATATAATCCATTCATGAAAACAAAAGCCAGTGGATTTTCATCCAATGACTTACCCAGTGGATGAGGATTTCCCTTCCGATCCAGTCACGGTAAGTTAGAGAGTCGAAGCACCCGAGTCATCGCTAAATGAACAGATCCAATACATAGGGCCAACATATGATATATAGGGTTCATCCATAACATAATGTTGATGGTTCTTAACCATTATCTGGTTGGTGGTGACTGGAACCATGGACTTTTATTTTCCATTCAGTTGGGAATGTCATCATCCCAACTGACTATATCATATTTTTCAAAGGGCTTGAAACCACCAACCAGTAAATCGGTAAATCATCAACTTCGAATGATTCAAAACGGGAATTAGCATCAACTTAATGAGTTGAAGTGGCACATCCAAATAAAAAGTGGCCTGAACTGGCTATTTGATTCGCAAACATCTGAGGCCGGAAGCGCCACCCGAGCGAACGGGGTCAGGGCGGCCCAGGTTTTATGGATTTGTTTAGCCTTCGGCGACCTTGGACCTTCCAAGAGAAGGAACATGAAGGAACCATTTTCACCTGGTTGGTGGTTTGGAACAATTTTTATTTTTCCATAACATATATGGGAATTTCATCATCCCAACTGTTACTCACTCATATTTTTCAGAGGGGTAGGTCAACCACCAACCTGATTGTACTGCCATGAAATTCTCATATGATTGGATGGCGAAAAGATGGCCCGGCCACCGAAAAACGTCGTGTTTTCCGTCACTGGAATGGCTGAAAGTGGGATTGGGGGAATCACCTCAGTGTGAAGTGCAGCTCTTGAGGATAGTGAATTATGATAATTCAGCTACAATGTGAGGCCCCCAAGATATAAGTTGGTTTATAAGTCCCAGTAACTATAGTTATAAATACCATACACCATAGTTATTGGAGTTATAAACCAACTTAGCTATCTTGGGGGCCTCACATTGTAGAATATTTGGATCTGGAGTGTACAACCTTTGTGATGGTCTCGTTCTGATTGTAATTCATGAATATTCATGACATATTCAGCAATTTTCTTGTAGATTATAACGGCCTGGCTAGGGTTGTAGGGAAAACATCTAGGTAGGCTTACTTACTTCAGGTATCTTCAGCTTTTGAATTGTCATGTAACATGTATCTAAGAAAAAACATATGGACTGTGCTTTTCGTTCACACTAAAATCCAAAACCACCAATCCACTTTCAGTCTGTTGGCACTATGCAGTTTGATCTATGGTTTCCGCATGTGCTTCTTGTTATTTCCCGCATCGGAACATCGGCTGTGCAGTTTCCTGACTATTGACTATTTAGATGGATCTGTCTCAAAATGGGGTACTCGCAAAAGACAATGTTAGATGCATTGTCATTGGTTAATTTATGGCCTTCATGCATTGCTGGATAACAGGGCTCCCCTAATTATAATTTATTACACACAGATATGTGTAGTTCATTCTGTCGCTTTATTAGGATGAAATCGCATCGTCCCCATTAACGTTTCAAGAAGTTCAAGGTTTCTGAAATACTACACATTGAAATACTAATAATACTACACATCTGACTAATGTAGGTTTCAATTGACTAAGTTTACCTACACTTTGTTTCTTTTCAAAGTCAATTCTTTTTCGAGGCACGAAATGCTGGCAGCATTTCCAGGCTGTTTCCCACCTCCGTTCCTTGGCACCGAGGCCTGAAGTTGAGAAATCACCTGAGAGGCTCCTGATGACCGGCAAGTTTTTTTGGACAAAAGCCAGCTTCGTCTGCCGAAGATTGGTATAAAAAAGGTCCAAAATATGTTGCATGGACAATTTATATGGGTTTATAATGGTTTATACGATGTAGCACCGCTAATATGTAGATCATTATCAGTCTCCCCGTTATTGCTAGAGCTGCGCAGCATTGTCAGACATACCATATGATTGGCTTGAATGGTTCTAGTAGATGGATTCAATGATTTATGGGTTGATTCCCAACATTTCCCATAGGATCCTTTTTCGGTGCTGCTATGGTGCTCCATGGATCCCATCAATCTACCCCCAATGTTAGCATTAATCTACCAGCACCATGGAGCATATGGGGTATCTCAGCAGGAATCCTTTGACTTGATGATTCACATGGATTTCGGAACAGGTTGCTACAGGCTACCCAGGTATCCTGCTTCTAGGTGCCAAGAGGCACCTAATTTTGTCGAATTCAATTGGATCATTGGATCAAGATCAACATAGATCAAGAAATTTCGGGAACACAAAAAAAAAACATCCCCCACTTAAAACACCCATTCTCTCCCCTTAAATGGTTGATATTTTATGATATGTTCACCCCATTCTCCTTCAGCTTCACTAGGATGGATCCCGAAATTTATGTGACGAACTGTTGTTGGGCCCGTTGTTGTTTTTACATGTTTTGTGGATGAGTGTTTGAAGAATGGTTTATGTTGTTTATGTATGTTTATGTTGTTTATATTATATTCATAGCATGTTGTCAAAATTTAATGATTCTGTTTAATGTTGTTTACTTTGTGTTTGCTGCATTCCTATTAGATACTTTATTTGGTTCTTGCTTCATCTACTTCAGTAAAATGTTTGTCAACTGGTATAGTAGGACTGGAGGTAGGGTCGAAATCCTTTGTAAATTGTTCTTCCAATGGTTTTTGCACAGCTGCATGGAAATAAACACATGGCAAGGAGCAAACTCAATATCTATACATATAGTTGTCTGTGTCTATGTGCTGACAGTACCTAATGACCTACTGCTTAGTACAATAGCAAGACTAAAAAAAACTGCCAAGGCAGATCCCCTTTTGACATCACAATAGATAATTGCAAATGCTGTTGTTTAGCTGTATTGATTCGATTTGTGGTTTTTACATGCGCAACTGAAGTCTGGACTTCACAACATCATGTGAAATGCAAGCAGTTGCACTTGCAAAGATTGTACGTATTAAGGGTTGAAAGTCAACACCTCACAATAACTATCCAATATAAACCAACGAATTGAAATTGATTAGAATGATCATCAAAATAAAGATTGAAATGAACAGAAGTATAATGGCAGCATAGATCTTAATGACTCTATCAAGTTCTGTAATCAAGTGAATATGATATCACAAGTTCACACTAGCCATGGAGGGGCATGCAGCAAATGACTCTTCTCACAGGGAATAAAGCAAATTATATAATATGCAAGCTTACTTTTGTTCAATCACCATAGAAAAACAAGGCAACAAGGTAAAGTCAATCCAACATGCACGTAGCAGAGATCAGCTTCAATCCAACATATAGCACAACCATTCCATAAATTTAGAGTTTAAGATAGGAACCATTGGAAGAAATCCTTGTATGCATGCTATTTTTTGTCAAAGGGAATCACTTTGGCAAACTGAAAGCGGCATAACTTGTAACTGTCTCTCTCACAAACCAACATTGCAAACAAGCAGAGAGCTTGGACATAATGTCAAATACAAGCAATGCAAGCAAAGCACATATCTGGACATTACACGTCATCATGCTATTAGAACTGCATATAACTATCATTAGGGACTTAGGGATATCATTGCAAAATGGTAAATTATAGAGTTTGTATTGGTTATCATGGTAGCAAAATTTCTGAATGTCCTGATCAAACAATATGCTTAGCCTAAATAGTGATAACCTGTAGTTGCACTAGTACAAGATATATCCAAGGATATGCCTACGTATATTCAGCCGTGCTAGGAGCAGACCTAGATACAAAAACGGGTTTAGAGCAAAGCTCGTGCTAAAGCCTTTTTCCCAACATAAAAATAGTGGAAATTATGTGTTTTTTTGAAGGGTATTATTAGTTTCAACTATTGTAAAAGGGGTTGTCCTGGCTTTCTCTGGCACTATTTTGCTGAGGAACATTGGCAAAATAATCGATGGAAGTAATCATTGGACCACCTTATGCGTTGCCGTTGTTTCATAAACTTAAAAACTATCTTGTTTCTATGTAATGGCAAAGGTCATTTTCCTTTTCCTTTTTTTTCTTCTTTTCTTGCGCCTCTCAGATATCTGTAAAGATCTCTAGAAATCAGGTCCCCAGGGATCCCCAAAGATCCAGAGATTCCTAGAGGTCCCATACCAGGGATACCCGGGATACCCAGAGAGATCCCCAGAAAAATCTTCCCAGAGATCTCCAGAAATCCCCAGCAATATATAGCTCCCAGGAGAGGGGTTTTTGGGTCGAACAAAAAAAGCAAATCGACCCCCCCCCTCTCCTGGGAGCTATGTACTACATGTAATTAGTGTGTTCTTTCATTGTTTTTCTTCCCTTTCCTTAGGGATCTCCTGGTGGATCTCTGGGCATCTCTGGTGGATCTCTGGAGATCCCTCGAAATCATCAGAAAAAGGAGAAAGACAAAGGACAAGCACTGCCATTACCTTCTGGTAAACATACAGAAAACTATGGAAAATCACAATTTTTAATGGGAAAATCCACTATTTCTATGGCCATTTTCAATAGCTACGTTAAATTACCAGAGGGTACATATCCTGAAGGAACTGCTGAAATTTGTCCAGCATTTTTTCTGACTTCGCTGTGGTTTGCACAGTGTTTGAAGTTCTACGCGTGATTTTTTTTTTTTGATATGAAAGAACATTATGCAAAGATTTGATCAACATAGTGATAGAAACGATAAACAAATATATGATGTTCCAAAAGTACTGTATTTCCACAAACGTTGCAAAATGCGGCATCTATTTCGTCATTTTCTGAGCAGAAAACAGTGACTTCCTAAATCTTGAAACACCCAGTGTTGGTGTTCTTTGTTGGTAAAACACACGCACAAAAAAGCACCTTTTCAGTCAGAAACTCCCAATCTTTCTTCCCAGTTGTGGTGTTTGCTGATATCAAACATCCAGAAAAATGGATGATTCTCCCAGCTTTTTAAGCTCCATTGAGATTTCCGATGTTTCCATGTTTTGATGACATCAGAGGATAACCAATTATTCTCCCATTATATAATGTTTACACATATATACATATTATCATGATATATATATATATATATATGTTATTATTATTATTATTTTTATTATTATTGTCCCATTATATACATCCCATTTACCATTATATATATAGTGTTTTATACTGTAAATACCAGTACAAACAGCATGTCGGGGGTTCGTAGGGGGGTTTGACCATACAATGTGAGGCCCCCAAAATAGCTAAGTTGGTTTATAACTCCAATAACTATGGTTTATGGCTTATGGTACTTATAACTATAGTTACTGGGGCTTATAAACCAACTTATAACTGGGGGGCCCACATTGTATATTATATCTCCCATTTATATCCTTCTAGACACATCACGATGATTCTCCCATAGTATCTCTGTTTGATTGTCCCACAGCAGCCGAAAACTCTTCGCCTGGCCGGCTAGGCCCGCTTGCCCAGCCAAGGGCAAGGGCAAAGGCGCATCCTATGGGAAGGTTTGAAGCCCATTTCTGGTTACATGTACGAGTGCGGATGGTTTACCACATTGGCTTTACTACATTTATAAGTGAATTGATTTATATAATTATAACTTATATGTAACTTATAAAATGTATATGCCAAATATAAATGACTTTATAACATAATATATATATATGCCACTTATAAAATTGGGGACATCCCTATATCACTGGCTTACTCCACTTTTTTTGCGACTGGGCATCGCATCCAAAAATCTCCGGCGAGAGCCTAGGTACAAACCAACCGAAAAAAATGTTACCCAACCTGGTTATGACATTCACAGTTTGCGAACTAGAAAATCACCATTTATAATAGGTAAATCAATTATTTCTATGATAAATTTGATCATTTTCAATAGCTATGTTAAATTACCAGAGGGTAACATGTCAGAATAAATGTCAGATAGAATGCCAGTAAGATCAATATTGAAATATGATCAGTATGCCAGATCGCATGAAAGAATGTTCGATAAATCGTCAGAACATATGTCGGAAAATGCCAGAATGTAACTGGTTGGTGGTTTCGAACATTCTTTATTTTCCATAATATATGGGACAATTCTTCCCATTGACTTTCATATTTTTCAATATGATTAAAACCTCCAATCAGGCAATGTCAGATCACTCGAAGAAAACCATGTTTATTTTCCGGACATCTCGTTGAAGTCCTGGCCGCTCCTGGCATCAACCATGTGGATTGAAACCAAACATGAGCTTGATATTTTTTTACCACAAAAAAAAAGGGGCTTCAACACACATATGATGTTTTCACCTCTGTTTTCGATTGTAGTTTACCAACAAAAAATGTGAGCCATTGAAATCATGGTGAAGCATTTGACTAGACATACTAGACTGAGCCAAAGCATGCTCTGATCCCGGGTGTAACAAGAAACTTCTTGCCATTTGACCAAGCACAATGCACTCCATGTTTTTTTTTTTAATCGCACATGCGTTTTCAACAAGCACGATTTTCCGTTGATAAATACACATCATTGTCCATGACGGCATACTTGACCATTGCACACTGGTTTTTTCTTATTATGTCATGTCCCCTGACTTGCACAAACCGAAGATGTACACCGTACACCGACGTCGTGGAAGGGATGGGCATGGGAGGATCAGATGCATAGCCTGCATCGCTGGTGTCCCTACAACTGGTTCTTCAGGTCTTAAACAAAGTTTATAGATTCATAGTGACATAGTGTTTTTTCAACAAAGTTTATAGATTCTTAAACAAAGTTTATAGATTATATAAGCATCATTCAACATTTGTTTTTTTCCCACCATGTTTAAAAGAAATCACGATGGTTTCATGAAACAAATCACATTGGTTCTCCAATTATTTTGCGAGCTTTTTTTCCAACGAAATGTTTGGAACATCACATGACACCATGTTGCAAGGTGGTGTCAGCCCCAGTTACCCTCTGGTAATTTAACATAGCTATTGAAAATGGCAATTTCTAGTGGATTTTCCCATTAAACATGGTGATTTTCCATAGCTATGTTAGTTTACCAGAGGGTATCAGTTGGTAAAATATATCCCCCTTCACTTGTTCGATGTTCCCATAAACCCAACCGTTATTGATAGTTGAGTTGGGGCACCCTACTCATATGGCAGTGTGTCAAAACCCTGGTACTTGGGGTACCTAGTGAACATCAAAATAGCTGGGATTTATGGATGTGAATAACCCACTAAAAATGTATCTATAGGTATTGACCCATACCCATATGGTTTCTGATGCACAATAACTCGAGTATTTATGATACTCATGGGGTGAATCAATATTTCTTTACCATAAACCACAGTGAACTGGTTCATACACTGAATAGTTTAGTTCCATAGTTGATATATCTACAGAATTCTATGGTTTATGGATGTTTATGGGGCATATCACCATGACTATAATACTATAGTTGATGGGGGTGAATCTAAACCATAACTATAGAATACTATAGATATATCTATACCATAAACCATACTGTAGTGAACTGGTTCATACACTGAATAGTTGAAAATCCATAGTTAAACCATAACTATATATAGATATATCTGAATCTATACCATAAACCTGGGTAAATTATAATAATTCACTAACCTGAACCTTGCGGCTATCTTGGGGATGTTTCCCCGAAACCTAATCATGATTAAAGTGAGGTCGCAGTGAGGTCGTTATAATTTACCCAGATAAACATGTATATATCCTATATTTGATGTATGGCAATGTATGGCCAAATTCCATGGAATGTCTATCACATTAATATTTTCTGTTGTTGAACACCACCACTACATGTTACCTTCTGGTAAACATACAAAAAACTATGGAAAATCACAATTTTCAATGGGTAAATCCACTATAAATGGCAATTTTCAATAGCTATGTTAGTCATTACCAGAGGGCATATCTAATCATCTAATCATAAATAGTACAAATTATACTGGATTTACCCATTGAACATGGTGATTTTCCATAGTTTTTTGTATGTTTACCAGAGGGTTAACCGAATTTTCCTGGGCTAAAACCTTCACATCACGCAGGCGTAGCGCCCAAGGCACCTCCCAAAGCCAAGGCCAAGGTGCGGCGATGCCCGGCGGTGCGGGCTTCATGGCCCCAGTACGAAAAAAGGTGAAATATACCCTCTGGTAATTTAACGTAGCTATTGAAAATGAACATTTATAGTGGATTATAGTGGAATTACCTATTGAAAATGGTGATTTTCCAGAGTTTTTTGTATGTTTACCAGAGGGTAACATGTTATAACCAGAAGTTAGATTTTTAATGGTAACTATAGAAAGTCACTGAGAATCACCATCATATTTGGAATATTTGGAATGATGAATCCCCATTTATAAACTAGATGTAAGTGGTTTCTAGGGCTTCAAAACTGTAGGAAACTGGGAGGAAAACTTAGGACAACCTGAGAAAAATGCCAGGGAAGATAATTGGGGCAATCTGGGAAGATTGAGAAAAGGTGGGAAAATCTACTAACTGTAAACAAAAATGAAAAGAAATGACAATCTTAGGAAGTCCGGGAACATCCGCAAACATGGATGGTGTGCGGGTGCAAAAACCAACCACAGATATCATGGTTTGGGATACGTCATAGAATATATATATATATACATATACATATATATATATATACATATGTAATAATACTGGTAATTAGATGGCATATAATATGATATTTAGTTTTCTGATCTTGTTTGGAGCAATACCAGTCTACGATTCGGGTCTCACATTTGCCAAGTCCCATGGAAGTGATGGTCACAGCTCCTCACGTCTGTTCCACCTCGATGTAAGTAATGTCATCGCTGGATGAGACTAAACCATAATATGGGGGGTACTCCTCCAATAGTCATTTCATCTAATACTTTTTTATGGTAACCTCCCAATTAAACAGCCGTAAACGGGGTTTAAAAAAATCCAGGGTTGACATATGGCTCAACCGGTTGGCTGCCGTGCTTCGACACTGCCATTGTGGCGATGTTTTTTGATTTTCGCTGAGACGCATTGTATGGACCAACCATTACTGGTTGGTGGTTTGGAACACTTTTTATTTTCCCATATATTGGGAATAATCATCCCAACTGACTAATATTTTTCAAGATGGTGAAAACCACCAACCAGATTAGGTGTTGCTTTTGTTCCATCAATACCCCATGTTCCAGCCCATTCTCTGCAAAACTTCAGATGTCCAAATCAGCCTTTTATGAATTCTTTGCATGTAGATGGCAGAGTGCTCAAGTTCAGGTTGCTGCTTAGTTAGGGTATGAAGACCCTGGTAAGTGCAAGATGTATCACAGGAATTCAATGGATCCGCGACTACCACAGTATCAATTGTCAGTTTGATCATTTTTGTACTGATTCCCTGGAATTGAACCCAAAAGCAAGTGGTTGAGATGAAATTACCCTTTGTTTATTTAACATAGCCATGGTATAGATGGCCCATTTATAGATGGTTTACCTATTAAAAATGGTGATGTTCCATGGCTATGTTAAATAACCAGATGGTAATTGAAATTATGCACTTATTTCAACTTGTTCTCCACTTGAAGAAAGCTATTGCTTGAAGGGGCCTTGACTTCTTGGACAACATGTGTGGTACAATACCTCGCGCTATCCCGTGTACTTGTAAGGTGTTTGGTTCCAACGATGTTTGAACATCTCAACAAAGCTAACTTAACAGCTGATGACCTATTGACTTGAGCTGATTTTTAATTTCATTTGACTTTTTGTCAACATATATCAACCACAAACTCATTTGACATCAATCAGGTATATCTCTGCATAAATGGGCATTTCACCAATCGAGCCAGGCCAAAACCCATCATTCCGCAGTTTCCAACGGCTTTGTGACGTTACACTGGCATGCCTGGGGTGCCCGGGAGGGATTGAGATCCCGAGGGACCTGCCATTTTGGGGGTGTCAAATGTGGATTTTTTTTATCATTTTTTGGCACAGCCATTGGCTAATCCACAGTGGGGATCATGGAGCGAGGTACAGAAATTACAAGATGAAGGGAAAATATGCTCAAGCTATGGAATGTTTACTTTCACCTGGACCTTGCTGATGCGTAGATGTTGCTGTAAATATCACAGTTAGAGGATATGGGGCCATGGCAATTTCATAGCCCAACAAATCAGATCCAGTCAGTTTTGGGACTGGGATGGGTTTAGATGGCTGTGATGCAGACTGTGGTGGGTTCAAACGATGGAAGGTTGTGATATGTTAAAAGATGCGAAAGGGAAACAGATACTGTAGTCATTGGTGGTCTTGTGTTTCAAATTCATTCCCTACTCGCGATAAAAATAATCCTACTTGACTTTGATCTTTCGTTCAGGCCGTGCAACCAGCAACAAGCACCAACCCTAGGTTCCAGCCCGTGGGGGGTTGATAGCCACAAGGGGCCGTGCGGGGATCTCCTAGCGGCCCGCCATGTTTGATGACACTGCAGGGTAACCAGTAGAAAAACATTATTAGGCAGTATTAACATTATTAAAAGCACTAGTTTTTGCATTACGAACCACTATGAACCATTCTTAATCCGAACATATCCGAACTATTTACAATTATTGACCCTTGTGAATCGCTATGAACCCCACTATTAGCCATTATTATTTATTACAATATACATAACCACTACGGATTTTTCATTGTTCTCCAAGGTCTCACGGTGCTCTGAAAAAATAAAGACCTCTTTGGGTCACCTCAAATTGAGGTTATCAAAGAAGAGGAGAAACTGGAGAGCAAGGCCGGGATGGGACCCAGCATGGTCATTGGTTATGGTACCCGTTGGATATTTCCATGGCTCTGGGTGATATTTAAAAAGCAAAAACATGACTTTGGCGATGGTCATGATATCAATGAATTCAGAATTCAATTCATAGGGCTTTTGAGTTCAACTCGAAGAAGTCGGATGTCCAAGTAATCCTGGTACTTGTATGGAACCACATGGAGTTCTTGTTTGCTATAGCGTTTCTAGGGTGGTATTTAATACATTAAGTTACCCTCCAGTAAATTAACATAGACCCTAGCAGATAGGGGTTGGAAAATGAGTTTCGATATGTTTCGATTAAAAATTGGTTATTTTCAAGGTCTAGCCTCTGGTAATTTAACATAGCTATGGAAAACCACTATTTTTAATGGGGAAATCCACTATAAATGGCCATTTTCAATAGCTATGTTAGTCATTACCAGAGGGTATGTTACTTTACCAGAGGGTACTAGATGGAAGGGATTTCGATGTTTGTCATGTAACGAGCGAGTCCGAGCTCGTGGATACCACAAGACTGCATGGATCTCAAAGGTGGGAGGTCGTCATGAGCATAGGGATGAAAAATAGGGATTTATAGTGATTAAACTAAACACCAATCAGCATTTTCAATGGATAAATCCACTATAAATTGGACTATTTATATATATGTATATATATATATTATATCCACCTTCAAATTTCAGCTACGAAATGGGGAGGACTTGGGCTACAGTACAGATTGCCAGCCAGCATTTTTTTGTACAAACAGGAGGGGTTGTGCCCCCCATTTTGTATTTGGAATCATTT
>Ga0126342_10009489_pt1 | contig 17446 bp, 17 predicted proteins | sample Cyp1metagenome_FD_92528 | JGI IMG/M metagenome (GOLD analysis project Ga0126342, IMG submission 92528) | Coral microbial communities from Lord Howe Island, Old Settlement Bay, Australia - Cyphastrea 1 metagenome | ecosystem: Host-associated > Invertebrates > Cnidaria > Coral ... | reverse complement strand
GCACCTTTCAGTCCATCAGTGGCTTCGCTCTGCCATCCCTGATTCACAACAACCAATCTCTCCTATAGGTTTCCTATTTTTGAAACTTCCGCCACCGCCTTGTGCGGTACTACTGGTAGAAATCAAAAAGAAATATCATGGATATCCCAAAGAAACCCAATAGAAATATCATAGAAATACCACACAACCCCATAGGAACCCAAAGGAAATCCCACAGACATCCTTTTGAAACCCCGTAGGAATCCCACAGAACTACCGTAGACACACCTTTAGAGACACCATAGAATATCATAGAAACACCAAAGAAATTACATAGAATTTCCATAGAAATCTTGTCAAACTCCAAAAGAAACACCAGAAGAATTAAGGAGAAGATGCCAGGAGAATTGAACTAAGGAAGAGAAAAAAGCTATAGCAAAGGAAAGGAAAAGGAAAGGAGAGAATGATTTTGGAAAAATACTTCAAAAAAAGCTGGACGCAATAGTGGACCCCCAAAACAAACATACTATTGAGGATCAGGGTTGCTCATGGACTACCCCCTTGAAAAATTGTTTGAGTGCTGTTTTTTTTTTAACTGGTTTTGAATAAGGCATCAAATATTTTGGAAATTGGGCATTTGGAGAATTCCAAAAGAATGGAGCTAAGAAAGTAAAAAAGAGAAAAGTATTAGCAAAGGAAAGGAAAAGGAAAGGGGAGAATGAGTTTGGATTTTTTTTTACTTCAAAAAAAAGCTGGACACAATAGTGGACCACCAAAACAAACATACTATTGTGGATCAGGGTTGCTTATGGACTACCCCCTTGAAAAATTGTTTGAGTGCTGTTTTTTAATTGGGTTTTAAAAAGGCATCATATTTTTTTTGGGGAAAATTGGGCATTTCTGAAAATTTCAAATGAAAGGATCTAAGGCAGTAAAAGAAACATCTTTAGCAAAGGAAAAGGTAAAGGGAATGTTTGAAAAAAACCTCAGGAAGCAGCTGGACACAATAGTGAAACCCCAAAGCAAACATACTATTGTGGATCAGGGTTGCTCATGGGCTACCCCCTTGAAAAATTGTTTGGACGCTGTTTTTTTAATCGGGTTTTAGTAAGGCATCATATATTTTGGGAAATTGGGCATTCCTGAGAATGTCACATGAAAGAAACTAAGAAAGTAAAAGAAAAAAGCTTTAGCAAAGGAACGGGTAAAGGGAATGTTTGAAAACAAAAAATCACCTCAGGAAGCAGCTGGACCCAATAGTGGACCCCAAAAACAAACATACTATTGTGGATCAGGGTTGGTCACGGGCTACCCGATTGAAAAATTGTTTGGATGCTGTTTTTTTAACCGGGTGTTAGTAAGGCATCCTATATAATCAATAATTGCTGATGGGTCATAATTAACATTAAAAAAAGTTTCTTCAGACAACAGCTGGACACAATAGAGGACCACCACAACAAACATATAACATATTTAGGACCAATATTGCTCATTAAAAAAACTGATTTGAAAAAAACACGAAAAATAAAAAAGAAAAACATAATAATTTAAAAAAATGTAAAAATGAAATTTGACTAAAAACTACAACAAAAAATGAAGAAAAAACGGAAAATACCAAAAGAAATTGACACAAAACCGACCCCCTCAATCATTTACACAGATCCTGAATTATTTTGGAAAAATGATACAAATGCGACCCACCACACTAATCAGGAGCCCAAATTACTTTGTTTGCTTCGTCTGCAATTTGACCTTTAGTCCCACATAGGCCCAGCTTAAACCATTTGTTTTCAAACTGGGCTCGTCTGGGGGCAGTTTTCGCAATGTTTGGTTTGCTTCGAATCACGTCATACTTGTTCTGATCGAACTTTTAGCCTGAGCTCCACTTGGGCCCGGAATTCCCACAGAGAGGAAAGCAGGCGGACCTATTTGGCCCAACCAAAAGCCGATTGGGGTCAAACTTGGCCGTCCTTGAGTTGGGCCGAACAGGAGCCCACTTGGGCCCAACTTGAGCGTAACTTGCGCCGAACTCGGGCCAGTTGGCCCAACTGGGGTCCAACATAGCGCAACTTGAGCACGTTTGGAAGCAAGTTAGGCTTGGTCCTGTGTGGGGGCATCTGGCGATGGCCTTGCACGAACCCAAAAACGTTGGAAATAGCGGTCTAAAAGCTAGTTTTCAGCGTGCCACCTTGAGTCCGCAAAATTGGCCCGGGTTGGGCCCACCTTGGGCTCAAGTTGCGGTATCTTAGCCCAACTGGAGCCCAATTGGCGCCACAAGTCATGTTGAGCTGAAGTTGGGCGCAAATCGACCCAGATGGGCCCCAAATTGAACATGGTGTAACTTGCTCCCCTTTGGCGACAGCTTCGCGCCAAGTTGAGCCCAACGGAGACACAACATGGAAACATTGCTTAACACGAAGTCATCGATACCCAGAAAACATGGGAAGCATCAATGAAAACGCATGTTTTGAGGATTTCGGCTTGGGCCGATCATGTCCCCCATTTTGAAGCCCTGTGGACTTCAACTTGAGCCGAAGTTGCTCCCAAATGGGTCCAACCTGGGGCGAAGTTGCGCCATCTTGGAGCCAAGATGGGCCAGAAGTTGGAGCCTGGGGGGTCCAAGTTGGGTCGAAGTTGAGGCCTTGGCCAGATCGAATCGGTGCATTTGGACGATGCTGTGCCGGTATGGTAAAGGCGCATTACCACAGCGGGGAGCCGGCTTTTGGCGGTCTGTCCCGAGCGAACACGCCCCCCCCAGCTAAAGCTGTACCAATCGCTGCTAAACTATGCTAAACTACCAGGTACCACGCCTCGGCACCTTTGGTGCAGGCGGATTTAATAGCTTATGAACATGTTTCCCCCTACAAAAAGCAGGCTACAGCGTCATTTTGCCACAAAATGGACACTTTTGAACCATCTGTAAGGGACACAGGGTCTCCCTTTCTGTGGTGGAAACTTCTTCGTGGATTCTCATAGCATATCCCTAAGGTAACTTCCGCCCCGCCTCGTGTCGTGATGTTGTTGTTGGTGGATGTTGGTGATGGTGGTGGTGGTGATGACGGCAATTGGGAGGAAAAGGAGGAAGTCAGTGAGAAGGAGGATGGAACATGTAAGAATGGTGACAACGCCAAGCTGACAGCAATGATTGCAGAAGATGATGCAATGTTCCAAAACCGTCGACCGTGCGCGATGCTGGCGGGGACTTGGCGACAGCGGGCAACAACGCCCAATCACGACAAAAACAAAGCCACAAAGATGGGCGCAAAGGGGAAGAGGGGGCGGAGATTTACAGAATGGCGACGGTGAACATGATGACGGAACTGAAGACGGCAGTGGCAGGACCTGGCGCGCTTGTATGACTGAGCAACGTCTGAAGGAAGGTTTCTGGGCCAAAGGCATAGCCACCATACTCTGCTTCACTATGCCTGGGCAGGCCCCGCTGGGTTGGTTGTGGGCCATACAGTGCCCCAGCACGCCCCCTGACACACTCCCAAACCGGGTCAGCAACTTCACCATCTGCAGTAGAAACTTCACACATCTCGTCCTCAAACATAACTGAAAAAGCTGCCCAGGGTAGGAAATTAATGCTGCAGTGGGTAACCGTGTCATGATCTTCCGCTTATGTCTGAATCAGGTGGCCAACTCAATGACGGAATCTGCGCTAGCAAACGTTGCAACAGCGTTGTCCTTCCAGCATTTGAAAGCATCCTTGTCAACGCCTGAACTGACCTGGACACAAAGCCGCACGTCTGAACTCTGAACCACTCTTTTTGCTCATTCTGGCGGTCATTTTTTGGGCTGCGGTCAAGAGACTGGTTTCGGTCAAATGCGCTGAAAATCAGCTTCCCGCCAGCTTTCCAGACAGCGCCTCAGCAAGAATTTGCGCCAACATTGCGTGAAGGCTGTGCGGCCCTGGCTGCCCAACCATCTCCCAGCCTTCTTCCACCGCCAGAGCTGAACCGGCAAGTTCTTCAAAGAGCTCTTTATCGCCCTGCCAGCGATGCGGCATGTTCAATGCCAAGGACAGCAGAGGGAAGGGGTGGACGACTGGCGGCATCAAGTCAATGTCATCGCACAGCCGCGGGAAGTAAGCACTGCTACGCCTGTGTGCTGCGCGCAGGCGCGCATGCCTATAAATGAAGAAGCTTGACGCGTTTGAAAGCTGGACCGGCCCGCCCGGGCCACGCCCGTTTTCATGTGCACTCGCTTGCAGCTGCTTTGGCTTTGTTTGACTGCCTGTTGGCCCAGAAAAAACAAGACGGCGGATGGCCCGAGAGCGTAGAGGAGCAAGTTACTCAGTTGTTAGGATCAAGACAATGTAAGAGGTATGTAAGAATCATGTGATGAACAGCTATATAAGGAGGGCAAATGTAGCAGCTAATCTTGATAAAGATGACAGAAGCAAAATGTCAAGATGGATGAAAGGAAAAACAAGATGTAGAAGATGTAGGATGCGAAGATGCAACGCAAACACCTTTACAGACAGAGACCTTTACCCGAAAACCCTTGCACACACACAGTCTTCTACACACAGACACTTTCAACACACGCACACACACACACATTTACACACAGCTGCATTTATGCACAGTAACGCAAACGCTTTTACACACAGCAACGGCTTTACACAAAGGCTTTTACACATAGACGCACATGCGCACAGAAGCCTGCACACCGTCTGTGTGGAAAAGTGTCTGTGCGTAAAAGCATCTGTCAGTGTAAAAGGGTCTCTGTGTAAAGGCGCCTGTGTTTAAAAGGCTCAGCGCGTAAGCAGCATGCGTGTTTCACACAGCGTCTGTGTGTAAAACGGGTGTGCGTGTGTACCGTCTGAATAGACGTAAAACTTCGAGGGCGGCTCATCTCTATATTATATTATATCTTTGAAGCAGGGGGTCACCGGGGTCCCGGGGGGTCGGTGATCAACGAAGACACCTCCCCGGAACCCGTGTAAACGTACCTGCTGGGCTGTGGCGCACCTGGGCGCATTTAAGTCGCAGCTGGTGGCCACCATAGCCCATATATATATATATATATTCATTAATTAATTAGTTAGTTGAATTGGGGATTCAGTTCCCAACGGATCACTTCAATGATCCATTTCCTGTCTAGTGTGATTTCCACGGTGGCCCCGGCATGGTGCCATGGACCCAATTGAGGGAACCTTGCTTAAGGCGAATGTGGACTGACTTGATTTCGGAATTGACATACTTTAATCCAGTAATTCGTTTAAGTAAAGTGAAACCGTCGGCCTTTCCGTTTTACACCTTTTTGCAACGTCTCGCCGCTCCTGCTGTCCTTTTAGGAGCCCTTGGAACCTACATCTCTTCGTGCTTGCAACCGTGCCGAACAATCAGAAACCTTCTTGTTTTGCTGATGCCCAAGCTTTTGCAACAACACAAAGCATGAAAGGCAGGTACACGCTTTCCAGATGTGGTGATGTCTTTCTTTTGGTGGTTTTTTGGGGAGGTTGAACATATCGTGCATCTAATTCGCTCGAACTTGAACAGCCGTTTATGCCCATGTGGCTCGATCGACAATGGTTCCGTTTTGGGACTAATGCACGATTACTTAGGATCGAACTGAGTCCCTTCTCTAATTGTTGTTTTTGATTTCTCCTCATCAACTAGTTCCCCATTCAGTCCCCTATTTCATGCGTTCTTCCCTCCCCAGGTCGGTCGGGTCCTGTGCGTGCCTAGGTAGGCGTAGGTTTCGCTGTGTTAGGTTGGTTCAGGCGCTTCCGTCTCCCCCCCCTCCGCTGGTCTTGCTCCATGTCCGTCGACCTCCGCTTTTCTTTTTCCTTGCCCTTTCAGGGTTTGCCCGCTCCGCGCCAGGTGTGTTGGTGTTGGTGTTTGCTCCTTCCCTCTTCTTTTGCGTTCCTCCTCGGGTCCCGGTGAAGTAGCCTTTCATCTCATTCTCACTCTCATCTCATCTTCGGTCCCCATTTCATCCTTATTTTCACCTCATTTGCCACCCTGCCAAAGGCAGGGTGTGTGTGTGTGTGTACCATCTGAACAGATGCACCTTGCAGGGTGCAGCGGTACCAGCATGCCTGCCCCAAAGCGCACACACCACTCTACAGCAGCACCCTCAAGCAGCACCTTGCAGCGGCACCCTCCAGCGACACACCTCTGAAAGCAGCACCTTCAAGCACGCTGCAACAGCAACCTGCAGCAGCACCCTGAAGCGGCACCAGCATGCCCGCTCCAAAACGATCAAAACGCAGACAGGCAACCCCTCCTAGACTTGTAGTCAGAACCCCAATAGCTTCGCTATCTGGAGAATAAAGAATGTGAGGAAGATGAGGAAATTTGAAACATGAAGGAAAGGCAGAAGAAATGAAGCAAAACAGACTACATGACATTGGTATCAAAGAATGCTATGTTTCTCTTGTTGCTGCTGCTCCCCGTTTCTGCTCCTTGTTGCTGCCCCGTTTCCTTACTGCGTTTTTATTGCTCCCGTTGTTGCCCCCGAAGCTAAGCGATCTTTTCTTCCTGTAACCTGTCGTTTCAATCTGGCATCCAGTTCTGATCCGAATCATCGCACACTTCTGAACACCGCGCGTTTATTTGACACTGGGACAAGGCATGGCATTCTGAAGCTACAGGCCTACTGCTCTTAGCGGGCCGCGCCAGGGGCTTTACAAACAAAGTGCTGCACATATATGCACAGCATCAAACGGTTGTATCCCACAGCACTCTCCAATTTGGACTTGCTGAGAATCTCTTGAAGCCGGACGTGCATCAAGGCTTCTTACCTTGGGCATCCCGCTTCTCATGTTCAGTCATCAAGATCTCTTTCAATTTCTGCCTCCAGGATTGCCCTCAGGATGTGAAGTGTGTCAGTATCCAACTCTGCAATGCTGACTTCCCCAGCCAATTCGATCAAGGCGTCCAGCATGTCCTCATCTTCCAAGAGCCCGCGGAGGCGACCAAGGCCCAAACGATCTTCGTCATGGCGTCGGCGCACTTGTGGTGCTTCACTGTGGTCAAAAAGGCACTCTTTCCCCGCAGGGCATGGAAGGCCACGAGTGGACCATTTGCACGGTGTGGCATTGCAACGTTCTCGGTGTTGAGCAAAGATGGCGAGTTTCTCATCCCCGACAGCAGGCTCCGGCCACGGGACAACGATGTAGCTGACCTGAGCCGAAGATACAACGCAAATGCAATCACGAATCAGCATTGCAATTTTCAGTTGGGGAAGGTCAGCGTGGCAAGATGTTCTATTGCTACATGCAGTTGGAACGAAGCATTGCAAAGCCTATCCACCTTTACGAGCCCTTGCAGCAACCCCGTGCCATCTCCTCCGCTTTTTTGCATCTAGGACACAACGCGGCAAACCGGGCAGCCTAGCCGAGCCTCCCTTGAAACTTCCTTCCTCTGTCGCCATGACATCACGCACGCCATGCAAACGACGTGTTCACCTCAGCTGCGGTCTCACAGGTTCCTTGAAGCTGGAGTAATGATAGCAGCAATTGCATTGCGCATTGCGTTGCGCAATATTAGTAAATTAAATTCTTGCAAGCTGGGCAAGCTAAGGCAAGCGACAGCCTTCCAGCAAACCGTACTTCCCTCTCGCTTTTTTCAGCGGGGCTTCAAAGCAGATGCAGCACTCTGGACCCTCTGGACCTTCTGGACCTTCTGGACCATCGGGACCTGGGTGAGGCTTTGGGAAAAAGCTGCATCGATAAGAGCCCCCGCTGATTCTGATTCCACTGCTCGGCTGGGTGTCTGCGCGTCTTGCGCTCGCTGATTCGGGTTTTGATTATTTATATAGTTAGTTATTTGTTTGCTGTGCTGGCGATCCCGCCCTGCCCATATGCTTACCCTCCCTCAAAGCTAGTGCCCACAAGATTCACCATGGGGGTATTCGACTCTTAGAGCAGCAAGCACTTGCAGGAAGATTCCTCTGTTCGCTGACGAAACACTGTGTATAAGAATGAAAAAAATATGGAACTGTGTATGTCTGGACTGATGCTCCCGAAAGCTTTGAACGCTCGCTTTTGCATCCACGCTTGCGCGGTCGTGCTGCCCAACGCTAACCAACTACTTTTCCGGCGCGGGCGTCGCCAACAAACATGCAAGGTGGTCCATCGATGCCCCGATAGCCAAAAGCAAAACTTTTTTTGACCGCCGGAAATGCATTTGCACAGAAGGATCAAAATTTTTGCCCAAATACGAAGCGGACATGCAAAACTGCTCAGCTTCAGATGGTTCCGCCCACGATATTCGCCTACACCCCAGCGTCACCAACCTGCACCATTCTTCAATCACATCGCGCTCCATCGCAGTGAATCAAATGCCTGCTGATTTTTTTTGGCATGAAACTCAGTTTCGTGCTTGGTTGCGTCAAAAACGACGGCCCAAACAAATCTTGTCTGAGCATAACGGCATAAAGTTGAACAGACTGCTTCATTTTTCAAGACATTGATTTCCGTGCTTTCGCGTGAAGGCATCGAAGATAATGCTTGGCAGAAACGTGTTGCCCTTGGGGCCGCTGTTTCTCCCGCTGCTCTGGCGAAAATGAAACAAGAAAACATGATAACAATCTTAGTTACGCCTTTTGTGCTAGGGCTGTTGCTACATGGGAGCACATGGCTTGGTCTTGTCCTCAATTTGAGAACAGACCTGTTAAGCCTAATAATCCCTAAATCCCTTGTGGCTAGATTTGGTTGGCCGCTGTTAATTAAGTCAATGGTCGCCAATGTGTTGAAATGTCTTGTTAAAGTTGCTGCGATGGTTGTTGAATGTCGCTATGCGAAGTTGCCTGATGCCGCACAAGGTATCTACCCTGTCGTGCTATGGGCTCTATGAACCCTAAAGTCTTTCTTTCCACCGCTGCTTGCGTGTCAAGGGCGCAGCTGCGACAAATTGCAACAACTTTACTATTATTCATTATTAATTCCTCGCGTGCCACTCCCTTGTGTATCGCAGCGCCGTAGCGCACCCCTTCATCGCATTCATGCGCTTCCGTGCTGCGCAATGTTATGTACCACCCCCTTCATGACGGCACCGCGGCCAATCCATGTCCGCATTCACAGATCATGAAAACCTACTTGGACAGGTAGGCATGGGACAATCCGTCTCATTTTGCATCTATTTTTCCCCAGACAGAGACACTGTTCACACTATGGGGCTCTTACGGCTTACGGTAATAGCTAAGTTTGCGCACCCGTTTCTGGCTAATTTTCTGACCCATACAGCGGACAAGTTCCTCGATCTTCCGTTTGGCCTCGCGCGAAATCCACTTTTGAGGGTCAGAACCTCTTTTTATGTGGCAAGCGGAGAACATCGGACACTTTTCCATCTGCGTGGAAGGCGCATTACTTTGTGCATGCTGCTACAATACGGAACCAGCTGCAATTTTCGATATTTTTCGTGGAAGCGCGACATTTGGGGAATTGTGCCGATGTTTTCCAAGCCTCGGGATGCCCGTTTGGTGAGACTGTCTTGGTAAATTTGGCGTGGCAGGCGCAATACGTCCAATGCCTCATTTTTCTGCAGCAAGCGCATTTCTTTAGAGACCTCAATGAAAATTGTGGCTGAATGCTAGGCAAAACATTGGTTTTTACTTTTCATGGCGCACGCAATATTGGGTGAAATGCTAACATGTCCTCGCGCAACGCTCTCGCCACTTCAATCCACTTCATGTGTGTTGGATCGCCCTTGTTGTGGCGGGGTGCTCATTTTGACCGCTGGCGCCACACCCTTGGACGGCTCTCCTTGTGGCGCGGTGCCTAAATTTTGCTGATTCTCAAAGATTTTTCCTTTCATGACGATTTGCAAGTATATGCAATCATCTCATAGCTCGCTCTTAGAAATCCTTTTATGAAGATGTCCTTCTGTGAAGATCTTAAGCTGAGCAAGGTCCTGTAAAGGTCCTTGTGAGAAGATCACGAAGATCTTGTGAAGATCTGGTGAATTGTTTCAACGAAATCCGTGCATGATCTTGTAGAGGCCCTTGTAAAAAGATCCTGCGGAGATTTCGGTGAAACCCTCTGTAAGAGGTCCTTGCACGAAGACCTTGAAGATGCATAATTACTCTCAGCTACTTGAGGATGGGGGCCCGAAGGGGGTTGTAGACCACCAAAGTGCAAACATTAACTGTTTTTTTGGAAGGCCAACGAAAAATCTGATTCCTACCCAAGGCACCAGCAAATGAACATGCGCTTTTCAGCTGCTTCGATTTCGCAATGTTTGATCAATGCGGCTGGTAGGCAACTTTGAGACCCCAATCCATCAGACCCTTTCAGCCTGATCCCCAGCTGGTTCAAGGAGTGTAGCCCACAACGAAAAACACAGAAGGTTCAATATGCTTTTCCAAAAGATGAAGTTCCTTGCAAGAAGATAAACTAGTCCGACCCTGACATTGCACATTTCACATGAATCGTATGCGTTGTGTTTTTCTGAACGCCGCTGATGTTTGCTATTTTTTTAGGCGGAAGGGCGAAAAACAGATCAAAACCCTCCCAGACGTATAGTTGGGAAGATGCGCTTGGGCACACTGGTGAGAAACGGCGCATTTCTTTTTGCCATTGAGTCTCTGACTGGCAAAAAAAAGCAGAAAACAAATCAGGGCCCCCTGAAGGGGAAGATGCAGATGGGCAACTTCAAAACCTTTGGCAGGGGGAAAAAAGTCTATAAAAGTCTTACCCGTCACGCGCGCGTGAACTTAAATTCACTGCCCTCGAAATGTTTCCAAAACCTTTGCGAAGGGCTGCGCAAACGACAATGATCCTGGAAGCTTCGCCAAAGCTTATGCCAGCAGAAAACTTAGTTTCCGTGGAAAGCGCGCAACAACATATATTCCCGTAGACAAAATTTTGTATATTTTTGTTGGGGTCCTGTTTATTGTTCTTTTGATTGGTTCTCGCACCTTGCAGGAGGTTTCATTTGATTTTACCTGCGCTCTTGCAGATTTGGGTCTCACATGTAACTCCTGGAGGTCAACCGTTGTTTTGATTCTTTTGTGGCGGTGGTGGTGAGACCTTTTCAGACCCTTTTCAGACCCTACCGCATCCAAATACCTGCCAAAAACACCTGATAACACCCACAAGCAGCCAAGAACACTTAAGAACACTCAAGAGGACGCAGGCAGCCATTAGATAGATAGAAAGAAAAAAGATAGATCGACAACAAATAGATGGTTGGCAGATGGGCAGATACACACACATGTGTATATATATATATGTATACATTTACATAGATGTGTGCGCATAATCTGTATTTCCACTTGTTTCTTTCACCCGCTCATTGTAAGAGCACTTGCCACGTTCGGGTTTTGTTGCCAATCATTGATCTTAAGGAGGGGCCAGACTGATGGTTCCCTGAAAACGCCGGCACCTGGATGTTTTGGAAGTTGGGTTCGGGTTATTGGAAATTAGAATGCCGTGTGGAGAGTGTTGATCAACCTTTGGCCACCAAACAAATGGCACAATATTCAGAGAGCGTGAGCGACAATGAATAATCACTGAGAATTGTCGTCGAATGTTTCGGGGAGTTCTGAAAGACTATCCTCACTGTCAGCAGTGACAGGAAATGGTTCTGAATGCGTATCTTTCCCAGTCTTAGGTATGGTTGCAGGACTCGGAACCCGGGGCATGGAGATTGCACCACATGTCCTCAAATCAAAGCAAATGGATGAGTGTCGATTCTGATGATTGGCTTGCAAAAAAACAAGCGAAAAAATTGACCAGGCTCCCGAACCTCGCTTTCAGAATCCCATCTTGTTTTGCTTCCAACCCACATGATAGCAGTGAAACAAAAACCATGAACTTCTGAAAGCGACGTTCAAGAATAATATTATGATTTTGACAGCCCCAAAACCCAAAAACTAAAAAGGTCTACAAGGGTCCAAGAAAAAAAGGTTGGTCTAGCAAACCAGTCTAGAAGCCTAGACCCATGACTCTGGAGGGGGAGGAGCACTGTAGACCTTAAGTGGTTGAGGGTATGAAGGTGCCATGTATCAGAGGTGCTTGTCTGAAACCTCTTCTGGGATGCTCTTAGGGGGTTCTTGCAAAAAACTTTGCAAGCCCTTGTGGAAGTTCCTTCTTGGACAATCTTGTGAAATTCTCCTCGCACCTCTAAGTTCCTAGATATTTTCCCTCTTGCCGTGAACTCAGTGGGTTGGCTATCAGCAGTTTTTGCGAAACAGAAGCTTCTACACACAAGTTTTTTACTTTTCATGCGGAACCTTTCACGCGCAGAGAACTTTCACACAGAGAAGCCGTTAGACAGAGCGGCTTTTACACACAGACGACGCGAACGCTTCTACATGCAGAAACTTTTACAAAGAGCAGCGGTTACACACAGACGCATTTGCACACAGAAGCTGTTACACAGAGAAGGCTTTACACCGAGCAGCTTTTACACACAAACGCCTTTACACACAGAAACTCTTACACAGAGAACATTTTACACGCAAATGCGCTTACACAAAGAAAAGGCCTTTACACGAAGAAGAAACTGTTCCACGGAAAACCCGTTACGCAGAGCAGTTTTTACACGCAGAAGTTTTTTACAAGTTCCTACACAGAGAAACCTTTACACACAGGAGCTTTTACTCACAGGGGTTTTTACATGCAGACTCCTTTGCACACAGAAGTTTTTGCAGAGCGCAGCTTTTACACACAGAATCTGTTAATGTTGGATCCTGATTAGTAGCTAGGCTCGCTACTGTGGCTAGAATTCTCCAAATTTTTCAAAACCCATGATTAGATCAGAAGTTTCACTATTGTGGCAAGATTTTTTGTCAGGCAACATTTTTCTCAAAAACAAGGCCTGCGTGAAAAAGACGTTTTTCTCAAAAAATGTTTGTCTACCTTTCCCAAAAGGATCAGGCCTCTTACCCTTATTAAAGAACAGCTTTTTCAATCTTTTTCACACATTTTCAAAGAAATGGAACATGAGAGGGCCCAGTTCACTTTAGCAGGTTTGTTCCCAGGGTTCACAGCTGCAGCAAACTTTTCCAGAGCTGATCCTGGAGCCGAGAGAAGAAAGTAACGCCTTCTACAAAAGCAACCTTCTCTTTCTTTTTCGCTTCCTCTCTCTTTCTCTCTCTCTCTCTTTTTCTTTCTCTTTCTCTTTCTGTCTCTTGTTGCATCTTTAGTAAAACAAAAAACTGGGGTGCAAAAGGTAACGCAATCAGCATGCTGAACCCCACTCACTACAAGTACTACCAATACTACAAGATACTACAAGTAATAACCACAAACATCACAAGTTCAGCAGCAAAAAGGGGTTAATTAAATTTCAATTGTCGCCAATTAAAATTCCTTACTTAAAAAGGATGCAGCATTCATTAGGGGGCGCGCGCATGAACCACGACCCAACATTACACACAGAGCAGCGTTTACATACCGAAGCTTTTACACAAAGAAACTTCCACTTCACACGCAGAAGCTTTTACGCACAGAGGTTTTACACGCAGAAGCCTTTTCGCAAAGAGGCTTTGCACAGAGTAGCTTTTACACGCAGAAGCCTTTTCGCGAAGAGGCTTTGCACAGAGCAGCTTTTACACGCAGAAGCGTTTGTACACAGAAGCTTTTTGCACAAAGAAGCCTTTACACAGAGCAGCTTTTACACACAGACGGGTTTGCAAGCAGAGGCTTTTACAGAGAGAAGGTTTTACGCAGAGCAACTTTTACACAAAGAAGCTTTGTAACACAGAAGATTTTACGCAGAGAAGGCTTTACACCAGCAGCTTTTACATACAGAAGTGTTTGCGCACAGGAGCTTCTACACAGAGAAGCCTTTACACACAGAGCAGCTTCTGCAAACAGAAGCTCTTACGCGCAGAAGCTTTTGCACAGAGCCACTTTTACACCCAAGCATCCAAGGACATGGGCAGGCGCAAGTGGCGCCAAAAACCATCTTTGCGATTTAGAACATGTGACCCTGCGGATTCCTTTGCGAATTGGGCTGGAATACCAAGCAAACATACTGTACAGTACTGTGTAGCCATCTATGACCAGTTCGTGCATCGGGTCAAACCGGCAGCCCCACCATCCGAACGAGATTGCTGCCTGAATGCTTTTCAATCTGCCGTGGTGCCCTCGTGCTGATGATGCCGATTTATCATCATGGCGGAAATGACATCGGGCACCGAAGCGACAACTTCCGTTTTCACCTGTCCAATTTCGGCATCGCATGCTTCGAGGCGGCTCGCCTTAGTGCTGAAACAGAAAACGCTGAAAACTTTTGGGTGTCCTCATAACAATAATGGCCAAAAAAGCGGTGTCCTGTGGCAAACCTTGCGCAAAGATACGCAGGCTATATTGCTTGGACAAGTATGGAACTCAATTTGACCGGCCCCGTGAGAAGTTGAAGGCACAAAATTCGCAAACTGAACGCTGTTCAGCAGCTTGGGGCGCTTGGATGCAAAGCGCTGGCGCTGGGAGGATTGCATCGGTCATGTGCAAAGCTACAGGCGTCGCCAAACCTACAGCTTCCCGCTGCGCCGGTCCAATACCAACACAAGTTTCTCGCCATCTTGAGCCAGCTTGACGGCGTTCATCCATGGGCACCAAGTCATATCCTTTTTGACTGCGTGCATACTTTTTAAAGCTTGTTCTTTATGCAGTGATCATTGCACGTACACCGTACACCCAGAACCTCTGGCCCAAAGTCTTTGAGACAATTTTGAACAGCGTTTGGCACCACCAGGAGCACCTTGGTGACACACAAGCACACTTCCAAAAATATGGCAAAACGCCGGAAGCTACAACAAATTTTCCTTGGTGCGTTCCATTGCGTTTCGACAATGCATCTAGGCATGGCCTCGCCACACATTTCTTGGTTGCAAGGGCAGCCGGGAACCTGCCACTGCTTCATACACTCCGCATTGTAATGGCAGACGGGGTCTGCCAAGTGAAATGCTTCACGCCCCTTCACAGCCATGACATTAAACAACGCGAGCATCAGGCTAGCAGAGCATGGTCTAGCTGTCAAAACGATTTTCCTGGAAATGGTGGAAAAAATGGCTCTGGACTCGACCAGCCAAGGTGTACTTGGCAATTTTGCTTTGTTTACAGCAAAATCCGATTGCAATACAATACAAACAGCAGAAGCAAGCATCATGCTCCCCCGCACACCAATGATGACCAATGCTTGGCACTCGCGGGCATGACCTGTTCCCATGTCTGCTCAGCCCAAACAGACTGTAATATATTGTTGGCCTTGCAGGCTTCTGTCGTAAGGGCATCGCTGCAGCGAGTCACCTGCATACAGGGCAAAGGCAAGGCCAACCAACAAACCAAACTAGAAGAACCCCGGCTTTAAAATCCAAGAGCCCGTGCAGAATTGGCATGAACTGTTTGAACCATTCAGCGTATATTCTAAATATCTTTTTCGCTGCAGCTGATCCTGCAAGATTCTTGGCCCTGTGCCTTTTCCCACTGCATGAGCGACTTCAGAGTTTCCTTGCTGCGCCCGGATGAGCAACATGAAGCGACAAACTGCGGAAATAGTTCCCGGCTTAGCTTGATGCAGCTTCAAAAAACCTCGCCAAAGTGAGGTGCCCGCCTTGTCACACCCGTCATTGACGTGCTTTCCAAGTTTGCGCATGCCCTGCAGCCTACACGGTGCTCGTGTCAGTTTGTCAAATCTAAAGAGCGGGAACAGACTTAAAGGCATCTCGCAGCTGTTCTTCTGCCCTACAATCTGCATGTTTTCTACCTCTTACATGTTCTTTGACTTTGGTTTGTTTCTTCTGTTCTTCTGCGCAAAAAATGGCCTCTCTTCAGCTTGCTCGATCTGCTCCCTAAGTTTTGATAAGTCTTTGAGGGCGTCCGGGTGTGAAGCGCAAAGCCACGCAAGTGTACAATGAAACGATTTTGTAGCAGGGAGCCAAGGACATGCCACGACAAGAAACTGGGAGCACCATGGTTCTCATCTGCATGGCTTGGCCCACGTTTAGCGATTGAGCTGACAAAGCATCAGAGAGCCAGGCCGGTCAACGCCAGCTTGCTTCGCCTTAGTTACCTCCAAATCTGAGGCGATGTGTCACCTATGTTTTTGGCTGACTGTCCTTGTGACGTGCCAGGTGCTAGTCTCTTGAAGTCTCTTGTTCCGGGACAGACATGACAGAAAGATACATGATGCAGAAATATGCGCCTGCGCCAAGAGCGCGTCATAATCCCCATCTTCCTGCGCAGTGCAGGGGCTAAACGGGCATTTTTTGGATGAAAGACGGGGACCCACGTAAAACTACCAACATGGCACATCTAAAGAATCACAGGCCAGCAGGTATCTCAAAAAATCGCTAGCGCAGCCCCCGTCCGTTCACCCAATCGGATGCCCGTGCCAACCCAAGCAACCAAATAGATCCAAATAGAAGAAATAGCGCCCAAAAAGGCCTATCCTCTAAAGAACGGGGGGGGGCAGGTTTGTGTATGGCAGGTGACTCTCCCCAAAACTCACCCTTGCTGAAAAACGGGGAAATTTGTTGTCATTGTTGCGGGGTTGTTGGCGTTAGGCATTACTTATGCGATGGCAGGCGTGTAAAGCCAATTGCCTGCGCGTACAACAACGTTCAAACTGACATCCATTATCCTGGCGAGAGGCCCCAAACAGTGCGCAGTTAGGATTCCAAAGGGAAAGGTGGAAAGGACCCAAAATCATAAGTGGCTCCAAGCTAGCAGGACGAGAGCGACCCTAGTAGTGAAAGCATGGTGTTCATTCAAGGTGGTCTCTGGAAGAAGAGATGCCACGTTAGATTCTTCAAGTTCCCTTTGTGAAGATCTGTGTAGAAGATCGTGCGCAAGATCTCCTTGACAGTTTCTCTGAAGAAGCTGCTGTGCAAGATCTCTTTGTAAGGCTATCAGTACAAGGTGTCTATAAGAGATCTCCACAGAAGATCTTTGTAAGAGATCTCAAAGTACAGCTCGGAGCAAGATCTCTGCTCTCTTCACCTGGTCTCTGGTCTCTGTACAAGATCTCTATAAGAGGTCTCCTGGCAAGATCTCTGCACAAGATCTCTATAAGAGCTCTGCTGGCAAGTTTTGTGTAGAGATGTCTATAAGAGGTCTCTTGGCAAGATCTCTGTAGAAGCTCCCTATAAGGGGTCTCTTGGCAAGATCTCTTTACGAGATCTCTTTATGACATCTCTGTAGAGGCTCTTTACAAGAGCTCCATTGGCAAGATCTATTCAAGAGACCCCTTGGCAAGACCTCTGCCGATCTCCATGCAACGTCTCGGTACAAGATCTGCAAAAGAGGTGTCCTGGCAAGATCTCTGTCAAGATCTCTATAAGGTCTCTTGGCAAGATCTCTTGAAGAGATCTCTGTACAAGCTCTCTGTACAAGCTCTGTTGGCAAGATTTCGGTACAAGTTATTTAATTCTTAAGAGTTATGCTCTATCGGGTGCCTGGGGACCCTAAAACTGGGTATGTACACTGGGTATGGGTACGATGCGGGTACGGTGCGGGTACGGTACGGGTACGGTACGTGGGTACGGTCCGTAGGTACGGCGT
>Ga0126342_10009488_pt1 | contig 17448 bp, 16 predicted proteins | sample Cyp1metagenome_FD_92528 | JGI IMG/M metagenome (GOLD analysis project Ga0126342, IMG submission 92528) | Coral microbial communities from Lord Howe Island, Old Settlement Bay, Australia - Cyphastrea 1 metagenome | ecosystem: Host-associated > Invertebrates > Cnidaria > Coral ... | reverse complement strand
CCGGAAAAGAACCATTGCCGAACCCAATCAACCTCAACTTTACACCCTCTTCTGAACACCTCAACAAAGCCTGAACCAATCAATAATATCTCCTAAAATAATCAACAAGGAACCAATGAAACGTTTTGAATAAAAATGTCCCAAAAACACCCTAACATAAATCATCAAAACCAAGGAACAAATGTCTCCTCTTAACATAAAAACCATAACAACCAACCATAAACGCTGGGATGTCCCAGCATCCCCCTTTTACCATTTTTTTTTCTGGGAATCCCACTAAAAATGTATCTATAGGTATTGACCCATACCCATATCAGGTTTATGATGGCTTTATGGTTTCAAGCCCCATGAATTACAGTCAGCTGGGATCATCATCTCAAATCGGGTTAAAAACATGTCAAAACACACAGAAGACTCTCAGACAACCAGAATCAACCAGAATCAACCAGAATCAAGCAGCAGGGTTTTCCTGCCTTTGTTGTGCGTCGAAAGGTATCGGCAATCACATGCCTTGGTTGTAACAAACAGGGTGAAGAGCCAACAGCGACTGCAACAAAGGCGAGAATGGGTGAACATGCGGCTACGGCCCACATAAGATCTTCAACATTCAACAGTGTGTTACTCTCTCTGGTAATTTGTTACATAGCTATTGAACATGGCCGCCATGGCCCATAGAATCTATAGAAATAGTTGATTTATAGTTAATTTACCCATATACATTCGTGATGTTCCATAGAACTATTTGATTTACCCATACAAAATGGTGATTTTCCATAGAAATAGTTGATTTACCCATACAAAATGGTGATTTTCCATAGATATGTAACAGTTATGTATCATGACTTCACCGTGCCTCTGCCTGTGCCTATCTTTCCGCTGCCAGAGGACGAAATCTGAGGAATCCAATCTGACACCAGGACCCCCTGAAGGTCCATCAAGAAACGCTTCTGCCTGGCGAAAAAAACACATCCATTCAATCACCGCATCTGTTAACAGAAATCAAGTTTTTCCAGTCTTTTTTGATGCGTTAAGATGTGTTATCAGTCTTCAGACATCTTAATGTTTTACAAGTTTTACCATCTGGTTATGACTAACAGTTTGCCATGGAAAGATCCACCATTTTTGAGAACGGTAAACCCAGTTGTTCACCATCTATTTCTTTGGGCCATCGAAAAAACCATGGCGAACTGTTAGTCATAGCCAGGCGTATCCATCCGCACCCAACGTTATGCGGAGCGGCCTGCCACTGAGCTCCACCCCAGTTGTGGCCTCGGCTTTGAAAACAGTCGCGACGGACGTGTAGCGAGAGGTGCGTTGGAAAAAGGGTGGATTGAAACACCCAGAAAATATATGAACATCTGAAAAAATATATGAAAAATATATGAAATGATATATGAACATATAATTATACTGGACCTAACTTATACCGATTTTGTAACTTTCCGATGTTATCCCGATTTTGGGGTTGATTGCCTATCTCACAGGCAACTGGAAGATGAGGGATGTTTGAGAATCAATGAGAATCAAAAATGTTTGTTGCCTTCCCAGACATGTTCCTAGAATTTCCATCCCTTGAGTTTAGTTTCCGTCTCAGACTATCTGAGCAGATTCTGCCCGAGAAACTACAATGAGATTAATGCGAAAATCAACTGCAACAATCAAACACTGGGTGTTAGTTTCATTGGGGGAAGATTGTCCAAAACGAAGTATAAAACCGACCATAGAGGATATGTAATGGGAATATAACAGGATATTACAACCAACAGCAACATGCTATGACTGCGTCCAAAAAGGGTGGGCATTGACCACCGCTTATGGCAATTCTAAGCCATGGACTTCGCTTCACCTCCCAGTAGATTTCAGATAGCCAAAATCGAGATTGCAATGGATTTCAACAAAAAAAACATGGGTCAAACTCATCTGTCCCCGTAAACTGCTGGTTTACGACTGAAATTGATCGCTTTGTGGGTCCATTGGGTCTGCAATTTTGGTCCTTACCATCGTCACCCAAACACATCTCAACAACGTGAGTGATGGGGACGTCAAACTTATCCCAATTGGGACTTTCACCAACAAAACAAGGGTGTATCAGTATTCACCAAGCAAAAAACGGGGATACCCAACAGGTTTGGATGATTTTGCATTCATTTTTTCTTGTCAAATTGCTATTTAATCGGCCATCACTTTCGTATTGTCGCCCAACATTTTCCCTAGATGATATTGAATTCCTGTCATTAGATAATCCCACTCGTTCAAATCCATTACCATCCATGATAATCCACAAACTAATTGTCCACTAACTGGTCCACCATAAACCATCTGGTGGTTTCAACCCAGCTGAATATTCGTCAATTGAAATCATCATGTCAGGCTTGTTTTCGGCTGTTTTTACCATGACATATGACACCAGAAATCAGCCATAAGAAGCCATTATCATCCATCATAACTCAGTCTTATCGCATGATATTGAGTGACTTATCTCCATTAGAATATAAAGCAATGGCCATTATCCATAACCCATTCTTATCCTATGATTATAATCAGTTATGCTCATTTTGTTTGGTATCCTGTAATCATAATGACCATCACGATCAGCTAATCATACCATGTTATAATATTTTATGATCAAACATGACAATGCATCTTATAATATCCTATAGTAATGACCATTAGAATCATAATCAGCTAGAAATATTCATTTTATGATGATGATCATTATAGGGCTGATTATTATTATTAGTATGGCCCATCTAAATCATTTTATAATCAACTAATATAGACTAATAATAATGATCATTATGAAATATAACCAATATCATCTATATAGACTAATAATCATATAGACTAATAATCATATAGACTAATAATCAGCTATAGAATAGTCATAAACACCAATAATAGCTGATAGTCACTTTAATAACCACTATAATAACTATAATCACAATCACTAGTGCTAATAACCATCATCAAATGGATTATCATATCAGCATATATCAGCTAATAATTACTACTACAATCAGAATAGTCAATAGTCATTTTGAATATAGTACATATAGTATATAGAATATATAATATCATCAATAGCCACTATTACTATATTTTATCACTATAGAATATAAACTATAATCACTATAATCACTAAAGTCACTATTGACTATTGACTATTCCATTATCATAGAGATGTTGTGGACGCAGTCATAACTATTTTGTTGCGTCGTAATCAGAATAGTCAATAGTCATTTATCATAGTTTATTGACTATTGCCATTGACTATTACAGTTACTCTGCCAATATTCATTTTGAATCCCTCCACCGAACTGAGCTGATGGACGAAGACCTTGCGTCCCACGGCTGCCGCCACGGCGGCTTCGGCTGGGGTGGAGATGTAGGCGTCCCTGGCGCACGCGCAGATGCTTCTCTTGGCGAAAAAAAGTCGGTTTGGTACCTGGACATGTTGGGAAAATATGGGACAATCACCAAAATCCCATGGTTCTCTTCAATTTTTGTTGGTGAATTAAATGAGAAATGGAGTGGACATATGATGTTGGCCATTTTTGAAGGAGAATCATATATCTAATGATCAAATTCACCAGAGAACTTAGTGACAGTTCTTCTGATACTCTGGATCACCGGAATTGAAAAACCACTAGCCAACATGCAAAAATCTTGAGTCATCTTGATGAATCAAATGGTTTTGGTACCTGAACATGTGCCCGGAACATCTCATCTCAGTCCATCTCCTGGGTGATCAATGTTGATCATTGTTCTAAATAACATCACAACAAGTTGGTGGTGTGTCTTATCAAACCCAAAGATGGCTATCTTGGTAGTTTGTTGGTCTCCTGCTAAGTTGGTTTATGTTGGTTTAACCTTTACTGGGACACATCTGGTCCCAAAAGTCCAAACATCTACCGTAAACGTATGGCTAAAATCCCCCCTGAGTAGAATTGACATATGAGATGTAGTTCTTACTATAACATTAACCATATTCCCAGAGTGCCCAAACCATATGGCACTTCGTGATATATATATACATATCTGTAATGTTGGTGTGTTGGGACGTGCACTTAAAAAAAAAAAAAACGTTGTGCGTGCCCCTTGTGCCCATTGATAACAATGAACATCAATCTACGTTGCCCCAGGTTGCCCCAGGTTGGAGTAAAAAAACATTAATGAAGTGGCCAAAGCTTATCTGGTTGGTATATTATGGTTAATAATGGTTGATATATGGTTATATTATGGTTAATAATTGTTAATAATCCACTGGTTGGTGGTGCAATAACCATCTTGAAAAATGATGGAGTTCGTCAATGGGAAGGATGACATCCCATATATGAAATGGGAAATAAAAGCCATGTTTGAAACCACCAACCAGTTATGAAGAGCTGGTAGCCTGCTTTTCCCCTCCGTACCAAAAGGATAGTTCTGGAAAATCCAACACAACGCCAACATGAAGTGATGGCAACACCTGATGTCCCAAACAAGCATCTCCTGAATGAACAAAGTCAAAGTCTTTGGAAACACGTGCGCATGTTCTTTCCATGTAGAAACAAAGGGCTGTAGGCTTTGGAGGAACCACCTGATACAACAATAACAACGACTACTAATTCACCTTTCACAAGCGCAGCAACAGAGCAAACTACCAACTGGGCTTCTTATTCCCACCTCAAATTGCGCTGTGTTTCATCATCAAACCTGATATCCCCACTTTCTTGTGGATTCTATCCATATGGCGACTGGGTACCAATGGAAGCACAGAATGGCTAATTGTTAGCATCTAAACGGATCTAGCCATCCCTTGGGTTTTCCTCACAACACAACAGGCACAGGCAGGACACACCCTGCCAGCTTGCACTCCTCGAGTGCGAGAATCACCAAATCTTTGGTCATGGACATAGGGAAACTAACTAGTCATATTCATGAAAACTCATATATGAACGTATGAAATATTGACATCACCATGAGCATGATGATATGTGGGTTTGTATTTTTTCACAGGGCCTAAATCGGGAAGTAATAGGGGGGTATGACTCGGGGGTATGATTCGAGGTGCCTCTACTTATGTTCCCTTTAAAACTTTGAACACACCAACAAAATACATATCCATACATACCCATATGATGATATGTGATTATGTTATATATTTATGTTGTATTGATGGAAGATGGCAGAGTGATAATCCTCCGTCAGTGTTATTTCTTCAAATCCTTCAGGCCCTGACACTTTTTTGGATTCTCCTGCTGAGATCTTCCTGGTTTATCAAGGAAAATGCCAGCGATCATAGGTTCGCTTCAGATATGCGATTTTCAGTAGGTTGCTGCCATAGTTGGCATATTTTTCTCAAGAAGATTACTCAAATGGATATCAACTTTGGCAATGATTCCTTATGCGATTTGAAACACCACACGACCAACTGTATCGTTTATTGCGCTATGTTGTGCTCTCAACTTATTTCTGTTGGACTTTTCTATCGAGATTGGAACATGGAACAACTGAATCTTACAGCAGGAAACACAGCAAGGGAACATATTGGGAAGATTGCTGTAGTGCACAGTTTGTATGCAACTGGATGCAAGATGTCACAGAGTTGCATACTCAACATATAAACCGCACTCACCAAGAATTTGAGATAGTTTAAGTTCTTTCTCTAATTTATCCGAGCAAATTGACCCCCCAAAAAAAAACTCAATGCCAACCTCACAAACTGCTCCGTCCTTGGCTACCGACTGCGGAGTAAACGGCAGTGTCTTCACCCTGGTTGCCTGCCAGCATTGGCGGTCACAATGGGGGAATCCAAGAGGAAGCAAGTTTGATTTTAGGTCCACGTCTCAAAGTCTGAAATGGTAACGATGACTTGAACAACTCCAAGTCTTTTTGGCCAACGACTCATTGCCAGCTGGCCTTTGATACCTTGAATTGAATTGGCCCAAGAAAATAACAGACATTTTGGAGGCGGTTTGAGACATAAGATGTTTTTAACCAACACCAGTTTGGCAGGACCAAACAAGAATGGACAGAATTGGAGGCACCATGATACAATTTTATAATATACTATATAGAATCAACATGAACACAACATGGTGACTCTTCTATCCTGAAATGATGCCACCTTGTCCACTTTGGTAGCCTTGGACCTGAGCCAAACTCCAGCCGAACAGGTTGGCTGGTGAGTGGGTCGATCGTGGTGCTGTCAATGCTTCAAGTTTGATAATTTCATGGTGAGACAATGTGGAAATTGCACAAAGATCACAAAGGGTCCTAAACCTACAGAACTTATGTTTTTATATGCCAACACAGTTTCACAATTGCATATTTTTGCAGTCCCAAACTTCAATGCACGCAAGTTTGCCACTCCGTTTCAAATGCTTCACGACATAACTTCTGGTCACAACTATGTACCATGATTGGCCTCTCAACAGCAAGTCACTGGTGTTTAAAGCCATGATTACTTTGAAATCTCCAAAGACAAATGATATACAGTATGTTTTTGGCTTTCATCAACACCCCATCTATGTTGACATCACACATTTATTTAAAAGCCATGACACTTCGCCGCCGTGGCCGTGGTTGTCGTCGCTGGCCGTTTCCGTTTCTTGGAGGTCGCTTCAGAATCGTCATCGCACAAGGGACGCGTGGACCTGCCATCGGTGAAGTCATGCTGAATTCGATTTTTTTCGGTGGAGTGTTTTCACCCCGGTACCTTGGTGAAGCCTAAAATCGTTGGTCAATGGTACCGTTCATCCCCTCAGCAGCTTTAGCTACTGTAACCCATCCAATTTTTTACAGCCAACTTTATCTGCGGAACGCTGGATTTCATCAACATTTCTTCAGGGGATTTCCATGGGGATTTTTTCTTGGAAAAAACACATTTTTTGTGGATGTTTAGTGGGACAATGGGATGGTTACCTATGGAATACGATCTGATAAAAATATTGATTATTCATTAGATTTTACAGTGGGATGGGATTATGAAATCTGATGATCATGGGATTCTTATGCTCCGGTAATCAAACATGTCTGGCTGGGAAACCAATTAAAAATATAGGTTTTAACACGAAATTCATCCAACTAGATGGTGAAATGTTCATTGCCATGTTTGACTACCGGAGGCTGTATCATGATATATGAGGATTGATCAATGGGGATATACTGTAATGGAATATATAACACATTAATATTATAGAAGGCATTGAAAAACAATACAGTACGCATATGTGCCAGGGCCAGGGTCAAGTTACATGCTAATTATATGTTGTCTGGTCATCCATCCCACAATGGGAATCCTAACCTACTGGGTATAGGAATCTCTATATTGATGGATCAGTGACCCATCCCCCAATATGGGCATATCATATCATCATGTTATCCATCTTTGGGGGACAAGCACCAATACGAGAGTTAGGTTTCATGTGAATAACATGTATTGGTGGTATATTCTATGGATGTCTATGGTATATTACCACCATTACATGGTATATTATGTACCTGAACATCATTTTTTCCGTTAGTACCGTTCATGAATTGGTCAACATCTATAGCCGCGCATGGATGGTAAAGGTGGTTAGGACCGTGTCACAGCTTTCACCACCCAGACTTGATAAAGTCCCAAAGGTGGTTTTGCTCTGACTTAGAAATGTGGAGCTGCCCTGGTGAATATGGGCTGTCTGAAATAGGGAAATCACCCAGATTTCAGACAAACCCACATTGCATTCACTTATTTGGTTATATCTCCCATTACATAACCATTATATATATATAATTGTATATATATCACTATATATATGTATATCTATATATGTATGTATATATATATATATATCTGTATATATATATATATGTATATATACATATGTATATATACATATGTATATATATAATTATAATTAATTATATATATATATATGTACATATCCCACTATCGTTGGTAAATTTATCATTGTTATATCCCATACTTGCGCAGTTTGTTCCACCCCCACCTCTGACGTGGTGGCTCTGGGACCTGTCCAGCAAAGCGGACTCGAGCAAATTCGTTTGGCTTTGTCGTGTGTGCAGAAACCAATATCAATAGCACATGGACAATCACAAAAGTTTATCCGATTCTAGGTTGGAGGTGGTTTTCAAGACTATCAAAATGAGCTTTACAACTCTGGAAATGGGTATGGGTCAATACCTATAGATACCATTTTTAGTGGGATGAACATCCATTTACCAGCTATTTTGATGTTCACCAGGGGTACAAGGTTTTGACCCATCCCCAAATCTTCATCGCAAACATGTGATATATGTCCAAGGAAGGTGGCTTCTGTCACGAATTGATGTTGATCATTTCCCTCAAACAAAAACTATCTGGTTGGTGGTATACCTACCCCTCTGAAAATATGAAAGTCAATTGGGATTATTATTCCCAATATATGGAAAGTCATAAAATTATATAAAATTCCATGGTTCCAAACCACCAACCAGCTATTGATTCAAACCGCACTTTGGCGCACTTTTCCGGTTCGTTCGTTCGCTGAAAAACATACAGAACAACTGGCTGTGAGACAAAGTAGCAACGCAAATCTTGGGGACTGCTGATACCTGTTCATCCTATACAACCACCTTTTCATCACAGTCATATTCCCACAAATTGGTTGCATTCCCTCCATTTTGGCCACCAAGACTTGCTGCAAACAGTTTTCATATACCCCACAAATCTCAGGGTTGGTGATCTCCCCATTTGGGTATGGATCAATACCTATTAATACCATTTTTAGTGGGTTATTCACATCCATTTTAACCCAGCTATGACTTGGGGTTCACGGCACGGTACCAGGGTGCCATGACCCATCCCCATTTTGATCATCAGCATGTTTCATGAATAAGCATATCCCCATAGCCTCCCTCAAATTAACATCGACCCTGCCATGAGTGGGGGGTTGAACGATGAGTCCGTTGAGTTTCCACCAAAGAAAAAGGCTATTCTCAGGGTCTATATTTAAGGGTGTATTTATATGGGGGTGGGTCAAAACCTATTATTATCAATTCTAATGGGATGAACATCCATAAATCCCAGCTATGACTTGGGGTTCACTAGGTGCCAGGGTTTTGACCAATAGCCATATACGAATCCAGTGACATGTCGATGTTCAGCGTATCTTTATAGCTGTCAAGAAATAATAATCTTTAGCTGATTAGTATATTTTCCATTGATAGCAACAAATGAAAAGTACTACAGTAAAGCATTAAACCAGTTGGTTGACCCAGATATCTCCAGCACCAAATCTTGTGGGTCACCTCCGTGGTGTTTTGCTCCGTGGGCGCGGAACACACCGTGGTCGCTGCGGCGTCCACGCTCGTGGCAGGGCGTTTGCCTCGGGGTTGTCCAACTCTATGGCTTGAGACCCTTCTCCCAACACTCTTGTCTCATGATTTTGCAGCTGCAAAGCAAGCACATCATGTTATCTATATTATTATATTATAATAATGATATATATTATATATATACACATAATATATGTATACAGTATACACATAAAATCATAAACATATACATGTTAGTACCAAATCAGTTCCAACAAATATATACAAATTACTGTACATTGCTGTACATGCAAATATGAATGTGCTCTAAACTTACGGATGTTGGGAGTCTCAGTTGTGTAGCCAATTTGTACAAGCAAAGGCATGACAATAAATCAGTTCTTGAATCAAACCCTTCACAAACAAACTCTTGGTTGTTTTGGTTTTCAAACCACACATCGGATAGGACATGAAATGAAACTCATGTTGAAAACCAGCCGCTTCAACTTGTTGCGGGTTTATCTTGCCCCACTTTGGCACCGATTTCTCAAACAATCTGTACCCTCTGGTTATTTAACATAGCCATGGTATAGATGGCCCATAGAAATAGATGGTCTACCTATTAAAAATGGTGATTTTCCATGGCAAACTGTTAAATAACCAGATGGTAAGTGATGACCCAAATCCTCGAACGTGTTCGAATCCACCCATTCTCCACCCATTCTCCACCTCTTGGACGATTCTTCGTTCGAACCTGAGAACTGACAGTGGTGCCGTGTCCAGCTGCCTATGCGAAAAAAGCTTGCCCAACAGTCCCCCAAACCTGAAGACCGCGTAATGCTTCAGTCCAACCCTAAAACATCTATTGGTTTTCAATGGTTTCCATCTACTAGATTCTTTCAAACCCATCAAGGTGTGTCTGAACATTGGGCTTCAATGGTTCAATCCAATCCCATAAAGGTCATCTATCGAAGTCCCAATGGTTGATTGTCATATCATCTATCGAAGTTGTATCCAATTAAACTCCAACTAATCCCATTCAACACCTATGGACCACTCCCATTAAAGGTCATTTTTGAAGCCATTAAGTTAACTCATTGACTCAGAAAAAGAACTTATTGAAATCTCATTGAACCAATCCCATTATGCAATCATTACCCTCTCATAAACTAACATAGCTATTGAAAATGACCATTTATAGTGAGTTGTCCCATTAAAATGGTGATTTTCCATAGCTATGTAAACGTTTACCAGAGGGTATAACCACCATTTTCTTATGGTTTTCCTATGGTTTTCCCATTTTCCCATGGTTTTCCCAGGGTTTTCCCAGGGTTTTCCCATTGGTTCAGCCCCATCAACACCCACTTCCCCTCCTCGCCTCTGGCGCTAACGTCTCAGGCGTCGCCACCGGGTCCAGGGCAGCGGGACCCCCCAACTCGGCTGGTAAAGGCCTGCTGGACTGGTAGAATGCTACCCTAAAATAGTTGGTTAATGGATGTTTAATGGATGTTTAATGGATATTAATGGATATTTAATGGATATGAATGGATATGAATGGATGGTTTTTCACCCAAACCATGGGTCATTCACCATGGTTTTGACTGTCTTGACACCCATCCCCATGTTTTTTTTTAATGTTCCTGCAAACATCCACCAAAATGGGGATGCAGCATTTCTGCGAAGATGGTGAGTTGCTCCAGAAATTCTGGATCTACTCGCATCTACCCAAGGCTAATTGGGAAAATGATTCATAAATCTTAGGATTTAGATGATTCCCTAGGGAATCATTGATAAACCACGGGATATTGATAAAGTACCCCCTAAACATTGATAAACCGCGGGATTTAGGGGGTACATGGGGGTACTATAATAGTCGTTCTATTTTTAGACAAGTTTCCAAGTTTCCAACGGATCTCTAAACATGCTGGGTCCGGTTGGTCTCTTTCTATGAAATAAGCCAAAAAAGGCAATGAAATCAGGGGACGCCACTAGTAGGTAGACCATCTCCTGGCCAATCTTCCCTGCCATTTTTGTTGGTTGTCCCCATCAACTCTTAGCAACAGATGGGGAGATGTACGCCCTCCTCTGTTGCCGAAAAGGGAGATACAAGAACAAACTTGGGGACATGATTGACCATCGCAAATTTGACAAGTATCTTAAGTGTAATTTAGATTAATTTAGAATCATTTCACAACTATCTACTAGCTAACTGATTGATAATATGGGGACATGATGTTATCTGACAAGTACAAACTATACATGTACAACGTGGCCAAGTAGCACTTGGGAATCAGCGCAGCAAAAGTGTGGCGGTGGGAGATATGGTGAAACTGACAGAGATCATACAGAAATGCAATGCAAAGGGCCAGCACTAAAGCTGTAAAGAGTCAATGGCAAGGTTACTCGCTCCCAGCTTTGGAAGAACCAAATACCAAAACTCAAACTTTGAAGACTCGATGGCAAAGTCACCCGATCCAGGCTTTGGTTAAAATCATCGCCAAAACTCAAGCTTTGAAGACTTGATGGCAAAGTCACCTGCTCAAGGCTTTGGTTGAACTGATTCCCGAAACTCAAGCTTCGAAGACTCGATGGCAAAGTCACCCACTCCAGGCTTTGGTTGAATTCATAGCCAAAACTCAAGCTTTGAAGACTCGATGGCAAAGTCACCTGCTCCAGGCTTTGGTTGAACCGATCGCTAAAGCTCAAGCCTTGAAGACTCGACGGCAAGGTCACCCGCTCCAGGCTTTGGTTGAATCTTTGGCCATAACTCAAGCTTTGAAGACTCGATGGCAAAGTCACCTGCTCCAGGCTTTGGTTGAACCGGTTACCAAAACTCAAGCTTTGAAGACTTGACGGCAAGGTCACCCGCCGCAAGCTTTGGTTAAAATCCTCGCCAAAACTCAAGATTTGAAAACTCAATGGCAAGGTCTCTCGCTGCAAGCTTTGGTTGAAATCATCGCCAAAACTCAAGCTTTGAAGGCTTGATGGCAAAGTCACCTGCTCCAGGCTTTGGTTGAACTGATTACCAAAACTCAAGCTTTGAAGACCGGAGGGCAAGGTCACCTGCTCCAGGCTTTGGTTAAATTCAAAGCCAAAACACAAGTTTTGAAGACTCGATGGCAAGGTCACTCCTTTTAGGCTTGTGTTGAATTCATCGCCAAAAGTCAAGCTTTGAAGACTCGATGGCAAGGTCACTCCTTTTAGGCTTTGGTTGAATTCATCGCCAAAACTCAAGCTTTGAAGACTGGATGGCAACGTCACGTGCGCAAGGTCTTGGTTGAACTCATGCCCGAACGATAGTTTTGCGAGGCTGCACGGGAGATGATGTAAATGCTCTCCACACATTTCATTACTTTCTCAAGTTGTGTAACACCCTCTAGGGCAAACTCTCTCTCACAAGTCGGGAACCCACGTACATAACACCATGCAGCGTACAAATTTGTTGGGATGTAAGTGCAGGACAGCATTGTCGATTTTCCAATCCCTTGCTGTTCAAGGGTCTGATCCAGCACAAGCTTTTCATTCACATGATGCACGGCGAGCGTTGCCCCTGGCTTGCATGGAAACTCTTGCGACATCAATCTGCGCAGGTCATGCCCAAGCATGGAGCGAGGGACGCTTAATGCCACTCCTTCCCCAGTCAAGCACAGCATCTGAAGAACGACCTCGTCAGTTTCATCTGATGCATCTTTGTCGGCAGATGATGGATCCACATAGCCATGTTGTACACTGGACATTCGTCAGAAATTACATTGATTCACCTCGACACTATCCAACAACTCTTGAGCCAAATCCTTTTGCTTCCAAATATGTTCAACGTTTGGGGATGCCCAAACAAATGGCAACATACCGTCTGAGTACTCTTTGATTTTGGATCTGATCAATAACGAACTTTAATGAAACCCGTAAAGTATCATTTCGAATTAACAATAACGATCTTCATTGAGCATCCGGGCATAATGAAACCCCGTAAACTTGCCATGTTTTGCTCAAGTCCGTCACTCTAAAACATGGAATCACTTGTACGTAGTTTGAGGACAAAAACCAAACCAGTTGCCAAGGGTCATATTCCCAGTTGCCAAACATTTCTGTATGAGTCCAACATTGGATGGATTCGTGCGTTGGGACCTCCAATTTTTACCCATAGAGTGACTCAAATTTTGTTGATACCAAGAAGTTCAAAAAAGTCACTACTAATTTGATTGATCAGCTAATCACATCTCATACAAGTATGTATTCATATGTAATTCATCAGTCATTCTAATTTATTCTATATCATATATCATATATTATATATCATATATTATATATCATTGATATTAATATATTATAATCACCAGTGGTATCGTGGTATCACCATGTCTCACCATGGTCCCACGTTAGTCGTCCCAGTTTTCTGTCGCAGGTCGCCGAGAGCTGAACAGAGATCTGGCCTTTAAGGCCACAACGATCCCCTCGAACCAGCTGGTGCCCCAGTTGCAATTTATGTCGGATTATGTATGTTACCCTCTGGTAAACTAACAGTTTGCTATTGAAAATGGTCATTTTTATTGGGAAAATCCACTATTTCTATGGTCATTTTCAATAGCTATGTTAAATTACCAGAGGCTACCCCCATGACAACCAGATACAACCAGTATATCTACAATAAACCCATATGATCCATATCCCATAGGATCCATGGTGCTGCTATATATGGTAACATGGATCCCATCAATATACCCCCAATGTTAGCATATATACCATACATGGATCCTATGGATATGGTTATATTGGATGCTTTTAGAGTTGTGCTTCCCAACTTAGCTAACGAGTTGGGGCATCAGTTCTTTCAGTCTTCTCAGATTATCCCTGCAAGGTGTGGCACGCATCTGCACAAAGCATTGCCAACGAGGCTGTTGAATTCGTGGCTTTTGTTGACAGTTGCGGCTGACCTTCTCCGGAAAACCAGAACATATGTCCAAACTGCAGAAACGACTGCAACGGAACATTCAAATGCGACCCGTGCAAAAGGAGACCACACAAAACACTGGCAAGGCCAGAAAATGTAGATGAAACATGATGAAACCTCAACAAACATGTCTGGTTTCGCGTCCAAAATAGGACATCATACGGGTGGCTCCTCTCGAGGAACCCTGGGAGCCAGCCAGCAACACCCAAGTGGTCACTTGGCGATCTTGGTGGCTCATTCATCCACAAATCAGGATGTACTATCCATAGGTAGACCCAAAAATTACTTAAATCCAAGTAGTCGACCTTATCTGAACATATTCGGCAACACGCACACACAACCGAGATTAGACTTGTGTGGTCATTCATGTGCCGCAGAATGTGCAACAAAAACCATCTTTGTACAGGAAAATATCCCTCACGAAATGCCACCTAGGCTCGAGCTGCGATCAACATAAGGGACTTCCTGCATGGATTTCATACCATTTCCAATACCCTCTGGTAATTTAACATAGCGAACTGGAAAATCAACATGTTCAATGGGAAAATCTACTATAAATGGCATTAAATGGCCATTTTCAATAGCTATGTTAGTTTACCAGAGGGTAGGTCAATCGCAATATATAACTGGGCCATTTTCCATAGCTAGCTTACCAGATGGAAACAACATGTCAGAAATCTATAAGAACTGCATGTTCCACTGCAGATTTCTGTTATAAAAGAGCGGTGGAAACTTGCTTGTCCACAGTGAAATTCTTGAATCAAGACTCTGCGTTTTTGGTGCAGGGAAGGAGCTTTGGAGTGTGCCCAGGAAGGAAAATGCTGGGCTGCTCCGTCTCCTAGACGCACTTAAGCGGTATCTATTGCCCTTTAAGAAAGACACCTGGCAACAATAGATTTTTCCTTGGCAAAGGATAGTTGATATCAAAGTGTGATTTTTCCACTGCCAGAAGCAGTATGGCTACTCTTCGTCAAGTTGGACCCTTATCAATCCATGATCCGCTTTCAGTGCTTGAAAAACAAAGATGCCCTTGGGGCCATCTGAAACCACAGATCTTGAAACTTCTGGCAACATCCGCATTTCCTCATTTTTCTGCTACCAAACTCTGATATGTTTCTTGGTTCAAGGGGTTAAACTATCAATAAACATCGACATCTATAGCCGTCCATGTCCTGGGAAAGTCCAGTGAACCCCAGCCCAAAACGGCGGCCTCAACGGCCAGGGTCAGCCACGTTCAGCCATCCGGGAGGCTGTGAAGAGATCCGTGAAGTATCTCCATCCCACCTGGAGCTATACCCATAGGATCCATGGTGCTGCTATATTTGGGATCCATATTGATGGGATCCATGTTACCATATATATACCATATATACCAGCACCATGGATCCGTTATGGGATCGGATAGGGTAAAGAAACCTATTGTCCCATCAATCCGGGGTTTTGGAACACTGCTCAACTGATTCTGCGCCGTGGTCATGCCAGATGGTGTATATGGTAGCAATGGTCATCCTGCCATCAGAAGGGATTCCTGTCATGTGCCGGGAATTTAAATCCTATGAATAATGGATTGATGAGCATCCCCCAATCTTGGGTATGTAATCCAGGATTCAACTATGGTAACTATACGGCACATATGGATTAAACAGCATTAAAAAAAAATGGTCTACTACATATGTAATATACGTGGATTGATGACATACCATCTAGGGGCTCACAACGCAGATTTTTTGGGGAATACGTTTATTTGTAATCAACATGTTTCAAGAATGGAGTTGTAACCTACAAACAGCATGGGTACGGGGAGATGTAGCTCCAGCTGCAGTGAACACACCAAACCAGGTGGATTACATCCTGAAACCTGAAAAAATGCAATGTTTTTGACATCTGCATCCACCATTGATTATGGTCACGGAATCAATTCAGAACCATGCAACTCTTGCCAGGATGGGGTGAGCATCCATGATCTTACCAGCAGCCAAAATACAATTCAACATACAATCGCGGCTAGCCTTTGATCCATGTGGCTTGGTCTAAACGTATCGTAATTCTTTCTGAATCCAGTCATTACATGTAATTTTCCTGAATCTTCCCATGTTCAAATTGCCGCTTTGATCAACAGGGACCTCGGTAGCCCTGGTTTTCAACCGAGTGGCTGTGAAGAGGGACCCCTGGATTCCTGGTCCGCCATCCGACAAACTCTGGACATGTTTGTTGCATCAAAGACAAACATCGTTGGACTCCAAAAACAGAGGCTGTTTGTTTGTTAACATATTTTTTGGACACAAAAATAATGGAAACACAATTCCCGAAATCAGTCTTGTTGGTACATCAATTGAATCACTCCAATTGAAACAGCTGGTTTCTCCAGCTAATGGGTCCCCTAAAGTCCGATGGTTGATCAGCATACCCGGCCCAAAGTTTCATATATATATATACAGTATATATATATATGTATATATATATACATATGTACATCCCATCACATATCCCTATGTTGGTTGGATATTGTATATATATATCTACATATAACAACCAATTTAAACAGTGATTTCCCCATATTCCCCCCATCCCCCACAGCTCCCACGGCGGATCTGCCAAGGCTCCATTGGCCAAGATACGAGTCTTGAGCCCGCGGGACCAGAGTCCCAGAAAGCCTTCGTTGGCGATGATACTTCTGGCCTCGGCACGTTTACCCTCTGGTAAACTGAAATAAAAAGCTATTGAAAATGGCCATAGAAATAGTGGATTTACCCAGCTATAAAATGGTGATTTTCCATAGTTATGGGACAGTTTACCAGAGGGTAACGGGTCACGTTGTTTGTTTAACGTGGATTTGCGAAGGATGAAAAGTTGGGGATTTCTGAAGGATATGAATGCTTGATTTAGGATATGTAAGTTGGTAAATCAGTAGACTAAGTATTAGATTTATTTGGAATTACTTGGATATGGTGAATATATATATATATATATACGGTTGGATGTAAACACAATCAATTTATAAAGGGAAGGGGTCCCATCGTGCAGGTCGAGGGTCAACCCTTAAGGCTAAACGTGGGAGAGCTGGATGAATCAGATCAAACTTCGCTGATGTATCACTGTTCTGGTAGGATTTGACTGTTCTATCATTTGTGGGGCTACTATAATACTATATTATGTAATTATATATGTATACTGTATCTATACACATATACATACATAATCATATATATATATAT
>Ga0126342_10009487_pt1 | contig 17450 bp, 16 predicted proteins | sample Cyp1metagenome_FD_92528 | JGI IMG/M metagenome (GOLD analysis project Ga0126342, IMG submission 92528) | Coral microbial communities from Lord Howe Island, Old Settlement Bay, Australia - Cyphastrea 1 metagenome | ecosystem: Host-associated > Invertebrates > Cnidaria > Coral ... | reverse complement strand
TTATCTAATCTTATCTAATCCTATCTATCTAATCTTATCTATCTAATCTTATCTATCTAATCTTATCTATCTAATCTTATTTATCTAATCTTATCTAATCTTATCTAATCTTATCTATCTAATATTTTCTAACTAATCTTATCTATCTAATCTTATCTATCTAATCTTAACTATCTAATCTTATCTATCTAATCTAATCTAATCTAATCTTATCTTATCTTATCTTATCTATCTACCTACCTACCTACCTACCTATATATCAATCTTTATACACACACACACACGCGCCTTGTATCCCTACATGTACCTTAATCCAACCCTCAACAGACTTTAAATAGACCCTAAACCAACCCTAAATAACCCTAAATAAACCCTAAACCAACCCTACATAAACCTTAAATAAACCTTGAACCAACCTAGAGACCCTAAACCAACCCGACCAACCCTTAACAAACCCTAAACTAAATAACCCTAAACTAACCCTAAATAAACCCTAAACTAACCCTGCATAGGCACTAAACCAACCCTAAATAAACCCTAATCCAACCCTAAATAACCCTAAATAAACCCTAAACCAACCTGAAATACACCCTAAACAAACAACAAATAAAGCCTAAACCAACCCTAAACAAGACTGAATAAACCCTAAACCAACCCTAAATGAACCCTAAACCCACCGACACTATGATAGCATCCAATGCCACTATTTAGACCCAACAGGATTGTGCTTCAACCTATATTCTACATGTTCACCAGGTGCATGTTATGCAAGGAAAAATCGATTGAAACCATGGAAAAAAAACGATTGTAACCATGGAAAACTCAATGAACACTATTAAGAATCGATGAACACTTTGGGTAAATCAATGAACACCATGGAAAAATCATGTAAAACCATGGAAAAATCGATGAACAGTGCAAATAGCAAATTTTAGCTCCAACATTTAGCAAAATGGAGGTTTTTGCTCCAAAATGTAGCAAATAGCAAGGAAAAGTGCCCCAGACTGAAAACAAACAAACAAAAAAAAACACAAACAAATCTGCACCCGTACACTATCCAAGTAAGATAGACTCCGATAATTGCCCATTTGCAGAGGGAATTTTCTTTCCATATTGAGACAGGATCTAGTTGAAGGGATGATAAAAATCCCTTTCGAATTCCGACCTTTTAGCAGAATACTGGGACAGAGTTGCTGATGGCGAGTTGCTTCGTACCTGCTCTCTTTGCCGAGTGCAGGTACGTCCTTTCTATGGAAGCCTTTATGAATTTGACATCGGCCAAGTCGCATCGAGATTTACAGGAGGAGGGCCTATTGGTGACTGGATCCTGATTTCCAACATTTTTCCATCCTCAAAACGGGACATGATGATAGTGGATGATTAGCATTTCTGATTGGGTTTCAAAGGACTAACTTAAAATGAGGCTGTCCAGTTACAATAACTTAACTTGATTTATAGTTATACATCTAGTTATAACTTGATTTATAATTTGTTTTATATAGTTATAGCCCCTAATGAAGCCTACTTCACCAAGTTTTCACAAGGTGAAGTACGAGGAACACTTGGGCAATGCCATCTTCGTCTCGCACCAATGGACTGGTTTGAAGCATCCCGACCCACACTTTCGCCAGCTTTCCATGCTGCAAAAGGCGACCGGGTCTGGCTGGGTCAATGACGACCATCCATAGGTGGATAGATGGCAATTTCAATGGGGAAATGATCATAAACCATTGAGTTTTAAAGTATACATGATTCTACATTATATAATGGTGATAGAATCGGGATATCGAAATTGGGATAGTGATATTTTCTAGTGATATCATATAATTAATTATGATATCTAATGTCATATACATGATTCTACATGTATCTACCCTGCAAAAAGATTTTTTGGGCGCCTCAAAATGAGGCTTAACATTTTTTTGTTCATTTTTTCCCATTCTTCAACGGCTGTGACACATCCACCGATGCAGTCGAAAAGCAGGATGCATCCACGACCAATGAGGTTTGCTTGTACAAAAGCCACATGGGAAATGTGTTTGATCTGCAAAGATCCCATTTTTTGGTCAAAAAAAAACGCATCGCATTGACCGGGATCTGCAGGTCATGTCACAGCTTCTGGGTTCTGATCGGCCTGTCCGCTCCAGCATCCTGTATCTTTTAGCCCTGGGCTATTCGCAGAAGATTGACCCAAGGGAGTGGCGGGAGAAGCCTTTGCTGATCTGGTACGATCCTGGGCGCAGGGAACAGATGGGAACAGCACTTGGACGCTGGCGATTGCTGATGTTGGTGCTGCTGGTTAGCTCACTGGGGATGAATCAAAACCTATGGAATACATTCACATAATTTGACATACCATACTTGGGGAGGGATGAACATCCATAAATCATCAAAAATCATCATAAATCCATATAAATCCCAGCATATCCCAGCAATTTTGCTGTTCACCAGGGGTTCCTTGGGTTTTGGCCCATCTCCAACTGAGGATTTCTTCAGCATTCCTCAGTTGGAAATGCGCAAGGCCTCGGCTGCTGGGACTGATCTGCAAAATGCAGTGGACAGCATTCCGACCTATGTGATGCCCCTGGGCAGCCTTGCGCACTGGAAACGACAGTAGCCCAAACCACAAACTGCAGATAGAACATGTTGGAAACCTGGAAAATATGGTGAAGACATGTTCTGTACAGTCCTGTTTTTTGTACAAACAAATAACAGTGTGTTCACACTCGGGGTTCTTACGACAATGGTTAAGCCTGGATTGGATCCACGGTTCGCGCATAGGTGTTTGGCACTTTTGGTGACCCTTACAGCGCACAAGTTCCTCGATCTTCTGTTTTCGAAGGAACTCTCGCGCTAAAACGGGGCTAGGAGAGCTCTCTTAAGTCTTGAACGTCGCTTTGCGCGACAGGTATATACTCTCGACGCTTTTTCATTCGTGTGGCAGGCTTAGTATTTGGTTCACCTTGCTTTAAAAAAAAAGTTGGACAGGGGTGGGGTTGAAATGAGAGGTGGTTTCGGAGGTCATCTTTCGTGGCAGGCGCATGATTTGGTGAACTCGGACGATTTTTTGAAGGCTCGAAACGAAAGTCCGTTTAACTGTTGCCTGGTTGCCCTCTCTCCTCGTTTCAGGATCTATAAGTACCTTAACAGGTTGAAGGGCATGAAAATGATGTAATGGTTTCCGGGGTCTACCAAAAAAACTGTGAAAAAAAGCTGGTATAATTATAGAGTATATTAGAGTCATTTCCCCATTTTACAATGTCCAAGGTGTTCAAAATCATGTCAGGTAATTGTGGGACATCTTTCTCAGGCCCTTGATCCGCACAGCAGAGGACATTAGAGCTGTCGAAAGTTAGAAATTGGAACTGTCCTCCAAGATGGTGTGATCATTTAGGTGTATTTTTGATAGAGGCCTGTTATTGCAGAGCTCTTGACAAGATACGTTTTGTAGACAGCTTGTACAGAGATCTTGTTCAGAGATCAGCGACAGAGACTTGCTACAAAGATCTTGACGAAAGGAACCTATCCCCATGTTCTTTGCACAAAGTGAACTTGCAGAATCTATCCCCATGTTCTTTGCACACTGTTTGGGGTCTTCTGTTGCCTCTTCGTGGGCGTTAATTCTTATAACTATACTTAGATATCATATCCTGGACGTTCCCTCTGAGGAGGTGAAAACGCGCAACTTTTCGTTTGCAAATCCCAAATCCCTTTGTAAAAGCCTCATTGTTTTTGGAATTGTGTGCTATTCAGGGCTTCTGTCTGCAGCCCTTTTTTCATCGATACTACTGCAACTTGCTCACCAACCTGATGCTACGCTTGAAGCTTGCTCACCTACTTGATGCTACGCTGCAACCTGCCCACCTACATAATGCGGGGTGCTAGTAACGTTTGGATCTACGCGTGGACTGACTTGATGCTACGCTCAACTTGCTCACCTACTTGATGCTACGCTTCGTCTTGCTTACCTTCCTGATCCTGCGCTGCAACTTGCTCACATATTTGATGCTATGCTGCAACTTGATGGCGCTACGTTGATAATGAGGTGAGGTGGGGTGGGGTGGGGGATCAAGACTGTCTTGCAGGCTTTTGCCTCTTACAGACATGCGAGGAATAACAGCCTTGGAAGACATCCACAGGATGCTTTCTCAGAACTTGATGCGGCTTTCCTGCTCTGTCGGGAAAAAATGAAGCTGGTGACTTGTGAGGCGGGCGCGCATTTACCTCTCGCCCAAAAATTGTTTGTTCTGATACCACCCTAGTTTTTAATTTCTTGCTCGTGGTTTCGCTATGTTTTACTCAGGTTTGATCGTCCGGCTTGATTAACTATAATATGATTTGGGTCCGTTGAAACCACCGATTAGTTCCTGCGTTAGATTGGAACGTTTGCGCGGTGATAAACCCTGATATGGCCTTCGGCATTCTGCGCTAGCTTTTTCCACCTGCGTAAGCACCAAGAAAAATCATGAAATATGACCTGCAGTTTATGAATTGTCCATTGGAACAATGCTGATCCTTATAATTGGCCAATATTTTCAATGAGTGTTCACCCGCTAGTCAAAGACTCCAATGCTCAAGGCAGCTGATTGAACCTTATTCTTTTATAATTATCCTGGGATTGGAGAGGGATCCCTTTCTTGGGGGTGAGCACTGTGATATTTTTTTTTTACAGTAATGGTTAGGTGGTGGAAAACCTGCCAATATACAATGAACACTGGTGTTTTTACAGTACTTTGTTGGGATATGTGTCTCTTAATATTATCTCTCACCCAGCAGTCTCAAGGGGAATAAAAATCTGCGTTCAATCAGTCTGTTGATAAAGAAATACCGTCCTAAGTTGGTCGCACTGCATACTTCATACATCATGTGCTTCAACCTGCTCAGGAGGTCCAAATTTTTCATCGTTTTGGCGCCTCCTATTGAACATGCAGACACTGGCCAGCACTTGAATCTTTCTACCTGGAAGGAGCGAGGGTGGTGTAGGCTCGAGCGTGCAGCCTGCGATTTTCTGACGCCCAACACCAACATCTTGGAGATTACACGCCTGAACCATCACAGTGTAATGATACCCTTCGACTGCTGGAAGCTTGCATGCGCTTTAGCGTCATATTTTCCAAGTGTGTTTTATTTGCATTCGGACGCCATCCACCTCCTTTTTCTGGCTGTTTGCGACGTCTTTGTTCCTAAAGTGTGCTGGAAAGCTGTCACTTTCGCTTGCTACTTTTTGGGCGGTCAATGACAAGCACCGTGTGGATTAATTTGGATTCATTTGGGTCACTTGTTTGCGCATCGGAAGAAATCATTTAGACCGACTAGATACTGTATTTGAAACTCGGCTACACGCACAAGGATGTCCGCATGATCGGGCTTTCAGGAACTGGTTAATTCCTTCTTTTCCCTTCCCTACGTGAGTCGGTTGAGGAGAACTGAGCGGCAAGATGGATATACAGTATTACGTATATATACAATGAAAAATATGTACGGTACATGTATGTATGTCTGTCTGTCTGCCTGTCTTTCTGTCTGTCTGTCTGTATGTATGTATGTATGTATATATGTATGTATGTATATATATATATATATTATATGAATATAATATAATACATATTGTTTGCTTAATCGTTCACACAGCCAAATGTATGATACCTTAGAAGTCCTAAGTTATGACCGTACAATTACATCCTTGCAAACAAGTTGCTTCAAAAGGTGTTGCCACCCATGATACATAGCCATGCGGAGGATTCTATGGCCACTGATTCGTTGATGAATTGCTTCATTGTTCATTGCTTCAATGGTTCATTAGTTCACTGATTCATTGGTTCATTGTTTCAATGACTCATGGATTCTCTGATTCATTGGTTCAATGTTTGATTGATTCATTGGTTCGTTGATTCACTGAATCATTGGTTCACTGACTCGTTGATTTATTGATTCACGGGTTGATTGGTTCATTGATTGGTTGATTCACTGAATCATTGGTTCATGGATTGGCTGATTCACGGATTCACTGATTCATTGTTCGGCTGATTCACTGACTCGTCATTGATTCATTGGCTCGTTGTTCCGTTGACTCAGTGACTCATTGATTCATTGGTCCATTAAATCATTGATTCGTTGGTTTACTGATTCATTGGTTCATTGTTTGGCTAAACCATTGATTCATTGCTTCGTTGATCCACTGGTTCATCCCAGACGTGCATATCAACTCAAAAACCCCACGGTAGGGCCATATCAACCTCAAAACCCTGAATCCACCTAAAAAAACTCTTGTCCCTGCTGGTCCCTGATTACTTTTTCAACAGAATAGTTTAACTAGAAATTGAAATTTCACTGATTTCAGCGTTTTAAAGATTTCGAGCTGAAATGTCATAGAGTAAACAAAAGCTGTTGTGACATGCTGCACCATGCCAGTCAAAAGAGCCTCTGGGTCATGGCTGCTCTTTTTTACACACTTCGGAATATTATGCAGGGTCAGCAACTGCCAGCGCCATCTCCACCTGTAACAGGAGAAAGCGAAGCAGTCTTGGCATGACGTTTTGCATTTAGTTTTTGTCAAACAGAAATGAAATTTGCCAGAAAGTTAGTTGAATATGGTTGATCTACCTGCAAGAAAGCAATTGGACAAGCTATACTACCCTTTTTGTATCTTTTTGTCAGAGCAACCTGCCTAAGAAGCGGCAAGGCCAAGTTTTCTGCCAAGGTCTTCAAATTGTTCAACGTCATTTTGTACAACTTTTCTGCCAACATGTTTTCTAAACATGAACATGTGAAAATTCATGGGGTTTTCCCGCCGGCTGCTGGGAATCTCAGAAATTCACCGCTGTTGTTTTGCAACAAAGCATGCCCGCGGCATCTTGGGAATGTCGGCAGAATAATAAAGCGCAAAATGACGTTGAGCAATTTGAAGGCCGGCCCGGTTCATGGCAAAACTTGGCCCTGTTGCTTCTTAGGTTGGCCCTGGCAAAAAGGGTAGCACAGCCTGTCCAATAACTCCAGCTGACCATTAAAAGAATCCCACGACTGCATGCTCAAGATGCAAAACTCTCATTTTCCAACCCAATGCCAATCAGTAGCGCAGTAGCGCGACACTCATACTTTGTCGAGTCTGGTTTTTTAAAGCCAAAACCATTGTCCACTTACAAGGTACCCTCTGGTAAACTAACATAACTATGGAAAATCACCATTTTTAATGGGAAAACTTACTATAAATGGCCATTTTCAATAGCTATGTTAGTTTACCAGAGGGTAATAGCCAAGAGAAGCCAGGGCCCAAACTGACAGCTGCGTTCACGAAGCGAATTTTTTTTCCATATTTTTCCTCACCATTGAGACCCAAGAAACACTGCGAATGTACGACATCTGCACGTGAAAAATTGTTAAAAGCACCTGCCACGCAAACATGTTGCGGGATTTAAGGTGGATAGGAGGGTTTTAAGGTCGAAATGGCCATCTGCTATCTGAGGGTTTTGAGGTGGAAACGTGTCATTGGTTCACTGCTTCGTTGCTTCATTGGTTCTTTGATTCGTTGCTTCATTGATTCACTGATTCCTTGATTTATTGATTCATTTTCTGAGTCATTGATTCATCGCTTCGATCCTTCATCGATTCACTGAATCATCGATTCATTGGCTCGTTGGTTCATCGGTTCATGGGTTCACTGATTCATTCCGTCAGTTGTGCATGGATTCTTTCATGCCCTTTCATTGGCATCTCAACAACCATTTGCTCATTTGATGATGAACGTCACAACTTCAACACTTCGTTGCTTCTGCATCTCAAAAACTTTCCTATATGCCATCTTCTTCCTATATGATATAGTATTTTTCTTTCGAAACTTCCGCCCCGGCGCGTGCTGGGCACTACCTGGTAGACCGAAGAACCCAAAAAACTAACTATAGTATATGAGGGTGTTGTCACATGTTCCTTTTTCGCTGACAGGACCCAAAAAGTACATCTATAGATGGTATTGCGCAACGTTCCTTGTAGCCCAAAGGCCCAAAGGACAAAAAACATCCTCCTCATTTTTTTTTAAGATGTAGAGTTTGAACCCCTTGTAAAACCAAAAAAAATCGAAGGAAGTTTGGAAGTCAAACTTCCGACAATATGGACAGATGAAAAGCAGAGATGGGAAGAGTCAGAGAAGAGAAGAGAAGAGAAGAGAAGAAGAAAGAAGATCAAAAAGAGAAGAGAAGAGAAGAAGAAAGAAGATCAAGAAAAAGAAAGTCTCAGAAGAAAGAAGATCCAAGTGCGCGAAAAGATGGGAAAGTCGGGAAACACTGTGTTTTTCCAATGATTTGTGGCTCCGGAGGGTCGAAAAGTAGAGTCGCTAAAGCGGCAGGTGCGGAGCCATGTGGCCAGATGATTGATGAAAAATTGCACGCCGTTGTGGCGCGAAGCACATTTGCAAGTGAAAAAGCTAAAAACACTTCACGTTCGGAGCACTTTTGGAAGTTGAGATGTCGAAGAAGTGCACGCTGTTGTGGCGCAAAGCACATTTCGAAGTTCAAATGTATACAAAACACACCAGGGTCGGACCACTTTTGGAAGTTGAGATGTCAAAAAAGTGCACGCCGTTGTGGCGCGAAGCACATTTCGAAGTCAAAATGTACAAAGCACACCAGCTTCAGACCACTTTTGGAAGTTGAGATGTCGAAAAAGTGCACGCCGTTGTGGCGCGAAGCACATTTCGAAGTCAAAAGTGCAAAAAACTGAGGGGTTCGGAGCACTTTTGGACGTTCAGATGTTGGTTTGCGTGGCAGGCGCAAGGGATTGTGCACGTTGTCAAAAGTGAGCAAAACGTGAGGGTTTTGTAGCATTTCCAAACACGGTGGCAGGCGTGGGACATTTGAAGAGGATCTGCAAAGATGCATTTTCCGTGGCAGACGCACAAGAGACATGTTCATCAGAGTTGTTAAGAGGTCCGGGCGCTGATTTCCTGAGAGGGGTTGCATTTTGGAGCACCAGATCTTCAGATTTGCTGAGATGATTTTGCGTGACAAGTGCAGCACTTCGTATGACCTGGCATCACTTTTTCGTGGCATGCGCAGTACTTTAGACAGGTGGAGTGGGAAAAATCGCAAAACGCATTGGTACGAGACCCTCAGCTCTGCACTCAACTTTCCATTTTTGAAGGAAGTCTCGCAGAATTGCTTCGTTTTTGATGTTGTCATGTTCAAAAATTGAAGAAGTCTCGCAGAATTGCTTCGTTTTGGATGTTGTCAAGTTCAACAACTGCAGAAGTCTCGCAGAATTGTTTCGTTTTTGATGTTGTCATGTTCAAAAATTGAAGAAGTCTCGCAGAATTGCTTCGTTTTGGATATTGTCAAGTTCAACAACTGCAGAAGTCTCGCAGAATTGTTTCGTTTTTGACGTTGTTAACTTCAAAAATTGAGGACGTCTCGCAGACTTGCTTAGTATTCAAGCTTGCAGATAGACAGGTGCATAGATAGACAGACAGACAGACAGACAGAGAGAGAGAAAGAGAGAGAGAGAGAGATAGATAGATAGATAGACATATAGATAGACAGATAGACAGATAAATAGAGAGACAGCTAGATCGATAGACAGATAGAGAGATAGATAGATAGATGGATAGATAGATAGATAGATAGATAGAAAGATAAATAGATATATAGATAGATAGATAGATAGATAGATAGAGATAGATAGATAGACAGATAGACAGACAGATAGACAGATAGACAGATAGACAGATAGATAGAAATAATGGATAGATTAGATAGATTAGATCGATTAGGTAGATTAGATAGATTAGGTAGATGAGATAGATGAGATAGATGAGATAGATCAGATAGATCAGAAAGATCAGATAGCTCAGATAGTTCAGATAGATTAGATAGATTAGATAGATTGGAAAGTTTAGATAGATTAGATAGATTAGATAGATTAGATATACTAGATATACTACATAGATTAGATAGATTAGATAGATTAGATAGACAGGATAGATAGGACAAATAGGACAGATAGGATAAATAGGATAGATAGGATAGATAGGATAGATAGGATAGATAGGATAGATAGGATAGATAGGATAGATAGGATAGATAGGATAGATAGGGTAGATAGGATAGATAGGATAGATAGGATAGATTAGATAGATTAGATTAGATTAGATTAGATTAGATAGATAGATAGATAGATTGGATGGATTGATGGATGGGTAGATAGATAGGTAGGTAGGTAGATAGATAGGTAGGTACATAGGTAGATAATTAGATAGGTAGATAGGTGGATAGGTAGATAGGTAGATAGGTAGATAGGTAGATAGATAGGTAGATAGATAGATAGATAGATAAGATAGATAAGATAGATTAGATAGATTAGATAGATTAGATAGATTAGAAAGATAGATAGATAGATAGATAGATAGATAGATAAGATAGATAGAAAGATAGATAGGTAGATAGATAGATAGATAGAAAGAAAGATAGAAAGAAAGAAAGAAAGATAGATATGTAGATAGATTTATAGATAGGTAGATAGATAGATAGATAGGATGGATAGATAGATAGATAGATAGGTAGGTAGGTAGGCAGGTAGGTAGGTAGGTAGTCAGAGAAAGAGAGAGAAAGGGAGAGAAAGAGAGAGAAAGAGAGGAGACCTCAAGCACCTTTCGGTCCATCAGTGGATTTGCTCTGCCATCCGTGATTCACAACAAACAACCTCTCCTATAGGTTTCCTATTTCTGAAACTTCCGCCACCGCCTTGTGCGGTACTACTGGTAATTAAAAAATGCAACTCAGCATTTTATAAGGTGAGGATTTTGAGCGTGTGTTGGGTACTCATCCGCGCTCTTTATCCACATATAATATATATATATATATCTTAAATACTATATATATATCTTAAATAATATATATATATATATATATACATACAGTAATCGACTTTTTAAACGTATTACAATATTGTTTCTGCTGCGCAGAAGTGATATTGTTGCATGTGCCTTGGGTCGTTTCTTCTACAAGAAGTGATGCCTACCTAGGGTTTTTGGGGCGTGTTTTGGCTTGAACTGGAAATGCAACGGTGTTTTTAGGTTTGTAGAGGAAGTATCATTTTGCAAGCAGGAACCTTGTGCCCTGTGCAGAAGAATTTGTGTTTTCAAAAACCATGCGTAGTTGGCGGGGCTAATGACGCCCCGCACCCTTGTTCTACAAAAAGAGCGCCGCAGAACATACAAAATGTAAAATGGGATACTGGGCTGGCAGATCATGAAGGCGAGTCTGACTCTTTATGATTATGACATGTTTGTCTTGGCCAGTAGACCATGGGGATGTCAAAAGTCAGACGAGCGCTTGGAACCACCTTTTTTATAAATCCTGTAGCTAATAGGTTTTAGAGGCACCCCCTTTCACATCCTGCGTTTTAAAAAATATACGTTTTTTCCCTTGTCTTTTTGTAACAGCACGTGCGCCCCCAGCCAAAATATACTTGTAAACAATTTTGGCCCCAAGACCCTCCCGTGAAATTTCATCCGGGATCTGAAAAGTACGTAACCCAAACTGCCACTTTCTACAAGATCTCATGGGACCTCAAAAAGCTGTGCCAGAGAATTTTTGTGATATATATTTACATAAAACAAAATATGTGTATGTATTTTTTGTTGATTGATATGTACATCTGTGTTGGTACATGTTCATGTGTATATATACAGGTTTTTTAATATATGGATAATTATAACGGCCTCACCGCGAGCTCACTGTAATTATTACTTAATAAGGGAAACCATTCCACAATAGCCTGAGTTAATCATCATCGTCACCATCACCAAAATCATCATAATCACCACCACCATTACCATCATCATTGCCAGGCTGCCTCAAATGCAGTTTTGTTTGATATCATCAGCAAAATTTGATCGCAAAATGATTTGATTGCAATAAGGTTTTTGTACTTGGGGCATTTTTGGGCAAATCACCTGAGTGCACTATTGGATATTGCGGGCAGTGGTTGTCAAACGCGGTTGGTGGTGCAGAAGCTGGTTTTGAAATCCGGCCAATGGCTGTCGGAAACTGGTGGCATTCAAAAATGTCATCCCAAGACCAGCGCCCAAAGTGGTTCGGGTTTATGAATTTAGCATTTCACACGCACACACATATATACATATACAGAATACATATACATAATATATATACAGTCATGAAATAAAGGGAATATCGAATTTTACACCAAAAACAACACGAACATGGGAATATCTTTGAACATTTCATATGGTATCTTCACAAGGACTATTGTAAATAGATAAGTCATAATAGAAAGAAAAACAAACAAACAAACAAATGCATAAATGCATATACATAAACACACACACACATATATATATATATATGTATTACATGCATAGAATCATCGGCAGGGTCCCCACATCTCGATCTCAGGATGAGACCTGCGGGTATGGGTGATTTCACTGTGGAAGATGACCGGGAGCGGGTGTTGCAGGTCACCAAGGAGCCATGGAGATGGGTGAAAGTTCTGGCGAAACACCCGGTGTAATATAAATAATTCATCACACTTTCCATCTTGAATAAGTAAGTCATCTGCCAATAGATAATTTTCATCCGTATTCATACCTGCGTTAGTTTACTGGACGGTAAATGGGTTGGGCTATCCGAAAATATGGGGTTTCGAATTGATAAATTGTTGGTCGATGATTTTTGGTGGGGTTAATGAGGTTTTCACCAGCAAAAGAGCAAGGTTAAACACGAAGAGATGGGGATAAAATCCATGATGGTTGGTTGATGGTAGTTTTCATCATGAACACATGTGATGTTGACAAACATTTCTAAAACAACAACCGTCATTTAAACCGGGTAAAATTGTTTGTTTCAATGGGGATCTTGGACTCATCCAATATGGTACTGTAAACACAACCAAAGAGTATATAACTTCGGGGATGACGTTTATTCACTTGAACCCCATTGGATCGTTGTCTTGTCGGAGATTAACAACAATTGCAGAGGGTCACATCATCAAATATATGCTCCAAATCCCTAGTGCAGAACTCCTGCAGAACTAAAAGCCTGCTAATAAATATATTGTGGTATTTGAAAATTGTCAGTGCTGTAAGCGGCGACTATGCACATACTGTTGCACCAGATTGGCACCTTTGGGACATGCCGTGAGGAGATGTTGCACACCAAGCTACTGAGTCTTTTGAAAGACGAAGACATCCACAATTACAGGTAGTCGCATGGTGGGCTGGGTGCCCAAGGCATTAAAGAGCTGGGGTTATTTATATCCATGATAAGTTGGGTTTTCACCGCTGATTTCGATGGGAATTGGTTTTTCCAAAGGAGCAGCACATAGGTGAAGCCATCCGGATTTGAAGGGAGTTAACCAAGATTGGAACAACAAAGGCATGTCAGAACGGCCTATTTCATGAGTCCGTGTTTTTGTTGCCGACAGGCCGACAGGCACATGTGACCGTTTGTGGTGGTAACAGTATATGTATTGCATTTGAACAATTTGCCAAATAGGGCTGTCTGGAATGTGAGATCACACAGACCAGCCTTTTTAGTACGGAAAATGATGATTTGCCATTAAATCCGTGGGATACCCAATTTTCAAAAACACGCTAGTGGTATCCAATTTCCTGGCTTTGGTTCCCGTACTGAGATTCCTCAAACATCCCTTTTCTCTTTTGGTGTCATTTTCAAACAGTTCTGATTCTATGATTGAATATAATACATTATTGGTTCAGCAAGCGTCCATGCCCCTTCATTTTTCCACTTTCATGGTCTTTCATTGGCTAGTTATAACTTCTACCTCACAGCATATATTCCCCTTCGTTGTTCCATAGCTAGTGTTTCAAGTTGTGGGCCATCGGGATTTTTCAGCGGCTTGAATGGGATTTACGCGTCAACTACAGGGGGTTAAACCATAGAAAAAAAAACAGAAAAATAGGATACAGTTGATACAGTTGCTTTGTTGATGGTTGGGTGATGATTGGTGCAGGGGTAGAATCTGCACATAATTTTTGTTGGGGGTTCTATGTCAAAATCCAGCACGGAAAGGTGCAGAATCCAATTAACAAACCAGTACCAGGTCGTTATTCTCAATGGATTGGATTAAGGGAAAATTTACAGGAAAGCCCCATATTTAATGGGAAAATCTATGGTTTCCTGTAAATTTTCCCTTAATCCAATCCATTGATATTCAGTGGGTTTTTGCCACTGCTCAGTTGGACACGGGTCCCACCCCAGCAGGCTTCTCTTGAATATGCAACACGTGTTGCTCGGCCGCAGCTAAGCTGGGCATGGATTGCCCGAACTCCACTTAGGCATGGGTCAGAACCAACAATAATACCATATTTTAGGGATGATCATCCAGTTATTGTGTTTGATATTTAGCAGGGTTTTTGACCTGAAGGCTATTTGGGCCTGTTGGGCTTTATATATATATATGGTTTTACTTTATTTATTTATTTATCTATTGATTTATTTATTTATTTACCTATTGATTTATTGGTTGGTATGTTTAATTATTTATTTATATACACACCAATGGAGACTTTTCCATTGATGGTGCCACATAAATATGCACGAATCATGGGAGCGGCAAAGGGCAAAGGGACCGCAAGCATGCATTCTTGCCAGAGCCAGTATATCCAAATGCTGTGACAGCCGGGGATAGAAAAGATGATTTACAGTAGTAGCCATTATAGAAAGGTTATTTTCCAGTGCGCAAATTGTGCAAAACTAGAAGAAAGTAACAAATAAAATAAACAGCACCTCCAAACGTATCATATTCCCAGGCCGGGCTTGTCCCCTGCATGGGGAGCCCCGGGCCCGTAGGCCCATGGGCCCGCCCGTTGTTCTGTAGAGGGCCCGTAGGCCTGTACCATGGGGCCGGCCCGTAGAAGTCCGTGAGTGGGCCCGTAAGCCGGGGTACGGGGCGTAGGCCGCCTTGTTTCTAAGACTTTCAAGAGTGTATGATTCCAGATCGATAGCAGAAAACTAGACAGAGAGATAATCAGATAAACAGAGGGACCAGCAAAAAGGTAGATGGATGAATACGTGGATTGATCAGGCAGGGCTGACCCCTCATCTGCCATGTAGTCAAACATCGACGCCCCAACCACCTGTCGCTCTGTCAGCGGCTTGGTCTGCCACCCCTGCGACTCAACAAGCCAAGCTTCCGCCACCATCATCATTCTCAACATCATCATAATCTCCCTGCCCCTTGACCTCGTCATCCTCAACATCATCAACCTCCACCTCATCTTCCGCAACATCAACATGATCATCCTTTTCATCATCTTCCTCAACATCATCATCCTCAACATCATCGTCCGCAACATGATGATCCTCATCATCATCTTCTTCTTCTTCTTCATCATCATCATCATCACCATCATCATCATCATCAACATCAACATTAGCATACATTATCCTCCCACTCCCCTACACTGTTTGGGGTCTCTTGCCGGGATATTTATGATCAGCAAACATTCGACGATTCACGTGTTTCTTGGTGATGTCCAGTCTGTCTCGTATCGATTCAGAATGTCACACTCTGAACAAGAAACTGCTCATTTGTCAGCTGGTCATGAATAGCTGTCCCACCCCCGATGTATATTGGATGGCAAACGGGCAACGCATACGATGCTGACACTGCGCGGTCCGACAAGAGACATTAGCAGCCAAGGTTAGGACCAAACAGGGATAGAGGATTGCTGCTGTGTGTGTGTGTGTTATAGATGGCAAAAATTGTACCTGGAAAGTAAGCATGACATGCATGACATGAACCGTAATCTGAATCTGAAGACAGTGAGCGTTGGTGGCTGACATGCATGACATGAACCGAAATCTGAATCCGAAGACACTGAGCTAGACGTTGAAGTGGGTGGCTGAGAGCTGGTTGTCTAGAAGAGAAAAGGGGTGCGTCCCCTAACTGAGAGTGTCACATAGAGGCCATGCGTTTGTGTAGGCTTGGCATTTTTCTTTCATTTGTACTAACTCCTGGTGTTCTTCCGGTTTTTCCAGGTGGGATGAGGGTGGGGAGGTGAGGGTGGGCAATAGCGTTTTAGCACTTGCACTGCGATTGGATGCTAGGTTACTAACCTGACATTGCACGCTGACTTGATTCTACGTTGTAACAGTGGTAACTGCGCTCACACACGGACTTCTTCTCTGGCACTTGCTGGCAGACTGGATACTCTGTAAATGGCCTTTCTTGAAGCTATAGTGGCACATCGACGGCGTGCTACGTCATAAGAACGTCTCTTGTACTTCCACTTGGACTTGATGCTACGTTGCGAGACTTTTTCTTGAATCTCTCGCACCTGCACGCACACACACGTGATCTCGCGTGCTATGTCAATATATGTGCTGCGTTCTGAGATCCTTTCTGGCATGACTCCGCGTCTGTGTCGTGTCAGGGCCCTTGCACTTGCACGCTCACGTTGGGAGCCTTCAGATTCAGATCTAGTGCGCTTGGACAGCGGCAACGTGCTACGTCATGGGATCGTTTCTTGCACGTGTTCAGGTATTTGATGCTACGTGGGAACGAATTCTTCTTGCATTTGAATTTTGGAAAGTCGATTGATCCTAATTATATTGTAAGATCTCGTGCACCTGCGCATCACTTCTCTTGCACTTGCGCATCTTTCCTGGCTACGTCCATGTCCGGACCCGTAGGACCCTAGGCCTGGCCACTGTAGGCCCGTGTAGGCCCCGTCGGCCCATATGGGTCCGTAGGTGGGCAGGCTGATGATCGGCTGATGTTACAAACCAAAGATTTTTGATGCACCCGTATTTTTGTCATCCAATGATAGGAAGCATATTGTGTACAGAAACTGGATAAATGATATCATATGAATGATATCATAATCTTTCAGCGACACACTTCCAGGGTGAGGGCCTCGCTTCGGAACGCGTCTTCAGGCATCGCTTCGGAACGCGCTCTCATGCATCGCTTTCGAACGCACCTCCTCACCATCATCATTATCATCATCATCATCATCATCTTCATTCCTCACCATCATCATCAGCATTTGCATCATGCTTCTTCTTCCGTTTATTCCTCTTCTTCTTCTTCTTCTTCTATCTTTTCCTTCTTCTTCTTCTTCTTCTTCTTTTTGGCAATCCTCTTCCTCATCAGCCTCATCCTCCTCATTATCCTCATCGTCAACAGCACGATCATCATCAGCAGCATCATCAAGTTTCTTCTATTTTTCTGCAGCATATTTATTCTTCTTCTTCGCCGCCAACACCATCATCATCATCATCATCATCATCAGCATCAGCATCGTCATCGTCATCATCATCATCATCATCATTACCATCGTCATCCTCCTCATCACAATCATCATCATCATCACCATTCTTAGCGTCACCATCATCATCATCAGCATCATCTTCAGATCATCCTGATCATGATCATCATCACCCTCCTCATCATTATCATCATGCTTCTTCCTTGCTGTC
>Ga0126342_10009486_pt1 | contig 17452 bp, 16 predicted proteins | sample Cyp1metagenome_FD_92528 | JGI IMG/M metagenome (GOLD analysis project Ga0126342, IMG submission 92528) | Coral microbial communities from Lord Howe Island, Old Settlement Bay, Australia - Cyphastrea 1 metagenome | ecosystem: Host-associated > Invertebrates > Cnidaria > Coral ... | reverse complement strand
TGTAGGTATGTAGGTGGTATGTAGGTGGTATGTAGGTGGTATGTAGGTATGCAGGTGGTATGTAGGTATGTAGGTGGTATGTAGGTGGTATGTAGGTATGTAGGTGGTATGTAGGTATGTAGGTGGTATGTAGGTATGTAGGTATGTAGGTATGTATGTAGGTATGTAGGTATGTAGGTACGTAGGTACGTAGGTACGTAGGTACGTAGGTATGTAGGTACATACGTACGTATGTACGTATGTACGTATGTACGTACGTACGTACGTATGTATGCATGCATGCATGTATGTACGTACGTACGTATGTATGATTGTGTGTATGTATATAATACAAATAGAGAGATAGAGTTCTAGAGAGATAGAGAGATAGAGAGATAGATAGGTAGATAGATAGATAGATAGATAGATACATAGATAGATAGATCGATAGATAGATCGATCGGTAGATAGGTAGGTAGACAAATAGATTAGATAGAGATGGATGGATGGATGGACGGATGGATGGATGGATGGATGGATAGATAGATGATGGATAGATGGAAAGATTGAAAGATGGAAAGATGGAAAGATGGAAAGATGGAAAAACGGATAGATACATGGATACATGGATACACGGATACATGGATATACGGATACACCCATACACGGATACACGGATACATGGATACATGGATACATGGATACGCGGATACGTGGATACATGGATACACGGATACACCCATACACGGATACATGGATACACGGATACATGGATACGTGGATACATTGATGCATTGATGCATGGGTACGCGGATGCATGGATACATGGACGGATTCATGGATACACGGATACAGGGATACATGGATACATGGATACATAGATACGTACAAACTACAAACATTTCTACAAAACTACATTCATATCGATACCACATACCGATAAAGATACTATTAATATAGATATATCAAGAGATAAATTAGAATCTCAACTGATGGATAGATATATCTATAGATTATAATATAATCGAAGATAGATGGGTAGATAGCTAGACAGATACCATCCCCAACCCTCTCAACTGAACCGTCCAACACCCAAGGCACCAAAGCCGGGTTCGGCAGCATCCATGGCCTCCATGCTGCTCACCTGACGCAAAATACTGCAACTTGATATCAAGTAACCCTCAAAAAGTTAGAAACTCAAAATTCTACTAAAATGGTTACGTTTTATGTGTTTCATTATTTTTCTAGATTTTTTCGAGGGAACTATCCGGTGCGTCTGAAAATGGGCTAAATCCCAATCTGCAATGTGGGGAAATGATGATGAACCTATGGATTTCGGTAACCCATTTTCAGACAAACCCATACATGGTGGATATGTTTTTATCAAATATGAGGAAATTTAGAATCAAATACAGAATGTACATAAGAGACAGTACAAATCTCTGAATCCTCAATCATATAGTATAAAGAGATAGTATCCATACAAATAGTGTGGCTATCTAAATTGATGTTGGTGGCAATGTTCAAAAACTCAAGCAGCAACGCCACCAGTGGCATTCCACGGATTCCCAGGAGCAAAGACCCTTCCCAGTCGGAACAGGCGCCTGGTGGTACCCTCCAGTTATAAGTTGGTTAAAACCCCTCATGAACTACTTCGATATACCATGATATACCTACTATAAACAGGAGAAACATCCATAAACATCCACAAACCATAAACCCAAGAACTATTGGACTGATGGGGCAGCAACTTTGCGATTCCCACTGGGGCACCACCGTGGCACCAAGGGTGGTGCCCAGATTCACAGCCTTCTTTTCCAAAAGCTGCAAAGCTTCGTCCTCGCTGTAAATCAGCTTCGCCGTACCTGAATTGATGGAGATCGAATTCGCTGTTTACACCCAAATGCCCATTAAACATGATACATATCACTGATATCACTAAATGTCACTCACTCCATACCTTCACTTTTTTCATGGCCCTAAAGTACCATGAAATATCATAAAATGTCATAGAAGATCTACCATCTGGTTTGCATACTGCAATTGTTTCATATTATTATTTCTTCTGCCTTATGGCCCTTAGTGGCACCTTCTCCAACCTGTTCCTTCTCCACCGCCAGTGCCAGCAGGCTGACGTGCAACGCTTCCTGCTCCATCCGCAACAGAAAAAAAACATGGAATCAAGCTGGTAAGCCCATCCTTGGCGAAGTTGGATCAACATGTGACTTCGGGCTGTCTGGTTTCGTAATCATCAGTTTGGATGCAAATTCTGCGAAGCTTCCAACTCCCAGTTTTTCCAGACTATAACACAGAACATCGTTGAATCAAGCATGAAATGTGCGAAAGCTAAGTAACATCAAAATGTGTATATATGCGTGCACAAAGTGAATTGCCATACCTTCTGAAGCCTGCAGACTCCAAAAAACAGCTCCAACAGCGACTTGGTCATCTCGTGTCATCGTCAATCATCAATCAAAGCTTAACAGGCGATCAACATCAGTACATATCAGTACATCTAATTGGATAAATTATATTAAATTATCATCATTCACAAAGAAGCTTGGTTATTTGATGTTATTTGGGGATACTTATACTTCAATCATCTTCAATCTATTCACCATGACAGATATGACAGTTGGAACCGCAGAGTTTCATCCCAGCCCCGGGACCCGGGACCTTAGAGGCGGCACTGAAGCCAAAGGGCCCTGCTGGTGGTGGACCTCGTTTCAACTCACCTCAGAGCAGCTACCCGGTGTGCGTCTCGTCATTGGAAAACCCATGGGAGTTGGGGCTCCTCAAATCTCGGGACATCTCCATGTGGTGAAAAAATATAGGGAAATATAGTATATATATATATATAATTATATATATATAGTATCAAGAATAGGGAAATCTGATGAACTATGAGCTATCGAGACTTGCGATAGCCCATGTTGGGTCACCAAAGAGGGATTCGAGTGCGTTTGCCCACGAATTCATCACCAACCAAATGTAGCCATGAAACACCCGTGCGAGTACTGTATCCGGCAAGAATCATATAATATACGGCAGCAAAAAACTCAAAATGGCGGAAACAAACCATCGCAGGTCCTCATTATGAAGATTAGAGATTGGCGACCTCCAACCTCCAAGTAAAGTTTTCAAGCCAACACAAATACAGTAGTTGTTGGTTGGTTGTGTTGTTCATTGTTGGATATGATACTATATATATATAATTATGTAATATTATACATACATGTGTATATTATTATTTGTGCCACAATGTACAGGAACTAGATGCCATTCCCTCTGTGCCAAGTTGCCGGTGCTTTCATCCAGGGCATGTCCGTCGTAGGTCATCCCGGTGTCTGGGTCAAAGGCCACCCCAGCTTCTGCGAAGAAGCGACGTTCGGCGCCTATAAAACGTGAGACCCCACGATGTCCGGTTTTGATGGTGAGATTTGGGGATAAAAATGTGGCCTTGGTCAATATGGATAGCCATGGATCTATGCTTTAGTATGGTGGTACAATTGTACATAGTTGATATGGAGATATGGACAATAATATTGAAAAACCATAGGATGGGTGATGGGGTTCCAAATTTTGAGACATGACATCCTCATTTAAGCATGATTTTTACCAAAGGATTCAAAACCCAAGGAATTTTAAGGGAATTCCATCAATTTCTCATTGCCATTTCTCTTGACCAAAGAGTAATAGTTGGCAGCTAGGACCCAATGACACACAAACGATTGCAGACGGAGACACCCAAAACACGAGAGATGAAGAGCTTTCGCGTCTTGTGGTCCTGTCACGTAAAGCTTGGCTTCTGCTCTTGCTGTCAGAAGCTTGCAGGCACCGATGTGCGCAATTGTATCAAATTCCATTTGACTATCATTAAGCTCTTCACGCAATATATGTATATTATATATATATATATGATGTATGTATGTATAATATATAATATATATATATATATATTATAATATATAGAGATATATATGGTCATAGTTAAATATACTGTACATAAGATTACATATAAGTATCTTGAATCCAGAGGCATGCCCTTCCACTTGTCGGGGTTGGCCCCTCCGATTGGCACCTCCCAGTCCGCTCGATGGAAAAGCTCGGAAAAGCGACAGCAGGAGGCATCCTGGGACAGCTCGATTGCCCTCTGGTTATGTAACAGTTGGCCATGGGAAATGGCCCATAGAAATAGATGGTTTACCGAACTTAAAAATGGTGGATCTTCCATGGCTATGTTAAATAACCAGATGGATTATATACTAGCGGTGGATTTTCTCTGTACCAAACTTTTAATCCAGAGCCAAGATCGTTTCGCAAATTCCCAGGTGTGAGGGATAAATGCAAATTGAACAAATTGTTCTTTTCTCGAAGTGTTTTGAACCCCAAACCCTCAAATCTCACCGTCTACATCCGTCTACTGTGAAACTGTGATAGATGCATTCAAAGTTCGATTGCTCAGCATTGGGGGATATTTTAGGCATGTGTGAGTTTGTCTGAACTAGGGTAGCCACAAATCCCAACCCCATGTTGGATCATCAATTCCACATCAAAATGTGCCTTTTGGGTTATCCTCGATGTTCATGGACAAACTGTTGCTTTTGTTCCGTGTCCGGCTTTCCATGTTGTTGTCGTCCCCAGTGCATTGACAGCATGCACACCAAATAGTGGCAATAGGTCCTGGGGCACTACAATACAAGCAATAGACTCCATCTATGAACTACTTGTCATTGTTAAGATCTATACACCCTACAATGACCAAACAATAGTAATTGTAAATAATAGTAATATGATGTAACATACATATGGTACTATATAGCAATGACACCAGTTTTTGTCTCCATCCATAGGAGTTCTTTGTTACCGTCCGCCGAGGTGGCGTCCTCGTACATGTGGTAGAGCTTGTTGGTCTTATCAGCCATGTACCTTTGCGGAACGTGGTCCAGTGCTAGAAAAATCTCTGTTGAGATATCGTCCACTTGCCACTTAGCTGACTTAGCTGTTGCGAGCGCAATACATGTTTGAAATTGAATGAAATCCAGCAATGGTTGAGCACTTGAGCACAGTGTTTGACCCAGACTCATGCTCTTTCCATATGCGATTGAGTCCTGTCAATCCATTGAATCTTCTCCAAGCGAACACATCGAACACCATTGCCATCCTAGGTGCAGTGGGATCACCAGGAATATGATCTTCATCAAGGCCGAGGCTGTCGTCATCTTTTCCGAGTCACGTACCGAGTCGCAGCGGCGAGAGTCCGTGGTACAACTAAAAGGCAAAACGGTATGAATATGAAAACCGTATGAAAACCATATGATGATCAAAAAAGATGGTCCACGTCATGCTCAGACTTATGAAAAATGTTGAAAACCATCTGCATGAGCCAAAATTGCCCTCCAGACAATGGCTGAAGAGGGGCTGATAAACTATATGAATCGAAGAATATCGAAGCACCTTTAGACAACGGGGATGTTCTTGACAACCTGGTAGATGTTTGTTCCTAACAAAACTGGTAATGTTTTTGAACAGCTGATGTTTAACCTGTCACTCGCCTCATCTGGGTGAATTCTTCAACCGGTCACACAAAGCCGGGACGTCCTGGCGAAAGATAGGACCACATCGCCTCCAAGCTGCTGGATGGGGCAATGGCAACATTCCAATGACCTGTGATTGTTCGAGATGAAGTGTGCACACTAAAATGACATTTCATCTCGGAATGCAAAGATGAGACTGTATGAATTATAGTTATATAATGTTATATAATATATATATATATATATATGAATTGATGAGATTCCAACTGCACATCCCAACATTCGGGGGCCCTCCACAGAGTGGTTTCCCCACCGCAGTAAACCTGAGATGAATTCTAGCTCACACAACCTAAAATATAGAAAGACAAAGAAATATCACAATGTCAGTTATGATCAAACGTACCTGGAGCAACACCCTCACAGGCATTAAAATCCAGCTGAACGATGATGCATCCATCCTGGGTTACAGTTGAATTCCCGCATGACTGGTTCCCCTGGGCAAGTTACAGCCACCGCTCTGGAAGCTGCCCCCAATCCCACGATTTGAGTCCCTGGCCTGACAGAAAGTGGGCACTTTCTGTGGCCATAGACACCAAAGGTTCCAACTCCTTTGAGGTCACGGCGGTCACGGATCATTTTGGGCTTTTGGGGTTGACCCATTTCTGGCCCAACCAAAATCTAGAGCAAAGCGGAAATGGAATGTGGGTATATAGGGTATATATGGGTATATAAAACCCAATGGGGTAGATGTATACAATCTGGACATCCAAAATCATTGTCCATTGACCCTCGCCTCGCGTAGACCCAGCTGCTGTAGGGCCTGATCCGGCAGTGGATAGAAAACGACACCCAAAATCTGGTGGTCTATCGGTCTATCAAACATTTTCTCTGTTAAAAATTGTTGAAATACCTTATATTTTGGTCTAGTGGTATACACCTGTCCTAAGACACACCTCGAAATTGGGGGTGGCATAGAAGCCGCGTTCCGATTTGAGCAACCAAATGATACTTTGAACAATTCAAGTGCATTACCCCCGCATCAGTCGTGGGAGAACAGCCGAACAAGTGCGGGACAAAGTACCATAAATATCAATAAATCACCAGAAACATACCATAGACATACCATAAATTACCCAACATATTATGGATGCCTATGAATGGCTTCATCTACTCCAACTCCGCTTTGCACAGCCGCTGGGCACCTTGGTCACTTCCACCAAGGAACTCAGGGGCAAGTCATGGCGTTGAGCCAGCACCTGTGGTTTTCAGGGATAACTTGGCGGTTTTTCTGTCAACCCAAAATCATCTCTTGAGATCTTGGCCCAAAAAAAAGGAAGAGAATGAAGAGACAAATAAAAAATCGACTTGAAGAACTTGGTATGAACACATAGGAAACCCAGAGAACTGGTCTCCTCTTCCAGCCCTTTGAACATCTTTGAACCGTGTTCTGTCATTTTTGTTGCCGTCCAGTCATGCCATGCCTCCTGTGCAAGGCGTTTCAAGCGTTCGTCATGGACTGAAGGGTGCAACGACGGCAAGCGACACAGCCTAGGAAGAAACGGAGGATTTAGCCATCCAAATAGGGATTCCCCAAAATGGTCCAAAATGCTTCGTTTAAGGGGAAAAATATGATCAACATTGATAAAACATCAAAATTTGGGATATCCATGCCTGGTGGTTTTCAAACCGGGGTAAGCAATGGCAACCAAATCCTCTAAATTCGAGATGTCTACTGGGATCCAAACCTGTGCGTCCACTGCGAAACGTGGCATTAATCGTGATACATCATGGTGTACCTTTTGACGTATCATATCGTGATAATCATATCATGGTATGTCTGTACCTCCTGTCACTTCCTGCTGATGGGTCACCCGGGCACCCCTCAAAGCAGCCGAGAAACACGTCCAAGCGCTCGCGTAAGCTCAGCTGAGACTCAGCTTCAGCATATTGCCTGGCAAGAAATTGGCCCAAAAATCTCCAAGTTCCTGGGTGGAACATCATGAGTTTGGTCCGTCGTGTCAGGTCATGTATTTATATATGTGATTTGAGATGTCTGATCTGTACAATTCTGTACAATTTTGTACATAGCTAATATATATATATATATATAATTATGTGTGTACAATGGTGTACAGTGCAATCGAATCTAGATTATATATGATTATAATTGATTATATACATTTTCCTCTGGATCTTGACTTCCAATCACCTGAGGTGATCCCTGCCTCAGCAGGCTGCCTGAGGCTCGGAAGGGTTTGGGTCCAAGCTGTTGAAACCATATGGAAATATATGGAAATACTTATATTATGTTGATGACAAATGCTACATTTTTTTTTGGTGTGATTAGAACATCGCAATTCTCATTTTGTATATAATGATGACAATACGTAATGTGTTCATTTGCAATAATGTGTGTTTCCAATATAAAATTACTAAGTCGGTCATAGATGAAGGTACACAAAATAAGTATCAAAATTGCAAAATCCTATACATATATATATATATATACATATATATATATCATATGTTCATTTGGAGTATGGTGGGTCCAAAGCTGGGAATAGAAGCAGTGGATCTGTTGGTGTCCCTCACCTGCGCTCGAGGAGCTGCCGGTAGCAAGGTCGGCACTTTGGTAGGCCCTGGGACAGCATGAATTCACTGGGATCCATGCTAGCCGTTATATATATATGTGTAGATAGATAGATAGATAGATAGATAGATAGATAGATAGATAGATAGATAGATATATATGTAGATATACATATCATGTCTATATATAATTATATGCATATAATTATATGTATGTCATTTATGTATTTTTTTGCCATATTGATACATATTTATATATATATATATATATATACATGAGATACCCAGCTGCTTTTTGTTTATCTATATGTCTATATATGATTATATATGTGTTGCCTAAATAAAATAATATAATAGTATATTATATTATGATATATTCTGATATGGTGTTATAGGTTGTATATATATATAACATGTGTATGTGTATATATATACATCGTTTACTCAGCTTCAACATGACCCATTCAGAGTTGTTGTGCCTTCGCCATGTATTCATTGGATCCAAAAGAGGCCAAAATGAATGTCTGCCATTGTCTGGCCGACATGGAATTGTAAGCAACTCGTCCTTGCTGGTTGGTGCTGAAGCACCACATTGCAAAAAATGTGCAGGTCAACTTTGATAGGAACCACTGAAATCCGGAAATCAAAGCAATAAAAAAATATCCGGGCCACAAGAGGTCGGAAGGCCATATTACATTCATATTGGCGACTATGAACTGAGGCTGGCAGCTTGGCTTGAGGCAATGATTCCAGCCCAAAGTGCGGACTGCTCAAAGATCTCAAAGTATTCATGAATCATGATCTGTAATTTCATCCGACAGAAACCCGGAAGAACCGATTTATCTTCTCCTAATTCAGAGATGTGACTTTGGTCATGGCGAGCCTTCAGTGACCCCAAAAAGGGCCTGGCTCAATGCCGCTCCAGGACCCTGCACCATTCTGGAATTCTGCAACCCACCATGGAATGGCAGCTCCCATGCCTCTGTCCCAGAGATCGGGGGAGATACCTTCGCAATGTGATGGCAGTTGGAACATGTTGCAACTGTATGGCCTACATTGGGGGCTGGCCAGGTGGTGTACTGAATGTGGCGGCTTCCCCGCAAGCCTAGACCTCTAGGACTGTCTCCGATGAAAGTCGGCAGTGGAGTCCTCAATGGCAAGTGGCCCAGCCTGCTTTGAAGCGGCCGACATGGCTGCAGAGCATTCATCCAGAGGTTTTACACAGAAGATGGGGGAATGAATCAACTGCAACTGTGTTCTCTGAAAAACTGGCCATCCTCTCAATTTCCTGCGCAGGGATGATAGTGGGTCACCTCTGGTATCTCTATGTCTTCATCTTGTATGCACATTTCTTAGAATTCATGACCAATTTAGGGCCAGGGTGCCAACGGAAAAGCACCAGCTGATGTTGCGGGTCATTTGCAATTCCTCCAGGCTTCATGCATGAGCACCACACTGCACAACAGCTCACCTCCATTCACCTCCTATTTGCGCCCATGTAGGCTTCAATTTGCTCGGAAGGGTCAATCCATCCATGGAATGTGTCTTGTTCTCCTACCTTGCAGCATTTTTGAGTCTTGTTGACCAACTGTTTCACATTCCGGATTTGAATATCCGGGGTTTTCCGAAGCGAGTTGCGAGAAGCGGCAGACATCCAACATCTGGGAGACTATCTGCTGTTCCTTCACAACACCACCACCCAAGAAATGGAGGTTTCCTAAAATGGATTAAAATGGAGGTATTCCCAAATTATCCATCTTAATTAATAGGATTTAATAGGACTGTCCATTATAAACCATCCATTTTGGGGTACCTCCATTTTGGGGTATCATTTTAGGAAACCTCAAAATGTCCATCTGAGTCCATCTGGTATCAACTTGCGCTGTATTGGCCCTGAGATACTTGCTTATGAATGCTTATGATATTACATTGTCAGGAAGTTGCGACCTGGAGATCAAGAGTACTTCAAAGAGATTTGGTTTGTGCCGTGGGACCGTGGGACACGCTGAAATTTACATCTTTGCCTTCTACCAACCAGGAACCTTTGACCATCGCTTCTTCTGAAGATAGATCCGGAATAGTGGATGCACAACTGTTCAGTTTGCATCACTTTCCCTGTTTCAATCGAATGCAATCGTTTTTGGGGGAACCACACAGCTGAACAGCATGAATCGCAACATGTTGACCACGACAGGCTGGTATTCTCTGACGACATCTCAAACCATGTTCAGGCCCTACATTCCATCCAATCCCGGACGCGATCAACTACGTAGCTGTGAACCCGTCATAGCATCAATAAGTAATGTCTGCAGCCTCCAGTCACGTGCTACTTCAATCCATGTGGTTCGCCACCGGGGATACACCATCGCCATCCAACCCTTGAAATGTACGAACACACCTGAAAATGTACAAAAGAAGCGAAAAGAAGCCCATGCTGCTCTGGGGACCGAAATGGGACCGAAATGGTCAGTTGAGGGTGTTCTGTGTTATCATTTGCTGTTTCCATCTGCTCCAAAAAGAGTTACTTCCAGCTGATATTGACCACCCCGAATCGCGAGGACGTGGGGGAGACATCGAAGAGCTTCCAGGTGCCCTCCCGGAGTTCCCTTGGCCGATGATTTGGAGAATGGACAGCGACTCTATGCGGGTCATCCTAGATTCCTGCCGAGCATGTGTGTCATTCTGTATGAGAAGCATAGAGGGTGTCCATGGAAACCACTCACCATCGCCCCAACGGCTCCAACGGCTCCAACGGTCCCAACGGCCTCACTGGAACCCATTCCGCTTTCACGGACAAATTGCCTGGGAACCACACTTCAGCTATCCCCAGCCATCCATAGGGTGATGTCAGGGGCTATCTTCAACTGTTTATGGATCTTGGAACGTCTCCAAAATTCGAATTAAGAGAGAAGATGAAAGTATGGAGCATTATGATGGAGGCAGATTCAGGTTTTTTGGGGAGGGTTTTCCCATAGATCCATTTTGAGTTCATGAGAAGCATCAGACTGGTCCTACGAAGGTATCATTCTGCAGCTAAGACGTGGGCAACGTCCTAACGGTAGACCAATTTGGGGACGGCATGCTTTCCTTTAGCTGCACCTATTTTAATACGGGGATATAAGCGGATGAATCTGAATATACTATCGTGTACATCTAAGTCAGCAGAGCTTTTTTGAAACTGCTGGATAAAACATATATATATACATATGTGTGTGATCACATATGTATATGCACATCTATTCTATTGCACAAAGTACAATATTATGTCAATCAATGATTCTGATCATTATCACCATCGATCATTTCATAATAATCATCCTTGTCGTCGTCGTCGTCGTCATCATCATCATCAGCAGCAGCAGCATCATCAGCATCATCAGCATCATCATCATCATCAGCATCATCATCATCATCATCATCATCATCATCATCAGCAAGGCAATATACATATACTATCATATATTTGGGGTCCCAAAAAAGGAGAACGAGGGGTTCGAGCAACGTTTCGCCAGGGTGCCGATGGACTTGGCTGCGGGCGGAAAGTCCTTGGTGCAGCCGCAGGATGCAGCAATCGACCGATGAATGGTCATCTGATGTTTGTTTCTTCAGAAAAGTGTGAGAACTGAATTTGGACATCCAAAACCATCTAAGGCTCTAAAATCTACAGTATTTTACAAGACTATCCACGTCTATCTACCTGAAAAGCCTCACTTGAACAGTGGATAGACGGATAGACGCGCCATGACAAGTCCCCTGCAACGGTTCATCGCTTCAGCTCAGCACCTAGCTTTGTCCTCCCACAGGCCACGCGCCGCTTTGGACGCAGGCGTCTTGGAGCACTCCCACACCTTCGCCAAGAGCCGAGAAGATCTAATGTTGGTAAAACAATAATAAACCGTCCCTAATTTCACCATAAATAGGTGGTATAAACCATTCCCAAATGGGTGGTTTATTATTGTTTTAACAACATTACCAGCAAAGAATCCCAAACCAGGACATTCAGATGTATAAGATCAACAAACTCAATGAATTATGTATAACATGAGATAACATCTGGTTTGCATTGTTTTGCCATATTTTGATATATTTTACCTATATCATTCTATCATTCCATATCATTCTATAACAAACACCCAGGTATCGTTGACTCCAGCGCCTTCTCCACACAGTCTGGAGGCCATGCCGCCTCCTGCGGAGTTGTGGCGTCGCCAGCACACCTGGCCACGATGGGGTCAAAGATTCAGACCCTTGGGGAAAATGCAGGGAACTCATAAACGTCTCAACATAACCAATGAAACATGATGATCATTATGAAATTGATATAAATTGATACTGATGAAACTGCCAAAAGAAGTGGTTGGTTCTAGATAATTTCTATAGATTTAGAGTTTTTGAATAGGTTTTCCACGATCCATTCATATCCATTCTATGATTTCTATGTTCTGTTTTTCCATCCCCTTGCGGCCCCCTGCGGCATGATCTCCCCTTTCAGGGACATCTCCAGGTCTGGGACTCCCGGGCGAGAAGTGCACCGCCGCGCCACGCGCTGACGGCAAGGCGGGGCCGAAGTGCCAGGAACCTGGCGCTGTTCGCCACTGGGAGCCGCTGGGAAGTCACTTGGTGACTTGGTCATCGGATGTTGCGAGGAAAAAGATGCGGAATATGTTGAAACACTTAGCCTCCTAGCCTCCTAGAAACAATGGTTTAGAATGTTTAGAAAAAACGAAAATGGATGAGAATGGACACAAATTCGAGAAATTATACGCCATGTTCAAAACAAATCGTACCCGGTTTAAGGAAGACATGGATACGGAAACAGGACTGAGACCCCCTGTGACCCACACTGGACAAAGACATCCTGCCTTTGTTCAAGCCATCTTGATGGAAGATCCAAGTATCACCAGTTGTTCTCCAGAGGCAACAACATAGGGGGCTGATTTGTGGCTACGATTCTAAATCAGTTGGAGTTGTCCACATGATTGGCAGGACAAAACAGCTGTGAAACCATCACCCAGGCCATTTCTATCCCCTGGTGGGATTTGGGGTCTGGAAAAGAGACAGGATTGCATCCTGCTTTGCTGGATGAAAGTCAGGACACTCAATGGCTCAACTTCGCATAGGTCGAATTCGGTGCCCATTCAAGGATAATTTCTTAAGAATTTCTGGGATCAAACGGCTTTGGCCCACAACCAAGTGACTCGGACATAGCTGGCATTGGCAGGGGATCGGGTTCTGCTGGATGGGAGCCCCAACAAGCCCAAAATGTTTGACCAAGCGTTCGAGCTTGGCTTAAAGACCAACTCCAGTTCCATTTCAAACAACCATCTGCGGAAACGAACTATCAAATCTTCACCTGCCTTATCATTAGATGTCATTAAATAATATCAAATATGGATTCTGGATTTCAAGTGATTTCAATATTTAATGGGTTGTGGACGTTGCTGGAAACCCTTGCAACCGTTCACTGGTTTCAAACAAAAGCAACCCTGCACTGTCTCACTCCGCAGCTCCTGCGGAAGGCAGGTCGTCCCTGGTGCTTCCCACTTTCCTGACGTGCTATGGAAAAGCTATCTCCTGAGCACCCAAAGAGTCTTCGAGTTCCACGTACTTGGCCCCAAAAGTGGCCTCGGCCAACCAAACTATCTCCTAGGCATTTCCAGATTGCAACTTCAGCAGAACCAGCCCCCGACAGGCCTCATAGCCGCCATTGATATTCGTATACCTGGCATTGCAGGAAAAGGAGGCACCTGTGCCTCCGCAATACCTACTGTACCAGGTGTGGGAAATGCCAAAAATAGGAAAGGGCCATGGGGAAGCAAAAAGGGAAGAGGCACTCATGTGTGTATTGCTCTATTTCGGGAATCGGGTCCCCACCCTCCAAAGTATCTCCAGCCAGAATGCCTTGATGATTCCAGCACATCAGTCGTGCAACCCAACTCCGAGTGTCTATATACTGCAAACACAAACGACTCATGCTTGCATGTGACATATGTGACATCATATGTGATTCAAACGTAGACTACATCAACTGCAGAATCATCAGCATTTTGTGTGACAAGGAAATGCACTCTCTCGCCTGCTGCGCACAGCTATGCGCATCCGAAAGGGTTATGGTGTTGACCGCACAAAGGAGAATTGGTTGCTGTTGCTTGCCGTTTGTATCTTCTTGTAGTAGCGGCTCCGAAATTCATATCTTTCATCTTTTCCGGATAAAATCTGACACCCTCCGAGATTCTTATCATGTACGCCATCTTTTGCACTGCTGCGGACCTCCATATTCCTGGCCATAAGGCTTGAAAGAGCATGTAGCATATCGTTTGGCAATGTCCAGGCATCCGTGCACTGCATGGTTGGTGAGTCTCCCCCAGTCGAGATAAAGTCTGTGGAAAATCATGATGACATCAGCATTCATCAAGAAGGTTTGCAGGGGCTTCTGGGCCAACCCCTTTGATCAAAGTGTGGGAGTCCTGGCAAACTCAGGAGAAAAATCCTGAAAATGCATGTAAATACTGTCATCGGTTGTCATGGTGATGGCTAGCCTTTGGCAAGTCCCTAACGATATCTGGATACTTGACGGGGCACCTGAAGCTTTCACGACTTCGCTCGATTGTGGCACAAAATTGTTGGGTCTTCAAAATCGACCTTTTCCCCTCTGAGGACTTCGGAGGATCCTCCCAATATCAATGCCCTCATGGATATAGCATGATATAGCTCATATTTCCATGCTCATACCCCAACACTTTCCAGTAGAATCAGTGTGTCGACCCACCAAAAAAACCATCCAAAAAGCATGGTTGGACGATGTTTAACGGTCAAACCCTTGAACCAAAAACATCCTGGCAGCCACAAGCCAAGCTCCCGCTGATCTTTGTCCCGAGTCCGTTGCGTCTGGTCTCAAGGGTGGCTCAGGTCTTGTCTCGCCTGACGATGGGTGAATTGGGGGTGATACCCCAGAAAATCAAGGTGGACACTAATTTGTGCGATATTCACTGGAAGTTCACTGTCATATCATCTTCCAATCCAATTTTGTGATGTTCCATGTCAGTTGTCATGGAGCTATTTCTTTCTTGACATTCAAAAGAGCAAGACATCATAGGACTTGTTAAGCTTCCATCACTGGATCTAGACTTGATCCAGACTTTTATGAGGCTGTTCTCCAGAAAGGACCCTAGTGGGTCTTCCAACAAATGCTGCGTGTTGGGTGTCGGCCCACATGTGATACGCTGTAGCCGCTGTAGTTATATCCTCATGTCAACGGATATATCCATATTGGATCATATTGGCATGATTCTGATGGAAGAACCATCCCCATGTTTATTATTATATTAATCTTACCAGTCTACACTATGCTGTCTGGTCAGACTTGACCGTTTTCCTCAGCGAGTCCATACGAGCAAAGCAGGGACTGAGCGGGAAAGGATCTGAGATTATGGCATGTACAGAGAAAGCACAGTGAGAGGGGTGATCAGATATCAGAATATATCAGATATATATCCATATCAAATGGATATGGTTGAGCAGTTGAGCCCTGCTTTCTGATCAGAGCCAAAGTCTTCGGATTTTTACCAGGATAGGGATCACTTGTCATGATTCCGAGAAGCGATTCTCACACGAAAGGATACACGGTCACCCAGGGCCCACCTCGTTGATTCACCCGTCCTTCTTGATCAAGTAGGTCAGATGGCACCTACCTGGGACGGGACCAGATGCCTTGGACAGACCATGGAGACCATGAAAAAACCCTGGAGACCCTGGATCCCTTCCGGTTCAGGCACCGCAGTAGTAACGATTGAAGTGCATGGCCATAAAGACTCCAGGTCTCGGCGAAGCGGATGCTGATACCATCGATGATCAAAATGGCTAGTAACTGGGTTGGGATGGCTGGGGGTCACAAATACATATTGAAGACACCTATCCATCTAACCATCTGTCCATATACAAACATATACATACAATTTATAGTTAATCTTCTATTTACGTGATCTAAATAGTAGATAGATATGTCTGGACGGATGGCTGGCCCAAATTCAGCCGAAACATGTTTGTCTTGAAATCGGGGATCATTGCAATCAAGGGATTACGAACTTTTGGGTGAAGGCAAGATTTGATAGAGGAATTCTGGACGAATATTACACTATATTATAGAATCCACGATGATGTATGACATCAAAACTAGTGTTTCACGTCAGTCCACACGCGATGAAACATAAACCTTCGAAGATTGATACGTATGCATGTGCATAAAGTGAATAATCACAAATTTTGAAGATGATCCAATAATGTGTAGACATCGTGTGGATGTGTGCCAGGGAATCTTTTACTTGACTGATGTGCAAATGCCTACAGACTAGTGACAGATCTGTGCAAAGAGCACGGCTTATGGTCCCTGCTTTGAGACAAAACCTTCACAATCACCAATTCACAACATTGTGTCCCTCCACTGATCCTCATTCCAACCCAAACTGGCTAGCGGGAGACTTGCAACAGCATTGGTACATGGAACCCTGCAAAGCTAGAAAGATCCGTGCACAAAAATCGCATAATTGCAAAACTTCCCCAAACTTCCATGATTGCCGGGAGAAAACCTCCGCCACCTGTTGTTTTCCAGCACCAGTCGAGATCACGCCAGGACACCCGCAGGTTTCGTGGGGGCACTCCCTTCGAAGACGAGTCACCTGGCAGAACTTGACCCTGGATGTGGCTGCAAGCTGAGTTGCGAACATGCCCCTAATCTCCAATCTTTGGTGGGAAAACCATCTATAAATAGTCATTTTCTTTGGAGGAAAAATCCTCTAGTCATTGATTCTGGATTGGTATTTTCCACTGCCATGTTAGGTGCACTGTCCAAGATCTGGTCATGGGGGATCCTTGTCTGGATGAAAATCGAATCAAACTGTCTGAAAGTAAACTATCAGACGATCATCCGCCCTGAGGGTCACGTTTAGCAACAGCGAGATGGTAAGCAACAGGAGGGCAAGCAGAATCTCTAGGAGCAGAGATCCGGTTCCTTTCTCAGAAGACCCCATTGCAGCTAAAATGTCTCAACGCGCAATCCTTCCCATTTCATTCATGTGCTGTGGACCTGCCATTTGAGAAAGGTAAGCTGAATACATCAATCATCTGGCGACTTCTTGGGTAAGTTGCCAATACACAATGCATATATATATATATATATATATATGTACTTTATATATATATATATATATATATGTACTGTATATATATGTAGATGTATATGTATATATATATATATGTGTATATATATATATGTGTATATATATATATGTATATGTATATATATATATATGTATATATATATGTATATATATGTATATATATATATGTAT
>Ga0126342_10009485_pt1 | contig 17452 bp, 13 predicted proteins | sample Cyp1metagenome_FD_92528 | JGI IMG/M metagenome (GOLD analysis project Ga0126342, IMG submission 92528) | Coral microbial communities from Lord Howe Island, Old Settlement Bay, Australia - Cyphastrea 1 metagenome | ecosystem: Host-associated > Invertebrates > Cnidaria > Coral ... | reverse complement strand
TGGGTTATAGACAGACCATTTTGTAGGATGGAGACTCTGTACCGGAGCCATTTTGTAGAGAAAGGGGTTGGTTCACTACAAAATGGGGCACCCCAACCCCACCCAGGGAATGGGAAGGAGGATGAGTAAAAGGCAATATACGGGGCTGTTGTCTTTTTGTTTTTCTTCCTGTTCTTGTTCTTGTTCTTGTTGTTGTTGTTGTTGTTGCTGCTGCTGCTGCTGTTTTTTTCCATTTTCCAAACAGAGTTCATGTTTTCCCTTGCCAGACTCTGAGATAATACTCCAATCCACCCACTCCCAGTGTTGATTGCTGAGGCCGGAGAGTGGAGAATGCCTTGAGGCTGGGGGCATAGACTGACACGTCAATAACATGGTATATTTCATGGTATTTCACAGATTTTGAAAGGGTGCAGAACACACAACCTCCAGTAGGATTTGCATATGATTATTGAACAATATCGAATACTTCTTTCAAACCCAGGACCATAATCATGTTGTGGCAGAAGTTGTTTGGCGAGAAACCAATTCGATAATATGGTATTCGTGCTGTGACAATCTTGTGACAATGTTATGACAAGGTTGTGACAATGTTATGACAATGTTTTGATAAGGTTGTGACAATAGTATATAAAAATATTAATTCTGCATGTCATGTTCTGTGGTCACTCATCTCCTGCGCCCGAAGGTCCTACAGGTCTTGGGATAGCTCTGAGTTTTTTTTTCCGAATCGTCCCCAAGTGATTTTGGTTTTGAATCAAGAAAGGCAAACCAGGCGAGAACCATGTCAAAAACATGTCAACCCTCGGTGTTTACCATTTTCTTGGAGATACCTGGCCTTGAAACGGACAGATGAAGGAAAACCATGCAGAACATTCCTGCAAGACAATCTTGCGGGATTGCGCTGCCCCAGCCCATAGGTATTCTATTTAGGAACCGTATTCTTCGGGTATTTGTTTGTGTTGGATTTATTTTGACATTTTGTTCGCACGCGGACACTGGCAAGAAGTGATGTGTAGTGCCATTGGAGGGCTGGACTCGGGTGATTCGTGCTTGAATCGCAGACCCCAATGGATTTGTAATTGACGGGGTTTCGATGTGGCTTTGACGTGGCTTTGACCTTGTTTTGCAGGTCTGTTCGTGACAGCTTGCGGGTGAAGGCTAAGGAGAGCTTGTGAAACTTGATTTGGGAAATCCACATCGCTAGATTTGATCAATTGATTGGCAACACAGGATTTCAAAACAATTTGCATTTGACAAACTGGTATCCCATGTGGCTTCCCCCGAGGCCAATCACAGCGCTCCTCTCTATACCATTCTTGATGCTGCACTTTGTGAAAATTCCCGAATGTTTGGCCAGATGTGTATTTTGTTCCACAATTATTTCTGTACCTACCTTTCTTGTTCCCTTTCAGCTTCAGGTATTCACACTAGCCCAATAAATTTGCAGCAGGATCCCTTTGACTCAGTATATACGTTTTGGTGCTCAAAATAGACCCACTAGTGATTATATTATACACCTCAAGCTGCAGCCAGGACTCGTTGAACCTCGCCAGACTTTTGAAGATTCTTGCCGAAGTGCAACCTGGAAAAATTTGGCAAACCACACACAGTAGAAGGGTTTGACCGTTTTCAACTGTCTTGGACGCTGGGGATCGTTGAATAATTTCCTGAATAGTTGCGAAGGTCTGTATAGCTTTGAAACCGAGTATCCGCGCTGTGCAGCTTTGTTCTGCTTTCAATTTTCCTCCGTTCATTTGCGCTGCTCTCACGACGTAGCAGCGACATTCAGAGCCTAGCTGCCAGGTCGGCGCAAAGCTGCGTAGCTGCCAGTTCTTTCGTTTTTGTCGTGCGGTCCTGCTTTGTAGCTGTAACTCTAGCTCTTCAGCGAACAGAGGTCCTTTTCGATTTCTCTCCTGTATTGTTTTGCATGCAGGCACGCATTGTGGAAACTCCGCGAAGCTTGGGGTTCCAAGCCTGATGAATCATGGGGCGTTTTCTTGCAGCACTTGTCGGAGATCCTGGCACCGCGTTTGACATGTCGTTCAGTGGCCTTGATCCAAGTGGAGGAGAACCTTTGGGACATGGATGGTGGATTTGGAATGACATGGAATGACTTGGGATGACTTGGGATGACCTGGGACGACTTGGGATGACATGGGACGACTTGGGATGACTTGGGACGACTTGGGATGACTTGGGCTGGAGACTCGAAATTGCGGGTGTCAATGTGCAATGTCCGTTTCGAAACAGTTTCTGTCTTCATGGGAAGGCTTGAAATGAAGACTTCTGCGAAAGTGATGTTGCACTGGAACATGGTGAGATCTCAGAGGTAACAGCTACATTTTGTCTTCACACTGCTTCAGCCATCGGAATCATTTGGCAAGGACTGGCGAGCTGTAAAGGAGTGGTGCGTTGGCTTCCCCCCGGAGACCTTAGGCAACTCTACATGGATAAGATTTGGTAATGCTTTAATATGTTTTAACATGATTTGACCCTTGCTTGTAGAGTTTCTTGTTTGCGGGTTTTGAATTGCCCATGTCAACCAAATGATTTTTGAATTGATGACAAGGTGTGAAAGGTCCAGCTGTTCAAACAGGACTCAACGAAAACTCAAAACGTCTCAAGACTCAATCCAGCCTTTCCAGCATTTCCAGTCCTTGAGCATTTCCGTTCCAGCTTGAGTCAGGTGAAGTGATTGAGGCTACTTTGCGTTTCCATCAAAGCCCAACACCCATTCAAGTCGTGCGACTCTCCTCCGTCTTGGATCGGATGCATCGATGACTCTTTATGCGGCCAAATTTGGAAATGATATTCAAGTCAGGATCCCAGTCGGGAAAGCGTGATTCCTTTAAAGGCCGCATGAAGATCATGACGCGCCAATTTTCGAGATCCCAAGAAAGCGTCTCCCAGTGCTCAGACAACAGCAACACTCTCAAGAATGCTACCGGTGCACCCAAGATCCCTGGGTCATTTTTGTTGGTCCGAATGAATGCAGACATGGCCAAGCTCTCCAAGATACAGGCAGGGTATATTAGTCAGTGTATGCTTATGCGATGGATCGTAGAAGAATACATTCAAGACAAATTCAGTTTCATTATTTATCGAAAAAGAAGATCAGAGAAGAGAAAGGCAGAAGAAAGAAGATGCAGGTGCGCGAAAACGTAGGAAAGTCGCGAAACACTGTGTTTTTCCAATGATTTGTGGCTCCGGAGGGTCGAAAAGTGGGCTCGCTAAAGCGGCGGGTGCGGAGCCATCTGGTGAGATGAGAGGTGAAAAATTGCACGCCGTTGTGGCGCAAAGCACATTTGGAAGCCAAAATGCTACAAACACCTCAACGTCGGAACACTTTTGGATGTTGAGATGTGGAAAAGTGCACGCCGTTGTGGCGCGAAGCACATTTTGATGTTCAAAAGTGTTAATTACACCGGGAAGGCGGACACAGCATCCAACACCAAGGCGGACACCTTAAGAAAGCATTAAGAACCCCTAACAGTACACTGGTTGAAAAAAAATGCAAAATCAGACCACCCACCACGAAGGGAAACAAGAAGACAGACAAGTTGGGAGACAAGCTGGGGAGACAAGAAGGAAGACCAGCTCAGAGACAAGCTGGGAGACAAGGGAGACAAAACCTCGGGAAGGCGGACACACCATCCAACACAGGGAAACAAGAAGGGAGACAATGGGAGACTAAGAGGGAGACAAAACCGCGGGAAGGCGGACGCACCATCCAACACAGAACGTTACAGGCACACATGTGGGGAGACAATGGGAGACAAAAGGAGACAAGACCTTGGGATGTGGGACACACCGTCCAACACAGGCACACATGTGGGGAGACAATGGGAAACAATGAAACGCAACCGGAGACAACGGGAGACGGGGAGACAAGAAGGGAGACAATGGGAGGCAATTGGGCGGACAATGGGAGGCAATGGAAGACAAGTGGAGACAAGACCTTGGGGAAGCGGACAAACCATCTCACACAGGCTCACATGTGAGGAGACAGTGGGAGACAAGAGACAAGACGTCGAGGAGGCGGACACACCATCCAACAAAGGGAAACAAGAAGGGAGATGGGAGACAAGGGGAAACAAGACCCCGGGAAGGCGGACACACCATCCAACACAGGCAGACACGAGGAGACAAGACCGCGGGAAGGCGGACACACCATCCAAGGCTGAGGCACCATCCATCACAGGCACACATGTGGGAGACAAGGGGAGACAAGACCTCGAGAAGGCGGACACACCGTCCAACACAGGCAGACAAGACAAGACCCCACCCAACACAGGCACACATGTGGGGAGACAAAAGGGAAGACAAGACGTCGAAAAGGCGGCACAAGTGTGGGCAGACAATGGGAGACAATGGGCTCAATGGGAGAGAAGGGGAGAGAAGAGCTGGGGAAGGCGGACACACCATCCAAAAGAGGCACCCTGGGGGACACGTGGAGACCAGGGAGACAAGACCTTGAAAAGGCGGGCACACCATCCAAGAAAGGGAAACAAGAAGGGAGGTGGGAGACAATGGAAGATACAAGGCGAGACAAGACCTTGGGAAGGCGGACACACCATCCAACACAAACGTATATTGTGGGGAGACACTGGGAGGCAACGGGAAACAAGGGGAGACAAGACCTCGGGAAGGCGGAAATGCCATCAGGCAGACATACCATCACAGGCACACACGTGGGGAGTCAAGACGTCGTGAAGGCAGGCACACCGTCCAACACAGGCAGATAAGACAAGACCCCATCCAACAAAGGCACACATGTGGCGAGACAATGGGAGACAAAAAGGAACGACAAGGCGTCGAAAAGGCGGACGCACCATCCAACACAGGCACACGTGTGGGGAGGCAATGGGAGACAATTGGCTCAATGGGAGAGAAGGGGAGACAAGACCTCGGGCACACCATCCAACACAGGCACACATGTGGGGAGACAATTAAACAATGAGAGACGATGGGGGGCAATGGGAGGCAAGACGTCAGCAAGCCGGACGCACCATCCAGCAAGGGAAAACAAGAAGGGGCACAATGGTAGACAAAGGGAGAATCCAACAAAGGGAAACAAGAAAGAGTACAACGGGAGACAAAAGGAGACAAGTCCGTCGGAAAGGCGGACGTACCATCCAACAAGGGGAAGCAAGAAGGGTACAGTGGGAGACAAAGGGAGACAAGACCATCCAACAAAGGCGAACAAGAAGGCGTACAGTGGGAGACAAAGGGAGACAAGACCCTCGGCAAGGCGGACACACCATCCAACAAGGGGAAACAAGAAGGGGTACAATGGGAGACAAAGGGAGACAAGACCTTCGGGAAGGCGGACACACCATCCAGCACCAAGGCGGACACCTTAAGAAAGCATTAAAAACCGCTAACAGTACTCTGCTTGGGAAACAAGAAGGGAGACAAGGGGAGACAAAAGGGGAGACAAGGGGAGACAAGACCCGCGGGAAGGCGGACACGGCGGACACACCATCCAACGGGGAGACAAGGGGACGCAAGGGGAGACAAGGGGAGACAAAGGGAAACAAGAAGGGAGACAAAGGGAGACAAGGGGAGACAAGACCCTCGGGAAGGCGGACACACCATCCAACACCAAGGCGGACACCTTAAGAAAGCATTAAGAACCCCTAGCAGTGCACTGTTTGGGGAAAAACTGAGGGATTCGGATCGCTTATGGAAGTTGAGATGTTCAAAAAGCGCGTGCCGTTGTGGCGTGAAGCACATTTCCAAGTCAAAATGTACAAAGCACACCATGCTCGGACCACTTTTGGAAGCTGAGATGTTAAGAAAGTGCACGCCGCGAAGCACATTTTGATGTCAAACGTGCTAAAAACTCAGAGCACTTTTGGAAGTTGAGATGTTCAAACAGCGAACGCCGTTGTGGCGCAAGATTAATTTCGAAGTAGACATATTATATAAAAGGCGCTCTTGGACGTTCACAACAAGACAACAACAACTACAGCTACAACAGCAACTATTACAACTACCATTTCGCCATACTAGAATTACAAGTGCGACTGCGACTACAACTGCGACTACAACTGCGACTACAACTGCGACTACAACTGCAACTGCAACTACAACTGCAACTACAGAACACTACAGTACACTACACTACATAACAGTTCACTACAGTACACTACAGTACACATCAGTACACTACAGTACACTACAGTACGTTAAAGTAGACTACAGTAGACTACAGTACACTACAGTACACTACTTACATTACATTACAAGTACAACTACACTACGCTACACTACACTATGCACTACACTGAACTAGTTACACAACCGTAAAGTACACTAGACTACGTTACGGTACTACGGTACAGTACAGTACAGTACACTATACTACACTAATTACACTACACTACAATTACAACTCCAACTCCACTTCACCACGCCACATGCAGCAGTTGTGGGTGACGTGACCACTGCAACCACTCCAAAAAACACAGCTCCAACTACCTTTCGGTCCATCAGTGGATTTGCTCTGTCATCCATGCATCACAACAACGCACCTCTCCTATAATTCTATATTTGAAACTTCCGCCGCCGCCTTGTGCGGTACTACTGGTACGATGTCATATGCAATTCAACTTTGAACTTGTGAGCTCGGTATGGGAGAGCAGGTCATGTACCATTCTGCGCGCTACCACCAGACCGGACCACCAGAATTTTTGTTTCTGGTTTTCTGTGATGGCAAAAGCCCAAGGTTTTTCTGCGGTGCTCTCGCAGCCTTTCCGAATGTTCGCTCAAATTGGGGATACTTTTCGCACTAGATCACTTTACACAGCCCAGCTGCATTTTGCAAACTCCGCGGTCCCTTTTTTTGGTCTTGAATTCTAGAGCCTGTGTCTTTCAAATTCTGATTTAGGCCGTTCGAGATGCAATCCATTTGGTCCTGTCTCCACACCATGTAAACATTGTCAAGGCGCGAAAGCTTTGCACAATCCTACAGAAACCTGCTTGATGTACAGCAAGCGTTAGTGTTTGGAATTAATTCAGATCCAGCCGTAAAGCCTTCAGGCGGTCATGTCAAGTCATGTCTACAATTGACTCGTTGACAGTTTATAAGAAGAAGTAGGTTCACTAGGTATTGGCGCCCACAGCGACCCTGAGTGATTTGATGACTGTTCAAATAGCACAACGCACGAAACCTGCATTTTCGACATGTTTTCATTCAAGGAGACTTTTCACTATCTTCATTTTGTGTATATATTATTTGAAGGAGGGCCAGCTTTCCAACTCTTTTTCCCCAGGGAATTGCGGTGTATAGTATTCAGTTTTTTTGAAAAAGAACGGGATGTGGATGCAACATCTTCGTTCCGCCTATTGACTTACCAAGCAGGGTAATGCTTAATAGCGAAAAACAAGGTTAATAGCGAAAAAAAACGGTTAATAGCGAAAACTTGTTTTGTGTATCTATATATATATATACACCTCTCTCTACACATACACATACAGAAGGGGAGAAGGTACTCCCCTTTAAAATAGAGGAGCATCTGGACTTCCCGTTCCCTTCCCGTTCCCCTTTAAAATAGACGAGCATCTGGACTTCCCGTTCCCTTCCCGTTCCCCTTTAAAATAGAGGAGCACCTGGACTTCCCGTTCCCCTTTAAAATAGAGGAGCCTCTGGACTTCCCGTTAAAATAGAGGAGCACCTGGACTTCCCGTTCCCCTTTAAAATAGAGGAGCACCTGGACTTCCCGTTCCCCTTTAAAATAGAGGAGCACCTGGACTTCCCGTTCCCCTTTCAAATAGAGGAGCACCTGGACTTCCCGTTGCTACCTGGACTTCCCGTTCCCCTTTAAAATACAGGAGCACCTGGACTTCCTGTTCCCCTTTCAAAAAAGGCTTGGGCAATGCCAGATGCTGGAAGCATGCACCTGGTTGAAAAAAGGGCCAACGAGAAATGCAAGTGAAAGTTGGCTCCTTTCAACCAACCCCCCCAAGAATGAAGACAAAACAACAAGCTTCACAGCCTAGGCAAACTGCAATGTGAGATATGCTATCCACATTCTACTTTCAAGTCAGAGCAGCGGATTCAAGCGCAAGTGCAAACAAACGTTGCTGCCCGAGGAGAACTCGTACCATCGTACCAGAAAGAGGAATACTGCGTTTTCCTGTGGGGTTGCTAACACCTCACGACCTTGCGGGTCAGTGTGTTTCATACTTATTCTATGAATTTTCGCTCTCGAACTTAGTGAAGGGGGCCGGGGGAACTTACACGGGCTGTTCCTAGAGATGACCGCATCGGATTTGGAGGCTGGAGTTTACGTGCTGACCTTCTCACAGGAGTCAGGAACGCAGCTTTTGAGTTTGGTTCCACCGATGGTTGTCAGCCTGGCCACAGTCTCCCAGCAGGTCGCATAGCTAATAATAGCTATCTAGACAGTAGACATTTATAGGCATATATTTGACCACAGCCTATTTCAACAAGAGTAAATTGTGTGGATGGTGTTCAGCCGCAAGAGACCATGGAGAGAATGATGGCTTGACGCAGACGATGCAGACGTTTCGAGACTGCTTTGCACCGCTGTCCGAAGTTGCCCCAGCGACCGCTGCTCCGCGGTGCGTTTTGCAGCGCACAGGGAACCGTTGCTTTGTATATTTTGGATACGCAGAAAGGTTCTTGCATGTTCTTGCGCTTTCCAATTTGGGGTGACAAGAACTTAAGACAGGGAAGCCATGACAAGCTGCCGACTCATGTAACAAGCTGTCTCAGCCGTGTTTCTTACAGAGAAGAGACAAGGCTTGCAGCTTTCACCAGCAACGCTGATCAAGCTTGCATTGGTTTTTTACCCGGATTGATTCGGGAATGATACATCCGGATTCAAAGCTTGAGGTGACCCGGGCAAGTGACCAGAACAACACAATTTAAAAAGGTCTGACCCAGGAACTCAAGACGCCTCTATAAGCAATTACAGGATATTACAGGCGTGTAGATATTTGGGACTTGAAATGGAAATCCATGAGCAGATGAATCCCTGGAGCAAGATAGCAGGCTGCAGGACTGGAGGTTAGCATAGCGCAAAATCATTTGAACCTTTCTCCCTGGTTTCAATGTGTTTCAACCTCGGTGTCAGCGATATGTGTATGCCTGCAGCGGTGTAGACATAAAAGGGGTAGGCTTACACTTGTGGGCTCAGAGAATGCCACAGTGCAGCAGTTTGCCGATGCCCAGGAGTCTCTCTACAAGCTTTATCCTCAAGCTTGGGCCCAGTTTGGAAGTTTGGAGATCATGCCCAGCTTGTGCAGCGAAAATACTGCTGAATCCGGAAACCATCGAAAACCAAAAACGAGACCGGACCGACGCGTTTCGCGTCTTGTGTCCTTGGACCTTCAGGTCAAAGCAGGGAACTGGCAAAACCAAGGTCTTCCCAGAAACACTCTTGCAGACCTCAGGAGAGAATATTTTACTCAGAAGATAGCAGCAGTATGTATGCGAAAGATGCAGGAGTGAGCAGACATCATGAAGTGATAGCCTTGGCATTTCTGAAGAGTGTTTTGTCTGAGGGCTTTTTCATGACCAGGGTTCGTTGGGCCCCAGACAGCATGCATCTGGAAAGGGATGCTTACGGTACACCAATACACGAAGCAAGCCTTTGCAGAGCTGCAGTGTTTCCAGTGAGTTTTTAGGATATTTGAGCTGAGCGGCAGCCTGAGAGGCAACTGACCACTGTGGGCTCTGTGCAAAGCACGAGCATTGCCATGTCTCAGCTTGACATGAGCCAATTGTATTGAGTGAATCTCGTAGAAACGACTTCAGGGCGGGATTTTCTCGGATTATGTCATGTCTTAGATTTTCAGTGCAGCTCTGAGTCCCATCAGCATACACTCTACTAAACAGTTTTGGGGGGATATACGATGCTTGGTAGATGAACAACGCAGGGAAACTGCCCAAGAAATTTTTATTGAAACCTTTACGATACAGTTAGGAAAATGCACTGCCTACACCGAATCATATTGCTGCTCCATTTTGCTCAAATGTATGAAGACTTGAGACATTTGCCATTTCTTTGCGTGCTTTTCAACATCGCAGTCAATGTCACCTAAACATGAAGCTGTTTGGCCCTGCAAGGCAGCAAGACAAACCAACTTTGGTGCGATTGGGTTTGATTGGTAAGGCATTTGTCCATACTTGGCAGACTGATCAGTGCTAATCACCTCCTCACTGGCCTGGCCAGGCTCTTTTGATTGAGAGCGCGTGGATACCACAGCGTGGCCAGGCAGGGCTGTCTGGCTGTAGCCATTGTTTGTCACGTGGGCATCGGGAAGAAATTCTGTCAGTGACATGTTTTGACAAAAGAATGCCTTTGTCAGGCAGCCCTTGATCTTCTTCGCAGCTGGCTTCAGGGAGGCAGCCAGAGAGCTAAGTCATGCTGCAACAAGAGAACAAAGATGAACAATGTTCTCCAATGCTCCCGAGGCCCTGAGCAAAGGTCACAAGATTCATAAGTCACCCATGTTATATTCTATATACTGTATGGTGATAGAGATATATGATATATGATGTATGATATATGATATATTATATGTTATTTAATCTATATTATGTCATTTATTTTATGTACATTTGAAATTAAATTGTTTCATGTTATATTGTATTTAAATTTGCAATAATTTAAACTATGGTAAACTATTATAAAATATAATGACATGTGATAAAGTAGAATAGAATAGAATATAATATAACAGAATGGAATATAATATAATATACTGTAATATAGTATTTTATAATACTATACAATATAATGTAGTATGTTACAAAACATATACAATATAATGTAATGTAATATAATATAATTTAATATAATATGATGTGATATGATATGATATAGTATGATATCATACAAGATAATTTATATTGACACAATATTATATTAAATGAAGTTACATTATTTTATATTATATCATTCTCATGTTATATCATGTTTTATTCTGTTTCATTATACTATTTGTTTTTTTAACTATATTTACTTTAAGGCTTGTTATTTTATAGTATATTATATTGTTATATTGTGTTATATTAGGTCTTATTTTGCTATATTATGTTTTTTTGATATTAGATTTTATGATATTATATGCTCTTTCACAATATGTTACTATATTGTATAATGATATTCTATTGCTGTATTTTGTTATATATATATATTCATCATATAATATATTGAATATTGTCATTTGACATGTTATATTTTTCTTTTTACATCAGCTCATATTTTATCATATCATGTTATATTACTCATTTTCTATTGAAAATATAATATATATATATTATATTAATAAGTGGGGCTGGCGCCCCCATGCCGCCGACCCCTGGGACCAGTTGGCTCATACAGTGTCCCGGGGGCGGTGGGTGAGACACGGAGGCACGGGGGGTGGTAGCAGAGCTAAAACACCATGGCAGTGAAGGGCAGATCCGGCCCGCGGCCCGTAGCCCAGAGTGCCAAACGTCACTTTCTGAACCGACTAGTCATGTTGTATTTTGTTTTTTGGATCATCTTATAATGATTACTCTTTTATATTATATATATATATTGCATTACATCAAATTAAATTAAATTGTAGTATATTTTATTTTAATTAATTATATCATATTATATATTCTAATATATTCATATCATATCATACCATATTTCTTTTTTTAAATGTTGCGCTATATTAAACTATATTATACGATATCATATTTTTAAGCATATTATATATGTTCCATGATATTATATTAGGTGTGTTTTTTAATTATACATTTAACACATATTCATTCTTCAAACCAGTCTGCGCCTCGATTCCTCGATCGGTTGGCCTTCCGCTTTGCTGGATGCATATCCCATTCCATGACTCTCCAGACATTCAAACTTCAAGTGGCACCAACTCTGTAGATCTGCGGATGACGCGAGACCTGAGACACGAGACATGCATCTGATTCCACACTCCACGATTCTCTAAGGAGCGCCTTTCCTGGTGAAGCAGTTTGCATCTTACTTCGCCCTTTGGCAGAAGGAGATGCTTCAGGCCTGGCCTTTTCGAAGCATGGCAAAAGGATGTAGCAAGATGTAGCTCGTAGTATCCGGTAGGGAACAAAGTTACACGTACGACAATGCTACAGCAACGCTAAACAATGTGTAGTTGACCTAGTTGTAACGTACTTGTATTGCATCACATGACAGTTTGCTCAGTCACAGGTACCGCGCAGAATATCAGAGGTGCAGGAGACGCAGGACAGGTTTCAGATCACGGCCCTTGGTTGGACAACATTTGACAAAAAAAACAAAAGGGTGTTATTTTCGCCTCTGATTTTTTCCCCCTGCTGACGGCATGACGCTAGTCAGATTTACAGGCCTTTGATTTTTCAGTTCCTAGGATGCTTGTGATCCACAAGTAGATGACATCATTTGGGAGTCAGAGCCTTGGGAAATGAACTGCAAAAATGCCGGCTGCACCACGGGACGAAGAATGACAACATCTCGACATAGGCAGCATTTCACTGCACTGAATTGTTGGAATGTCTTTTTGAATGTCTTCCTAGCTGTAGGCATGTGCAAGAGCTCATTTTGGCAGCTTCTGGGCCTCACTGGCAAGAGCAGTGTCTCCATGGCAAGGTGATGGGCGGATACGGTGGTGGCGTGGGATGTACATAGCGTGAAAATTCAGTGAACAATAAAAAAAATAGTATATATAAAAACATCTATCTAATTAATCTAATTCTAAGACCAAATGCAAGTTGAGATAGCGTATCCCGCTGTTCCATCTTTTGCATGAGTAGCCTTGCGGTTCTCAACAAAAAACATCATTCCCTTGGCTCAAGTGGTTAAATCAAAATCTTCTCCACATGCTCTTGCAGGCAGTGGAGATTATACTTGAGCATTGCGCCGTGTTACAGCCTGAACTTCGCCGTGAGGAACAAGGGGGCCGTGGGCTACATCATGCTGCAAAAATGAAGTGTGTGAAAGCGGCTTCCAAGTTCGGATGTTCGTTGCTGGGAGTTTCAGGGTTTCCCAAAGCGCTTTTAGAAACGATAGAACTTTCATGAACTTTTCTGTATCAGGCCTTTGCCGAATTGCTGCTGCGAGTGGGCAGTGTTGGCGCAGATGCGTCAGTGGCTTGTGCAGTAGGGAGCCAAGAAGATCAAGAAGAGAGAAGAACTTAAGCAATCGCGATGACTTTCCCATGCCAGGTTGCTCACTGCATTGAAACATGCTTCAAAGCATTCAAAGCTCATCCGGTTCTTATGATTTTCAGGAGCATGTTTCCAGACAAAGCGTTTTTGTGACCTGGTGTGACTCAGCAAAGGAATGCCTAGTTGCTGAACTAAGGGCTTAGAACATTTTAGAACATCTAAGAACACCGTTTAGGTTTGGTTAAGGAAACCAACTGTGGACAGCACTGCGAAAGGGCGAGCAACTTCAATTCAAATAGCCGACGAGAACAGGTTTTCTACTCTGAGCACTGCGGATCTTTCCATATTTGCTGTGCAGTATTGTTGGGTTATGTTGGGTAGTTCTGACTGTGTGTACGTAAACCTGGACCTTTGCCCAATTTGACATCTTGCACAGGAGTATATAAGTTTATAAGCGCGGTAAACATGGTAGATTGAGATAGACTGAGACTGGAACAAAGGTAGACTGAAGGCATTGCTTCATGAGGTGGCTCTTGCCAGGGGTGAGTTTACCGCACAAGCGCAGGTGGGGATCGGAATGTTGTTGCATCGTATCACATATCAGCATAATTAATTCTGCATTTTGGGTGTTCAGCTGGATGCAGATTTTCCAGATCAGAGTTCTACAATTGCTTCTAGACTTGGGAAAGCTTGGATTCCGATTTCACGCTCACAGATAGAAGTGAGAAGGAATGAATGTCTTGATGAGCGTCTCAAGATTGATGTCGCAGAGCAGGTGATGAAGCGTTGCTTTGCGGTTTTTTGGTCTCGCTTTCCATTTGAGGCAGAGTCGTTGGATGTTGGACTTTTGTTGTGAATCGAACAAAGTGTTGGAAGATGCTCGAAGCAAATCGAAGCAATCTTGAAATCTGCATCTTTCTGCCATTTCTCTGCGAAAAGATTTGGCAGGTCTTTGCAGCCATGGCAGGACTGGTTCACAGGCTGGGTGAATATGGTGAATCCAATCCCAAAGAAATCCAAAGAAGCCTGACACTTCTGACGATCTCTGACGCATCTAATGAATTCTAATGACCTTAGGATGCCGTAAGATGCAGGCCGTACTTGCCGTACTCGTACATTGCGGAAAAGGATAGCTATCAAAAGGTCGAATCCTGCACCGCAGATTCCATGTTTTTTTTTTTAATTCGTAAACCAATTTCCCAAGTCCTTAGAAGAGCTTGGTCTTCTCAGGACTGATGGAATCTGCCGGTGAGATTTCAAGATGACTTTTGAGTTAGCTGTGGCTGCCAGGGTCTTGAAACTGGATGATCAGTCTACCAACGAGGTGGGGACATAGCCAGGTGTTTGTCAAAAAATAAGGCCACCCGCGAGTCTCGTCTTACCCCCAATCGTGTCAATTTAAAGTGTCGATTTTAAGTGTCTTCACATTGTTCTTCAACGGCATGGTGCTTGCAATCATGTGCACCTGGACCAGGCGCTCCTGGACGGTGTCCCTGCAGGTGTTCAGGAAGATGCCCATGCAGAGGAGCCCCAGAATACGATGACATGGCAGATATGGCACGGCATATGCCACTCTACATATCACGTGCATTTCGACATCGGTGACTGTGCCCACATCTTGCCAAAATTATCCAAATTCTAACGGGTCAAGTCATTCGCCGGTCTGAATATTAGGAAACAATCACGTTTGCAATGCCGTGCATGAGGGTTTCTTTATGCCTTTCAGGACATGGTCCACTTGATCCTGTGCCTGTTGGTCTTCTGGACCATTGCCAGAGACAAAGCTTCAGAAGGTGAAAGTGCCGCGAGCTCGACCAGGGCAACAAGATGAACCAAGATGACATAAGATGAAACAAGTTTGCAATGCAAACTTGTCCACGTACGAATCACAGTCAGTAGAAGACTTGATAGCTTGCAATGCAGACAGACTATGGAAATTAATGGAAATCTATCAAACTTGCAGAGGAAGTGATAGTTTTGATATCGCAGTGTTGAAGCCCCAGGTAGAACAAGCGCAAGAAGGGCTCAAGGCGTTGGTTGGCCAGGCGGGTTTGCCGCGCAGACGAAACAGCCTAAAGGAGGATAAGAAGGAGCTTGTATAAAAACTCTGCCTGGACTTTCCAACTTGTGCTCGTCACCAAGATATCGATGGTTCTTGTGGCTCCTCTGAGTGTTTCATGGCTACTATCCAATGCCATCGAATTTACTGGTTCGACGCTTCTTCCTCTTGTGGAAATGTTGGAGTGTTGGAATTCTCCTGGAAGACACTCAGAATACGACTTGTTTGGTCTCTCTTATGCATTAGAAGGGTGTCATCGATGAATTTTATCCATAAGCATTGCATTTTTTCCGTTTGAAATAGTTTATACTAGTATAATTATAATGATAATCAATAATAATGATAATACTAATATTAATTATATATATAATTATATATATATATGTTCTTAATTGTTGTTATTTATATAGTTCAAGTATTTTTGTGTCTGTCAAGTTCAGGACATGCAGACTCCCGGCTTGTTGGAAATACTTGCCGGTCTGTGGCTCAGTTTCCTGCCCAGAAAGTCGCAGTTGTTGAACAAGTCTGGAGATGGGCAGAGATGGGGAGACACTGTTCAGAAAAAAACGTGAAATCATGATGTAACATATAAAAAACGGTGGCGTCGCGTTAGATTTGGAATAAAGCTCTAACAACGGGTCCAACCGACAGAAAGGTTTCAAGATATTTCAAGATGTGTCAAATTTGTCAAATGTCAAGCTGCCCGTGTCTGGTCCCATGGCTCCAGAGACAGCTGTGATCCAAAGCGACCACACGAGTCACACGAGTCACACCACAAATTCAGACATGACCTGACAGGCCATAGCTATCCATAGCTCACATCATGCCAAAGACATTGTGAGATATAGAATGATATAGATGATAGAATGTCTGATTTTGATTGATTTTGTGAGCCCCGATTGCAGCAAATTGATTGAACAAGATAGGCACAAAGTCAAAAACTGCAACCAATTGACAAAAAGTTATTGCTGATGCACCTCTTTTCGCAATGCAGTCGATACATGTCGATACATGTCGATAGCCAAAAGTTGTGATTCTGGGGACAATGTGCTAGTCGCAGCTCGGAGTGGATCCAAGACTTTGGCGGAAGCAGATTTGGAAACCCTGCGTTTGGAATCGATTTTCACAACGCCTGAGGCCTAGAAATCATAGGCAAAATGAGCAAGTCGTTAGAATAGGTGAACAACTGGAGAGTGACAGTATGTGAATTATGCTGACTCTTCAATTCGAGAACTTTTCGTTGCATGCAACAAATTGAACATCTGCTCAGGCAATGGAGCAGCAAGAGCAGCAAGAGCGGCAAGAGCGGCAAGAGCGGCAAGAGGAGGAGGATGCCCCGGCTGAAGAAGAGGACATCAGTAGTTTTAGGTGCGATGCGCCGATGCGATGGCATGGGGATACCAAGCGATGCCCACGCTTTTGGACGGTTTCGCCCTCCGAAAATCGGCAAACAATCCTACAACAGCATGCAACAGCTCCTTGATGCACTCATTCTATGCCCATTTGGTTTTGATGCTTGGTCTGCTCCAATGTGCAGGCCCGGCGACACCGTGGGGTAGCCAAGAAGAGTCACCCACTGGAAAGGGCAGAAATGAAGAGGTAAACAGATCAAGCAACAGCTGCAGCTAAAGGATGCCACTTTTCTTTTTACGTGGCTCCAATGTGTCAAGAAGTGTCAAGTACAACGGCATGCTTCGAGGTCATGACCATTCGGAAGCGCATCCGAGAGGCTAGAAAGGTGCCAAGCCCCCGACGTGCAAACTGCATCAAGTTGGTCCTTTTGGGATGGACGACGATACTGGCCACATTGCGAACATATTGCGAACATTGTTGGGCGCAATGTGGCAATGTTAGGCAATGTTAGGCAATGTCAGGCAATGTTAGGCAATGTTCACTTGCGGAAAGTCAAGGTATTCCACCGTATTATGTGTATACTTTGGTTCAGGAAGCCAAAAGAGGAGAGATGAGAGAAGGAAATGAGGGATGATACTGAAAGGGGTTCCCCCTGAAACAGAAATTCACAGAAGAGACAACAACTGAAACTCTCCCCAGGCCAATCAAAGTCCTTTGATCCCAGATCCAGTTTCTGTCGTTGTTGCAGATCAAACGTTGTAAAGATGTTGTGATTTGATGTATATATATATATATTCCCAACAGCAGGGCCTGTTGGGTTTCAATCTCTAGGGCTGGGGCTGGCTCGCGGGGACTTGCAGCCTTCAAAATCCGGAATGGAACCCTGGAACCCTGGAACCCTG
>Ga0126342_10009484_pt1 | contig 17452 bp, 14 predicted proteins | sample Cyp1metagenome_FD_92528 | JGI IMG/M metagenome (GOLD analysis project Ga0126342, IMG submission 92528) | Coral microbial communities from Lord Howe Island, Old Settlement Bay, Australia - Cyphastrea 1 metagenome | ecosystem: Host-associated > Invertebrates > Cnidaria > Coral ... | reverse complement strand
TCCTGACTCTTTCTCTTCTGATCTTCTCTCTTCTAATCTTCCTCTTCTCTCTGCCTCTGCCCTGCTCTGCTTTTCATCTGTCCATATTGTCGGAAGTTTGACTTCTAAACTTCCTTCGATCAACCTATGTCAATCATTAACTCTTAACTATGTCAAATCACCGATTATTAACTATTAACTTCACCTTGGTTTCCCAAGTTCAACTTTTCGCGAAGACCAGCAGCTTCGTCGGCATCTGGGAGGTGGTTCTCAATCCAACTGGGAAGAAACCTGGGCTTACTCGGAAATTGATGGGACTTCATGTGATTTACTGCTTGGTGGTTTCAACATGTTTCAAGCCCTCTGAAAAATATGCTCGTCAGTGATCCATATATTATTCCATTAATTATATGGAATAAAAAATCTTCCAAACCACCAAGCAGTTTATATACTTGGATTTTGGGGAGATGAAGCCTTTCCCCCAGCTTAGAAATCCATGGGAAATAAATATGGATTTTGGATGGGATCCAAATGGAAATTCCATGGGGATTTAATGGAAGATTTAAGGGTGATTTAATGGGATTTAGTGGAAGATGAACCCTTCCCCTGAGCTTAGAAATCATGGACATGAATGTGATTTTATATGAATGTTGATTTGATTCAATTGGCTAGTGAAAATTGTCATGGGTTTAAATACCATTAATGATATATGACAGGAAATATAATAGGATTTCATGGGTTTTTCTTACCACTAAATATTGCTCATGGAAATTCATGGATCTGTATCTTATTGCCAACCAACAATCTGGGTAAATTGTAATATTTCACTAACCTGAATAGTTCGGCCATTTTGGGATGATTCCCCTTACTAACTATGATTTCCAGGGTTCGGGAGGACAGTGAGGTCGTTATAATTTACCCAGAATAATCATCATTAACCATTAATAAGCACTATTAATCATCATTAACCAACATTAACCATTAATAACCATTAATAGGATATTTTCATAGGGATATTTCAGCAATCTCTTTATGGAGATGCCACGGGGTGTTTCTTGGAATTCTTGGATGTTGTGTTGGGAATCAAGACACCAAGACACCAAGACACTATCCCTGCGACGATTGAATAACATTGAATAAAACGGGGATACCATCGGAATTTAAAAAAACTGGGATACCATCAGAATTTTCAAATAACTGCTTGGTTCAATGGGAATTTCAGGATCCGATTGATTGGAAGTACCTACCATATATAATGCCTATTTTTTAGGCCTATGTAAGGGAATATCCCTAGAAAATATGCCCTTATATGGTACAGTACCTCCATTTTAGGATCCTGAAATTGGTGGTTAAAAAACCGTCTTGAAAAATATGAGTCAATGGGAAGGATTATCCCATATGTTATGGAAAATAAAATTCATGTTCCAAACCACCAAGCAGAAAAAGTGTTGAAAGACCCATTGTTCATGGATGGTTGAAAGGAGCAATTCATCTGGATATCGCCTCTGGTCATCTGGCAATTCAGAAAAAGCCGGCGACAATGAGTTCAACTCATCCAAATTTTCCCGGAACAATCACCCTTTGATGGCTTAAATGGTACCCCAAATTTTCGCTGGATGGTTTCATGGAAAATCCCATAAAAATGGATGATGGATGGGCTACCCGCTGGTAAACAGCCACATAACGAACTGGAAAATCACCATGTTTTATGGGTAAATCAACTATAAATGGGCCATGTTCAATAGCTATGCAGCTATTTTATAGTCATTACCTATGCGGCTACCCCAAGCCTGGGCATCTCCATCTCCGTCCACTTTTCAGGCTGAGGTACCCCATGGATCGTCAGGGCACTTTGCAACCTAACATCATCCCAACACGGCTCGGAACTGGCCTGGGAACATGTTTTCCAACTACAAATATCCCAGTTATGGATGGGATAAGCCCACGTTTTTTGGGACTTATATACTAACATACCTAAGAGGGTCCGTGAATGCTATATATATATGGTAACATTTACCCCATCAAGATTAACCCCAGTCATGTTAGCAAACAAATACCAGCACCATGGATCCGTCATGAGTACCAACTGGGCTTATTACTTAGGATTCCTGGGATGATCCTCCAAGTAGCGGCTGTGCTGAATGGTTTGGCCAATTGGATACATAAAAATCTTTGAATGGTGAAACTTCCAAAAACCCTTGACCTTGAGTAATGTGGGATTCACCCAATGCCATATATAACTTATATAACTTATATAACATCTGAGGCTCTTCAGCGATGTTAATTTTTTCCACCCATTTAAGTTCGGCCCCAAATATATGAGTAGATACACTGCTGAACCAGGGTTTCGTTTGGGGGTGATTTAAAGAAGAAGAACTTAGACAGTATGAACTATCCCATGAACTCTCCAAGTGTTTTTTTTTGGCGTCAACAATTACCCGAATTTCCACTGAAATGCGATAAATCTCTGGCAGTGAAAAACATTTGCCTCCCATGTTTTGGTCAATCCAAGTGCTCGACCCCCAGGATTTAAACCCATCGGCCCGCCTCTCATCACCCCGCTTTTCGGGTGAGCAACAGCTACATTCACGGCAAATCCCCCCCTCAACAGCTTGCGGCGGAAAGTTTCACACGTGTTTTGTATGAAAATCGGCTACTGTAATCTTCCAGACTTACCCTGCAAGCGTTCTGATTGTGTTGCTGGGTCTGACCGAGTTCTCCAGTTGCCAATGGGATGTTCCACACTTTGAAAATCCATAGTTTTGTTTGTAGGAATTTGTAGGAATAGCCTTTGGAAATGCTGGCAATTCCAGACCGAATTAGACAATGGGAGGGTATGTTATCCAAAACTTGATTTCCCTCATGAAACTCCATGCACACACCGCGCAGACCGCGCGCCAACATCTCCTTTTCTCAGCTCTCGACGTCGTGTCGCGTCGATTGGGTCTACTTTTTGCACATTGGCTCAACGCCCTCCTTATCCAAGGTACACATTGCTGTCTTCAGGGCCTCCAACTCTTCTTCTCTCTTGGCCTGTGGTGAAAATACCCTCCGGTAAACTAACATAGCTATTGAAAATGACCATTTATAGTTGATTTTCCCATTGAAAATGGTGATTTTCCATAGATATGTTAGTTTACCAGAGGGTAGCTGGTGAAAATGGGAATATCCCACGGCAAAATGCCCAAAACCTGATAGGCAGTTAGCACATTCTGAGACGTTAAGTGTGGTCCATTCATTTCAACTCAGGCAACCCCGGAAAATTCTGGACAATGCCAATGTCTGTAAGACTTCCCAAACATTGTTCACGATGAGATTCGATGTGCTCACCGAAACGGGAATGGAATTCACACCAATAAATGATGACGATGACGATGACGATGACGATGATGATGACGATGACGACCACGACGGCGATGGCGACAGCGACGACGACGACGACGACGACGAGGAGGAGGAGGAGGAGGATGAGGATGATGATGATGATGATGATGATGAGTTGAGATATCATTTACATGTTTCACAAGGCTGTTTACGGGTCTCGGTGATTTCGGGACAAATCATATTCTTTTGATGATGATCTACTTTTCATGTATGTGGAATGGGGACGCCTCACAGATGATGTTCAACAAACAGAAACAGTGCCAATTGCCAGTTTATCAACCATCATTCATTCATCATGTTTCCATACAATGTATATATATATATGTACACTGTAAATATGTGTATATATATATAGATATATTAGATATATATAACATTGATTTTTGTCGCATTTCCCAAATCTTTGCCTCAAGCCTTTTCTCCATGCCACGGGCGCCTTGCGTTCCTCGTAGCTCATGGTGCTGTCCACGCACTGCGGCTTCAGGTCCTCCAGCGTGCGCAGTGCGCCATCCAGGAGGTCCATGGTGGTCTGCAGCTGCGTCTTGCCGCTCTTCCTTTGGGACCCGAAAGACGTGACTCCGAAACAACCAAAAAAAAAAGGTGAATGTGAATGAGATCTATATGGGAGATATGTAATGAAGCATATGTCATATGGTTATATAATCAAGAGTAGGTTTTTTTTTTATATATCTGGTTGTATCCACCTTTTAGGGATGTATAATCCAGAAAAGTGAACATAATATAGGATGCAATTGGGATACATACTGTTGACCCACCGTATATCACCATAATCAACCATCAATATGATACAACTATGTGTGTGTGTATGCAATCGTTATGGTAATGCTGCTTAGAAAGAAAAATATGTTGACTTTCCGTAGAGTATTCAGATGTTCTTTGTTGCAAATGTGTGTGTTTCAGAGGATCACCACACCAATTACATCAACTACATGTAATCAAAGCTGATACTAATTGAATGTATATATCTATGTACTGTACGGGTATACTACATGCCATCTTTCTGCATGAAAATTCTACCAGGAGATCATGCGAAATTTACTGGACGTCCTCCTTCTGGACGTTTTTTTGGGGTAAGTTGTAAGTTTCAAGTCATCGTTCAGAGATTTCCATCAGGGTAGACCCCATCTGGTTATGACATTCACAATTCGCCATGGTTTTTCGATGGCCCATTGATTTATAGATGGTTTACCGAACTTAAAAATGGTGGATCTTTCCATGGCTATGTTAGTCATAACCAGATGACCTGATTCTTCATTGATGTCGAAAAAAGTAATGCTACAAAATTTCCATGAAGTTCCCAGATCCCTGGCTATATCCTATATCCCATCCTTGCTCCCCTCATCATTGCCCCTGCGTAAATCAGGTGCACCTACCAGAAACTGTTGTCCTCTGGGCAGAGCATTTGACCACTACTTTAACAGGAGTTTACTTGTCTAACTGATTTTTTGGGGGTAGCTATGGGTAGCTAATATATAATCTGGAATTGAACAAGAACATACAAAAACACCATATCTGGCATGAAACTCGCTCCGAAACTCATGGAATTGTCTCAATTGTCCAGCGACCAATGACCAATCTTAGACTGGTCCATTGATGGTATTTGATGGTTGATCATGATGCTAAGGCAATCATGACCAATCTCTATATTGATGCTAATTGATGCTATTTTTTCTTGATCCCTTGTTGGATTACAGTAGATTGATTGAGAGATTACTTGGACATATTCCCCCCCATGTTTGTTGACAAACAATAGAAACAACCCATTTTCACTGACCCTTTACCAAGCCGGTTGTTTTGCAAGTTTCAGCTCGTTCTCCGCATTCTCGAGCTCTTCCTAGCCGGAAACAAAGATCGAGGAAGTGACCAGAGGACCAGAAACATGTCAGATTGCTCATCCCATCCCCCTAATAATACTAAACACACAATTATTCTGGGAATTTATGTGGAATTTCCCATACTTAACCATGGTTTCTAGGGAGTGTTTAATATCAGGGGGATGGAGGATTAGAAATGCATAAGAATCGATGGAGGTCCTCTAAAGAATTGTGCAGGGAGGATCGGTGTTTTACTGGGAAAGACATCTGAGTGTGGGTGAAAATGACTGGACCCGACCCCCAACATGCACAATGTCATACAAACAACAGACCAAATATTTTGGTCCACCCAAATTTTGATACATTCCTGTCTCGCATGACTGAGAAAGCATTCCCATCTCGCCATGACATATCCCAGCAAAAACGCGTGACCTTATCCGATAATGCCAACCGATTGTGTCCTACATCTGCCCCTGCTTTCCCAAAAAAGGCTTTCTCATAAAATTGACCGGGAAAAAAAAAAATACCCTCTGGTAATTTAACATAGCTATTGAAAATATTTTACCTATTCAAAATGGTGATTTTCCGTAGTTATGTTAGTTTACCAGAGGGTAAATCATGGTAAATACACGATTTCACCAGATGTTCCTGCCCAAAACCACCATAGAACTCGTGCCGTCGTTCCGTCATGGCGACACTCGCCTCGTTGAGCTTCTTCTGCGTGGTCTTCCCCGCGATGTCGGTCTTGGACTGCAACTTCAGTTTGGAAAACTCATCTGCTGCCTGGAGTGGTGAATCTTCCGTCAACGTCCCATCTGAAATCCTTGGATGATGTGGATGAATGTTGGATGAATGTATTGGATCAACGGCTCGAAAATAGTTGGGCACTGCAAGTCGTGTCCAACCAATTCGGGGGAACTTCACCCAACTTTGAGGTGTGACCCAACTTCCATGGTGGTGTTAAATAATATAGCCCACATGTGGCTGTTGCTTGGGAGATGAAGAAATGAGAAGAAATGTACAGCATGCACATTCCATAGACCGATCAGGTTATATCCCACCAGCACCTGGAAGATGTTCCAAGAGAAACGTATGCAGAAGGTGATGTTTCAAGATCTGAATCGTAAAAGAAACGGTTTAGAAAGGTGGTGTTGAAAGATGACGGCTAAGGATCTTCAATCAGCAGATTGAATCATTTATATAGATCACGGTGATGTTCACTGGACTTGTTTCCAGTTTTGGGCCACAAACAACTCAAGTTAAACATCTGGATAATTCCCATGTATTCCCATAATGAGATTCCCCCGATTCCGATCAATTTCTCCATGTTCTGTTTAAGGTTATTCCCCAATAATTCCAAGCAAAAAAAGCAGGGTGAAATGTGCCATGCTGTTCTTTGCCTTATCCTCTGAGTCCTTGGTTGTGCTGGCAGACTTTTCGAAGTCGTCCCGCACCACCTGACAACGCGATGACTGGGAAACTTCTGATCTTTCGCAAGCGAGGCCTATGAACCTATACGGTGTCAAATAATACCGACAGTAATTGTATATTGTCATATTGCCGGTTACATGACCCTTTGCAACTGGTACACAGCTATCATAGAAGTTACAACAAAATCGAGCATTTTGATGGGATTTTGATAGGGAACCCTCATGTTCTATAGGAAAATCATGAAATGCTGTGTTTTCAAAGGTTACAGTAAAATACCTGAAGGCTAACCTCCGTTGGACTTGTGGTTCGATTGTTGGTTAAACCACAAAGAATTAGCGAAATTCCCCACGTTAGGCTGTAAAAACCATGTTAAGCCTACATGTTGAAAGGAAGACATCGTAATTTCTCCGTGTTTTCTTGCTTATAATCATAGCTTCTTACTTTAGATCCGTATTTTGGATACATGTTCTCCGGATTTTTGCTGTTTCCAACCATGTTTTTGGTGGTTCAACCCACCACCCACCAGCCCGCCATCGGCGCCGTAGCAGCGCCTCCAACATCGAGATCACTCCCTTGGCCGCCGTCTGCTTGCCGCCGTAGCTGCCTTCAAAGCCGGCCTCAGGCTCCTGGCAGAGGACGTTGAACAAGCCCAGGAAAGAAGGATTTCTAGCGGGAAAGATACAGTACATGTAGATGGACGTATAAAAGTATGTGTATATATACATGTAAATAAGGATGAATACATAATGATGCATACGTAATGAAGAATACATAAATCAAATAAACAACAAACTAGACATTAATATGGAGATATATGGAGTACTACAACTAAATATGACTCTGAAACACCCTCTGGTAATTTAACAGTTTGCTATTGAAAATGGCCATAGAAATAGTGGATTTTCCCCATTAAAAATGGTGCTTTTCCCATCAGTTACGTTGGTTTACCAGAGGGTACTCTGAATCTCCAGATCCAACTCCGGGGGGATTCGACAGACATCTTCGACATCTTTTGATGCTTGGAATGCCATGGAAAAAATAGATGGTTGATTTTAATCATTTGGGAAATTGGGGATAATTGGGGATAATTGATTATTAAAATTGGGATTGGGGATGGTTGACTATTGCTCCAATTGGACATTAGACAAAGCGGTTTCCACATTCCGTTTCCATCCCCGCGGTCCCAGCAAAAAAAAGTCCTCCAGCTTAAGACTCCCATGACTCCCATCATCTCAAAAACACCATGGTTCCAAGCCCAGCCAGCCCCTACTTTTTCTTCAATAATTCATATGTGAATTCATATGTGAATTCATATGTGAATTACTCTCAATTCACCTTTGTCGAACTGAAAACCAGGTGACCTTTTTCAACGAAAACCCTACGATACCCCATCATCCCCATCATCCCACCAGGACCATCATCCACATCTGGGTACTTATCATATCCCCACTCTATCCCCATTTTTGTTGCTTAAATCCGAGCGTTTCCTCTATGTTTTCCTGCTTCAATCACCAATTGTTCTTACAGGATGGGGCCCCAGTTCGTTAGCTAAGTTGGTGCAAATAACTATAATAACAATAGTGTATGATACTTAAACCTCTATATTTAGATGGGGCCCCATAAACCAACAAACATAACGTTTGGGGGGGCCATCCTGTAGTTAAAGTAGTCAATGGGGACTTCCCAAGTCATACTTCCGTAGATATACCCCCTCATCAACCATCCAAAGACTACAACAATCTTATCAACATATAAAACAATACCTAAATTCAACAAGAAGGGGGATTATCAATAAATGGTATGGGAAGCGCCCCAGTAGGTAGAAAAATAGTAGTCCAAAACATATAAATCATACAAACTCATTGATACATTGAATTAATTAAATTGACTGTATCAAGCAGTTTCTGGGTTAATTAAGTTTAACAATCTTCGGTGTCCCTTGCTTTTTTTGTGTCCTGAAAATGACTTCCTACTTGTAAGAACTCTACAAGTCTGGCACCATACCTGACCCTATTGCCTCATCTCGTCTCCCTCATCTAGTTCTATGTAGTGTCTGTGCTTGTCTGTTGCTATGTGGTCTTGCCATCCATCCTTTCTCACTTCTGTTTTACAACAGTCGCACCATACCTTCTGCTTGTTTCTTCTCTTCTCTCTGAAAGTAGCCTATCCTTTTCTTTCTCATAATGTCTCTTTGATTTAGCATTCATTTTTTCAGGGTTGTTTTTCTGATACTCTGCTACTTTTGCCAAACAAGTAATACAGGTTTTCCTTCCTTCCTTGAACTCATCATTTGCTTTGTCCTTATGACATTTACAGCAGTTTTTCATTTCAGCCATTCTACTACTAATATATATATATATATAGTCATTTTGTTTGTTTAAGTAGTTCTCAAGTCATAAATAGTTGAAATAATTAAGGTTAATAACTAAATCAGTTATTAACCTTAACTATTCAAAAGCATTTAATGTCTCCAATCTCCCACACCATTCCAATAACAACTAACTAAACTCTTAAAATTATAGTGTATGAATATTGCATCTTCATCTTTCATGTTTTGCTTTTTCATGAAATGAGCAACGACTGTTAATAATGAATAGTAGTTCCATACCATGGCGGCTTTATCTCCTCTCTCATGAATTAACTCTCCATTTCTTTTGACTATGTCCTTGTCTAATACATTCTCATAGATTTATTTTATCCATTTTTGGTTTTCTTGTCCATATTCGGCAAACATATCCATATACATTTCACGGTTTCCATTGTTGATTATTTTTATTACCTCTCCATATTTAGGATAAGGATGTGTAATAATGATTTTTCTTAACTTGTCCTTGTGGTTTTCTAATTCTTTATCAGTTTATCCAATCATTGGCATATTTTATTACTAATATATATATAGTCATGTTATCTTTAAATACTTTTTCAAAAGTCAAGTATCATCATAATATCATTTCTCTCTACAATTACATTGTTTACAGTAGATGATACCGTTTTTTCCATGCCTTTTTCAATGCCAAATTCAAACTCACAACTACATCTATTACATCTACTCCCCATCCTCTCATAAAGCCACTTGACATCTATGTATTTGTTTTCATCTATCTCTCTATTGGCTGTCCTATCTTGTAGTTTGTAATTGCCAATTTTCTTTTCCAAGTATCTTATCAGTTTCTCTTCTGTCAGTTCATCAGCATCATCTTCATTTTCAGGTTTTCCATAAAACTTTACTTTGTTTACCCTCTGGTAATTTGTTACATAACTATGGAAAGATCCACCATAAATTTCATGGGAAAATCCACTATTTCGACTGGGCCATTTAAACAATAGCTACATTAAACGTTTACCAGAGGGTTTCCATCCCTTGCTGACCGTGATACTGGTCCAAATCCACTCCCTGCTCATACCATCTTGTATGGTATGCTTTCTACAAATCATAACATCTCCAACTTCATACTTATCTGACTTTCCTAAATTCTTCCTGATGGTGTTGCTCACCCATTTACACATTCTATTCGTATATGCAATGTTATGCTCTGCTTCCATTATGTTGTTTGTTGTTTCAAAGTATTTAGGCATTACTTCATCCAATGGCAGTTTATGTTTCCAAATGTCGTTATATACCTTGTCCATCTTTTGTCTGTCTTCTTCTGTCTTAACTCTCTTACATATCGTTAAGTAAATCTGATACTTGAACATCTGATTTAGGCATTGGTTTGGGTATTTTTCGTGGTCTTGTGTGTTGGTTAAATCCACTATGGGTGGCAACTGCTTTCCATCAGCAGTGCCTATGATGATTTTGTTGTTGCTTTGTTTATGAAATGCCTTATCTTGTTTAATGTGTATGCTCCTACTTGTCCCATTTCATCAAAGACTACACAGTCAAAATCAGAATGGTCATACTCCGGTAGGGTCTCCCCTGTTTCAACTGGAATGCTAAAGAATTTGTTATAAGTGGTGGCTTCAGCATTCACCTCCTGAAGTTGTTTATGGTTAGGAACAACGAAGAGCACATTATATCCTAAATTCTTCATATACTCACCTATGTAGGACTTGCCAGTCCCCGCAACTCTACCTTTTATGAAGACCGGATTACATTGAACAATTTGCTCACAGATGCTCTGGGTGTCATACTCATCTTTTACTTCGATTTTTTCATTTTCATAGGTAGGTATTGTTGGTATTTGGTTAGGCTTCATTTTGTAATAATCAGTTGGTGGTAAGACTTGCTTATTGTCTTCTGTCCTCCAACCTCCTATTTCTTTTGAAAAGCCAAGCAGTTTTTTAGCCTTCATGATGTCATTTTTGTCAATGATGATGAAGACCACAGCATATCCTTCAGTTGGAATAGACAAATCACACCAGAAGACAAGAAAGTAGAAAGCACTAACAAGATGATAAGTGATGTAATGAGCATACCTCGCGGTAGTGGAAGTAGCAAACAACAACTGGCAATAAATGACATGGACTGAAAATACTTTCCCATAAAATGTTCGAAAGAGTAGATTAATGCGTTTTAACTCAAAATAAAAGTTTAAGTTTAATTTCTATGTTAGTATATATGTCATTTGAGGAGAAGGTTGAAGAACTACCAAAGGAAACCAAGAGCAAACTGAAGAACTGTAAAACCATAAATGATGTTGCTGATGAAGTGGTTAAAAACTTTAACTGCTTTCAACTAAAAATCCAAGACTTGGAGGAAAGGCTGAAGAAGGTAGAATGGAAACCAAAAACAACAAAGCCCGCAGATGAAAATGACAATGCCTACAAATCAAAAAAAATATCTACCTTGGCAAGTTGAATGACAAACTCATCAAAGAACCCAAACAATCAACCTTAGACTACTATACAGTCAAGTATGATGATAAAGAGGGTATTTAACTATTAGATAATGGTTGTAATATGTTGTAATAATGGCTACGGCTACACCCCATTATTAGAACTATCCCCAACAAATCCCATTACCAAAACCACCAGACCCCATCATGAAAGGCTCCAGACAACGGCATATCTTCTGACAAGCAGGACACACAGAAGGGTAGGGTATGTATATATGGTTTTATAATATGAGGGTATGGTGGTATGTATATATTATATATGTATATCCCTATTCCCCCATTGGTTGAAATGACTGCCAAATGTCAAGGTTTGGAATGATTGTTTGGCAGTGTCATTTGTTCCAAGTTCTGGTTGAACTGTCCATCAAAGGTCAGGCTTTGGAGACTTTCTGGGTTTCCACCACAAGAAGTCGCCCTCATCCACCTGTCGCGCAAATGGATTTCACAGCCGGTTGCTCCAAATTTTTGGCAGATTTTTTAAAAAAAAATGGCAGATTTCTGGCTCAGGTGGCCACGGCTCAGGTAGCAATAGCGGCCAGCAGCTCAGCAGCAAGTTCTGCAGCTGTCTCGCCAGCTCCTCTGCACATGTCATCGATGCAATCTGCCAGGTAGTCCGTGAAGGTGGCCTCGCCGATTCCATGGTGATCCGCTGTCCTCAAATGTTTGGAACAGGTCTTTTCGAAGTCATTCTTCTCCTCTTCGTTGCACCCCTGGAGGTTGACCATGCCATCCACCTGGACTACTTCCAAAGCGTGGATGAGGCACCTCATCCACGCTGTGGAAGTAGTCAGCTGCTTCATCACTTCCTCCTAGGTCCTGCCACTTCTTTGCAGCGCTGAACTCCGAGTCTTCGGACGCCGCGGACCCTCCGGACGCCGAGGTTTGCAAGGAAGAGAAGGCCCGAGCCACCTTGACCTCCCCCTCGACGTGTTTCTCGTCGCCCCTTAGCAAAATCAATCAGAAAATGACCCCTCAGTGATATTTCTGCGCATGCGCATGTTTCTTGACTCTGGAAATGATATACACATGTGCTTTCAATCAAACACTTGCAGGAAGCACTCCAAGTAAAAACAATAAAACACATTCAAACACATTCAAACACCTGACACCTGGACAGGAGTGACAACTCGCGCCTTCGCGACATGGTGATATGGAGGTTGATCAGATTGAGCTGCAGGCCGAACCACAACCTCGAGGTTGTGGTTGGGCCTGCAGCTCAATCTGAGAACGGCGATGCCGGTCTCTTTGGTGTGCACGTTCATATGAAGCCGATTATGAAATTTGGCCCCGTTTGTCGTGACCAAGTTGAAAGTGGTCACATCATTTCCCTCCGCATCCACGGAGATGAGGTCAGACGGTTCAGAACTCTTCACCGCAGTCCACCCCTGGTTTGCTTTTCGGGCTCTCCATTCGCATTTCTGCGCAGTGATTTCCAAGACTTGCTGGAGAGATTCTCCCGACATGTCAACCAGCAACAGGCCTTTGGTGAAAGACAGATGTCCGGAATAATGGGCTAGAGGTGCCAGTCCACCGGGGTTTTCTTGACTTCTCCCCCAGCTGACTGCAACTCGGCCTCCATGCCTGAAAGACGCCACAACAAAAATGTCCCTTGGCTGAGGAGAGGTGGTGACAGGGGACCCGCACGTGAAGACCTTGGACGGCAGGAGGCACACAGTGTAGCTCCTGCCATCCAAGGTCTTCACGTGCGGGTCCCCTGTCACCACCGCGGTGGAGGGACTTTGATACATGGTGCTTTGAAATGTTGGGTTGGTATAGTCTCCTTTCTCATTGTCCGTACAACAAGTATATACAAAAATCTCTGTCTGTTCTGAATTGAATCACTGTGGTGGGGTTGAAAAACCCTCCACCCTGACAGTATGTGATGCAGGAGGCCACAGATACTATTTGTGCGTTCACAGTGGCAATGTTCTGACAGAAACAACTCGTGCAGACTTCAATCCAACCATACGGCTGACCTTGCTGCAGGCCAGAGGAGAGGTTCTGGCCTGCCATCGTCTGCAGCAAGCATGACGGATCAGGCCCTTCCTCGGCTGCCACGGCCGTCCACGAAACAAGGGCTGACAGCACAAGAGCCATGGACGACATATTTTGAATGAAATTCTATCACGGAAAAGAGTCGGTCGCAAGATTGCTTTGAGCACAAGTGGCTGCTGGGCAAACCAACCATTTGGATGAACATCCCGTAGATTTTTGGTGTGAATTTGAAGGTTGATGCTCAAGTGTCTCAATCCAAGATGCCGTGCCGACACATCAACTGCTCTCAATGTCCAATTCAAATCTGATAAATCAAAATGAAACTGTCAATCCAAAATATGGCAACTTGAATGCTTCACCAAACCGTCTGCCACGAAATCCGACAAATAGCGCTCAAACAAGCAAGGAGTGCCATGTGGTGGATGATGGCAATGTAGCCAAAAGAAAAGCGGGGCGAACGGTTTCAAATGGGTATTTTCTAAAATATATAAAATGGGAAAAACATTATTAGAACTTTTTAGTGGGACTGGTTCAGTCGGCAAAGTTGCCGATATATTAGGGTATAGTGCTATATCGTTGGATTTAAAGGATGCTAAAATTACTACCGATATATTGGAATGGGATTATACCAAAATTGACCCTGATGAAATAGATGTTATATGGGCTTCGCCCCCTTGTATAGAATACAGCATAACCAAACAAACTGGAGTTAGAAAGATTGATGAAGCAAACAAAATTGTTTTAAAGACCCTTGAAATTATTGACTAATTATTTACAGTCCTGATACTGGTTCATAGAGAACCCCCAAACCGGATTACTTAAGAAACAACACTTTATGGATGGATTGGATTTTATTGATGTTGATTATTGTAAGTATGGAACGCCCTATAGAAAAAGAACCCGAATATGGAATACGTTGAAGGGGTTATGGACACCCAGACCCTTCTGTAAAAAAGATTGTGGTTTTATGAATGGGAACAGGCATAGGGAAACAGCACAGAGAGCACCGAGCAATAAAAAAGATAGTTGGCCAGAACACTATACATTGTTTGAACAAAGGGATTTGTATAGAATACCTACTGAACTAATATAAGAGGTATTTAGTGCTATATCAACATAGTCTATCTATCTATTTATCTATCTATCTACTGTACCCCACACCTAAAAAACCAGAGCCAGCGCAACTGCCAAGCCCCTGAGTTTCTGACCATTCCGGCGGTGATAATAATGATGAGGATGAGGATGATGATGATGATGATGATGATGATGATAATGAATGACCCACTGGAGTGTGTTATTTTTCTACCTACTGAGCCACGGCCCTATACCATTTATTGATAATCCCCCTTCTTGTTGAATTTAGGTATTGCTTTATATGTTGATAAGATTGTTGTAGTCTTTGGATGGTTGATGAGGGGGTATATCTATGGAAGTATGACTTGGGAAGTCCCCATTGACTACTGTTAAACCCTAAATTGTCATCATGAGATCCCCAAGATATTCGCCATTTATCAAATCCCATGTCCATCCCCCAAACATCCCCACGACACCTCTGTGGTTTGCACCAGCACGGCCGCTGCCTTGTCGTGGTTTGCCGCCTTGCGCGCCGCACTTTTATAGAAGGCCACCAGGGTCTCGATAGCCTCCTTGGTCGCCTGAAACGGCTATGAAAAATGAGGATCTGATTGGATTTTAGAGGGTTTTAGTACGGTGATTTCATTGATTTTTATGGGATTTAGTGGGATTCTATGCGAATTTTGACGGGATTTCATGCTGATGAAAAACAGCCCTTCCCCGGTTATAGGAATAGCAGTGGATTCGTTGCAACAAGCGTGGCTGGTGCTTTGACAAATCAAAATTGCGGCTATAAAAAAACAAAACATTGGAGCTTTTCTTGTTGTTGCCACAAGTATTTTGGAATGTGAATGAAAATCCCGGAAATCACTGATGATGTATGATTATATAGTGATTCGGTTTCTGGTTGACCATCCACGATGACAAGCCAAGATGAACAACTGCTGAAACTACCAACTGTGTACTTCCCAGTAATCTAACCTGGCAGTGGAAAATCCATTGCAGGACCTGGGTTGTTATCACCGCACTAATAGGATGTACATCGAAGTATGCAAGCACTCGCCCAACAATTTCGTCCCGTTATATCATGTATTTCTCCCGTTATGTGCCATATGTTCGTGGTTTCCAACCTATACTCATGACCAACAAAAATTAAGAAAAAAGTAAACCAGCATTTTATTCGCGAAGTGACGATTCTCACATGTTCATGTGTTTTCCATCTTTTTGAGGGGTTCAAAGCTCTGATTTCATCCCATCTCTAACAAAGAGACGCAGTGGGATCGCCATCCCAGTCGCCTCAAAGCCTTGTTTGGCCTCCTTGATTTCCTGAACTGACAAGAACTGCAACAAAGGGAAAACTTGGGAAAACTTGGGAAAACTTGGGAAAATTTGGGAAAATTTGGGAAAATCCGGTTAAGCTGTTGGGAATTCACTTGGAAACGATACTTATTATACTGGTCGGTGGTGCGTTTTAACCATCTTGAAAAATGATGAAGTCGTCAATGGGAATAATGACATCCCATATATGAAATGGAAAATAAAAGCCATGTTTGAAACCACCAACCAGGATATCATTTCTCTTGAGTTTATAGCAAGTCTTATCCACATTTCGCTTGAGGTCTTCCATTCTTGGTCGTGAATATGCTGCAACAACTCAGGGAGACTTTCCATGATACCTGGTAAACCGACTAACCCACTAAATAGTGGATCATGCCTTATCCTACCACTTGGCGGTTTTATCACCCTTACAGTTGAGGTGTAGTATGATCGGTTTCACCACACTAGGAAAAAATGAAACCAGCTATCACCATGTGTTTGGAATCACAGTGCTCCACACCTTTTCTGTTGAAAGTCATCGATGTTTAAATCATTTAAACATCAAATTGGGTTTGTCCAAAATTAAAGTAGACCACAATCCAGACTTAAAACATTACGTTCACCATGAAAAGCTGGAGGTAACTCCCACAGTTTGAGACAAACCGATTCTCCAAATGATGCATTTTACGTTTTTCACCGACTCAGCTCAATCGGGAATTATTTTAAAACATATCCAATCTGAATACAGTATAAACCTACAGTTACATTGACAATATCCCCATTCTTATTGTGTTTTGTGTTACGGCACAGCCAGGACTCCCGAAGCAATCCAATCCCATTTAGTTTCATAACGATTGGGATTTTGATCACGTCCAAAAAAACTTGCGTTTTTGTTTTGGCAAAGAAAAAACTGCAAAGCGAGGCCCTGATTCCCAGGGCTGGATATCAAAGACCCGTTGACTTCTCCCCTTAAATTTACCAACCACCATCTAACATCATCTAACTATATTTAACACTCTAGATATTATCTTTAGCAAACCGAGTGGGGATGATAACAACCAACTTATAATTTGTTTGTTGGTTGAGTCTTGGAGATGTTTCCCATCACTCCCGATTTGGTGAAAAAGTATGTGAAAGTTCCATTTTTCATGGCGAAAAAACCAACCAAGGCTTACCAAACTAATTGGTTTACGACCATTTCGCGGCCGTGGTAAAAATGTCCATGATGTGAATAGAAAATAAGCACAACACTATAGCGAAACAATGATTTTGCACATCCAGCATGTGAAAATGCATCATTGTCTTTTCACAAAAACTACTTGTTTGGTTTGCACTGTCATCATCATAATGAGCATCATCATCATGATCATCATCACATCATCACATCATCATCATCATCATCACCATCATCATCATCATCGTCATCATCGTCATCATCGTCATCATCGTCATCACCGTCATCATCATCATCATCATCATCATAATCATCATCATCGTCATCATCACCACCACCATCATCATCATCATCATCACAGCATCATCACAGATTCATCACCATCATCATCATCACAGCATCATCACATCATCATCATCATCATCATC
>Ga0126342_10009483_pt1 | contig 17453 bp, 16 predicted proteins | sample Cyp1metagenome_FD_92528 | JGI IMG/M metagenome (GOLD analysis project Ga0126342, IMG submission 92528) | Coral microbial communities from Lord Howe Island, Old Settlement Bay, Australia - Cyphastrea 1 metagenome | ecosystem: Host-associated > Invertebrates > Cnidaria > Coral ... | reverse complement strand
AGAGGTCGCCGACATTGGTGGTCCGCTGAACGAAGTCATGTCATCCTCCTCCTCGTCAACAGATTCATCTCCAACACCATCTGCTGTGATTTGTTCATCATCCAAGCCATCCTCATCAGCTCCATCCTCATCTTCAAGGATCGCCATCAACGCGTCTCGGAAGCGACGCCTCCCAAAGAACTTTCTGCGGTTCTTCCTCACGCCAGGTGTCGCCGTAGAGCTCTGCAAGGGTGAGGTCATACTTGATGATGTAGTCGCCTTCTGCACCAGGTACTTGTCCTCCTGATCCAAGGTCGGTTCGCCACGGCCAATCGGACATCCCGGTTGGCCCTCCAACTGCTCCGCCAAATCCATCAGCGATGTGGTCACAAGGTCCTCATCCTCCAGGGTGCCTTGGCTTGCAGCCTTCACCAATGCCAAGTCCCTCTTGGTCAAGCGGGCTGCATCCAAGAGATGTCCAATGTAAAACTTCGATCCCACCTGATAGGCGGGTGAAGACTGGTTCTCACGCCTGTAGATCTCGGCGCGATTCAAAAAACTTTCAATTGATTCTCCATGCAAGCGGGTCAGCTTCATGAATTTCTGTCTCCTCTGGTCCACCTTCTTCTGGTCAAGAAGCTTGATGATGGGGCTCCTCTCCATCTCCTGTTTGATCTTCTGGATCCCGTCGGCTCCGGAAACCTCCTCCACCGTCAAGTGCTGCACGATCTTCCCTGCTCTCTCGCGCAGCTGCTGCATCAGTCTGGGTCCTTGCATCTCCTGGGGCAATGATTTGCCCTCCGAAGCCACCCAAAAGGTGACACTCCTCCAGTACTGCTCCCAGCTTTCTCCTGGTCTTGCGTAGAAGATCGGAGGGTACGACGAGCTCAACTTCCCAGTCGTACCCATTGCCTGTTGACTCTGGTTTCCGGCCACCGAGGGAACACCACTAGGCACATCTCCGATGGGCCTGTTCTCAGGATCCTTCGCCCTAGGTGCCTGTGGTGACACCGGTGATAGGGCTCCATCATTCCCGCCAAAAAGTCCATGATCGTCTGGTTGAAGTTCTCCACAATGTCGATCTTGTCCATGCTCATCTCGGGATAGTGCTCGTCCATCAGATAGGGTTGACCAATTCTCATCACCTGCATTGTACCCTCCTTGCTTCCAATGCCAGTCAGATCGCCAACCGGTGTCTGACCATCCATCTCCGGGCTCTGATGACGTAGTATCCCAGTTTTGCCATCTATCCCAACTTCGCCTACTCCACTGAGACGACCTCCAACTCCACTGCGATCCATGCTCAGAACTTCGAGAGGAATGCCACTCCCCTGAAGCATCTGACCAATTCTCGGCCGCATTCACCTGCCAGTTCTCATTGTCGCTCCTCCAAGGGTCATTGGTCAGCCATGGATCGTCCATTGGGCTCTCACTTTCACTTCCGGGAGCTAAGTCACGATGCCCTTCTTCCGCACGTCCTCCATGTTCACCACGTAGAACCTGCTGCACAAGGCTGTCAGGAACAAGCTCCGAGCTCGAAGACCCCAGAACTCCAGTAAGAAGTCCATCTCCCATCACCGACTCGTCCGAGTCATTGAACCTCAAAGTTCTGATCCTCCGAGCTCGTCTTCTCCTGGCCTCCTCAAACTCCGGCATGGGCATCCCGGCAACCTCAGGTCGTTGCCTCTCTTCTGCTCCCGGTCGGGTGTCCGGGGTCCATGGTTCGCTTCCATCTAGGGATCCTCGCGAACCAATCGGCGCCGAGGCGAGGGCCGCCATGGTTTAGGCACAAGCCAAGGGTAAGACACCCTGAAAACTCAGGCCACAGACGTGGCTCCGCAACCACTGAAAGTGCAGGACCGCACACCAACTTTTACCCTAGCCTCGGGCCGTGACCGGCTCCCAGTCAGGCACAACTCACAATAATATGCTGGATCTTTTAAACAGGGGATCGCTTGAAACTTTCAACATACCCCCACCAAAAAAGACACCTTTGTAAAGAAATATCTCAGCATCTCCTCCAGTTTTCAGGTAAGTCAGCGATGGATTCACTTTCAAAGCAAGGCACCATAACACAAAAGGTTCTGGAAAAAAAATATCTCCGTGTCCATCGCCCTCTTTACTCTTTACTGCAATTTCCTTCCAAGTGATTGAATTTCCAAAGCGGAGCGAGCTCTCCTATCTGTCGGTCCCTTTCTGCCTTACATGTTGCACTTGCAGCACCCTCCTACCACACTATTTGTCACACAATTTGATCTATCAGCCAACAAGGAAATCTGCTGCTCCGTTTCGCTGAGTTGCCTGCTGATATTGTGATAAGAAAGCCAAGACATTGGGCTGTTCACGCCACCAAGCATAGCGGCCAACCGTGCTCAGCAACACAGCGCATGACAAACAAAGAAGCATGCAAGCGCGGAGAAACTCACAGATGTGAATCCACAATGAGTCCACGAGCAACTTCAGCAATTTTATATTATGGGCATTTAGGAACAAGGCATAATTTTTTCACGGCCACGCCTAAACCCTATATTTATCTATATTTACTATTATGTTCAACTCTTACGTCTTTCTTTTAAAATCTTTTTTTTCTTACCCCAATTCACCCTTAACCCTTTAGTTTCTTTCCCTTTAACCTTAGTAAGGGTTAGTAGTAGGTCTCCTTGTTTTTGAACTTGTGACGGCATGCATGTCTCTGCTCTTAGACCTGTCTGAGACTAGTTGTGGCCAAAGCTCTAACCTGGATTGGGCATAACATGGCATAACTTAAGCACAAGCAGCTGCGGAAAAAGAAAAGAATACCACGGTTGTACTCTGTACATCTTTGTACAACAGTCTGTCCAACGAGTCTGTGCCGGACCTGAATTTTGGACAATTTTGATCTGGCAGTGAAACAATGTGAAACATGTTGAGGCCAAGTGGGTCTGTATGGTCTGTTTTGTTCGTCAGGAAACAAGTACAGGGAGGCAGCTCCTCAGATCAGCTGGATCTGGATCCAGTCTGTGGTCCTACAGGTCCTACAGGTCCTACAGGTCCTACAGGTCCTACAGCTTGCCTCTGATGTGAAAGGAAGGCGTTTCTGGTTTCCAGAGTTCCACGTTGAATGGGCTGCTTCCATGACATCTCAAGTCTACCTGGAAGCAGCCCTCCAGTTTTTGCAGAGCTTGCTATCACACCAGTTCATTCAATTCATTCCCAAGTGTCTATAAACATCTATAAACTCTCCATGATGCCTTAGGGCCTTAGGGGCACTCAATGGCGTTCAAATGGACTCTTCGCAAATGTCTCGTTGGATATATGCCTTGTATGACCCAAGTTTGACTCAGGAAATCTGAACATATTGGCATATATGAACCGTTGGCGGTTCTGTGCCTTCAGCAGTTCTTGGAGGCTGCGGCGCTCCTTGGGTTGGCCCAATTGGCCCACGGTCTTCACGCCGCGCTTGAACGGAGCCTTGGGCTGTACGAATTGTCAGTTCACCAGGCACAGAGTTTTCATGAGTTTTCTATGCATTGTATGCTTTACAGAAGAAAACATATAACATACATAACATACCTTCGTTACATTTCGTTTTTACAGTTTCACTCGTGACTTTTCGTGACTCAACATGTTGGATGTTGCATGTTGAAAGCTGAAAGGCAAAAGTCTCCTGGGTGTAGCTTACCCTCGCCGAGCCTCGTGGGCACGGAAAAGGCCAGTGCCTTCCGCGTTGGGCAAATCCAACTTGTTCTGAACCTGCAGCAGCTGCACTCCAGCGAAAAATAGCAGAAAAACAGCAGAAACACATAGAAACACAAAATCTTCATTGGACTTTCGACCTAAAAATTGTCAACAAGCAAACAAGCATGCTCCAAAATCAGTCAGAGATGACTTGAAGGGTAAGCATCACAAGTATCAAAAGCAACAAGTTATAAACTTATATAAACTTCTTACTTCTGATCCTTCTTGCATACTTCTTGCATACTTCTTGCATACTTCTTGGAACTGTCACGTCTTTGGAAATTTGCCAAGTCGCTGCTTTCCACGAGCTCCGCCGCTCAGGGGTCTCAGAATTGCGTCGAGCCTCCTGCGCCTCCCAGGTGGAGAACTCGTAGTAAGACTTCGACGAGGAACGACTCGGAACGGATTGAACTTATTTTTCTTATTTTTCTTCAACTCGGACAGCTCATTGAACTTCGACTCCAGCGCTTCAGCAAGCTTCAGCAAGCTTCGCTCACCATCTCAGTGTCTCTCAGTCTCGGCCTTCTGCTCAAACAAGTCCTGGCAAGTCGGAACCATTCAGAACCCTTTCTCACAGAACTCCAACACAGCAAGGAAGCATGAATTCAATGGAGGTTTCTGATGAAATTTGCAGGACACTGCGTGAAACCGGTTTCTGCTGATGACTGACAGTGTCTGTCCTTGAGTTCGCCAGCTGTACCAGCCGAGACTTGAGAGAACTCGGCCCTGCCGCGAACCTGACTCTTCTCTGCAGGCCTCAGACGAGCACAGACTCGTTAGGGCCCAGGGCCAGGGCCCCATGGAGTCTCCATGGAGTCTCCATGGCTTTGATCGATCTCTTTTGAGCACCCAACGCAGAGTGACGGTACGGACGCGTCTTAGCACCTGGGGAGCTCACTCCTGAAACATCCTAAAACCTCTACCAGGCTAGGACCAGGCTACGACCAGGCTACCATGGGATGAAACAGCCCCCTGAAACTCTCTGAAACTCTCTGAAACTCTCATTTCTTACGGTTCTTTTGATATTTTTCGAGGTCATTCTCTTCTGTCATTCTTCTGTTCTTCAGTTTTCCTTTGATCAGCTATCTGCGGGTCACTGTATGGTCACTGTTTGTCCAGGCTTGACTCAGTTTGTGACTCTCGCTTGACGAAGGCTGCGCTGCCTGAGCCAGCGATACTTCGTTAGAAGGCAGCGCTTCTAACTCTCACTTGTTAGAGCACATCGTGAATGTCAAATTCATTTGTAATACATGTTCCATCTGTTGCATTATGTTTGTTCCTTTTTGTTTTCATCATTTCCAGATTCAGGATTTCCAGAAGCAGAAAGGCCTTCTGCTCAAAGCGGTCCTGGCAAAATGCACAGTTTCGGATATCTGTTCAAAACTAAGGGACGCTTTGATTTTGGGATTCCGCTAAGATTGGAAGATTTGCATCTATGGAATCCAATGGAATCCATGGCCAGTAATGATTGATACTTAACACCCGGCTGTCCGGCTGTCCTTCAACTGCGATGCTGTTCCAGCAGATACTGTTGAGATGGCAGGCGGCCTGAGGACTCTGTGTTTCACACTCCTTTCTTGGTCATCCCGATGAGTCATGAGTTTGGGATGGTTCAGACCCCACAGGCCCTATTTGATAAGTCATCTACCCTTGTGGATCTTGTTCATTTGCACATAGTACATGTATTTACGTATTTACCACTGAGATCAATGTAGGAAAAAAGAGAAACCCTCAGAATGTGACGTAAGCTGGGGCTCTTGAAAGAGTAGAGAAGGGTTTGCTCCTCAGCGCATTGAAAGGAATTATATCCGAGTTCTATCTGTCCTGTGACTGTAGAATTCTGTGTCGCTACCGTAGAATCCGCGTGAAAAAGGCAGTGCCACTCGCAAACTCTCCTTGGACTCCTTCGTCTGGCTGAGAGGAGACCTCACAGCACCGCGCCCAGTCCATGCGAATTGCAGGTGAAGCTAAAAAACATAAAGAAAAATAGACAAAGTAAGTAGTAAGCATAGAATCGGAAAAAAAAAACTGGTGGAAAAAAAACCAAACAAACCTTGTCTTTTGCACTTCTTCGTATTGGTTTGTCAGGACGTGTCCAGTCATCCGTGTCTGGGTCCAGCTCCTCGCTGCTCTTCGCCTCGTCCTTTGGAGCCTGCAGAAGCCACCATGAAACCACCATGATTCATTAAGCTCATTGTACATTGATTCCATTGATTCCATTGATTCCATTGATTCCATTGATTCCATTGATTCCATTGATTCCATATGACTTTAAGATACTTTAAGTGTACATATGTGTATATGAAATATGTATGTATGTATGTATGTATGTATGTATGTATGTATAATATTGTATAATCAAGTGTAAGCATATGTTAGTTATAACCACTTGGCAGCACCTGAAAAAGCAAGGGTGAAGCCACAGGCGCTGCCACTGCTGGAGTTTCTCTTGCCTCAGGCGCGCTTCTCGATGTTCTAAATTGTTCTACAGTAATTCTAAGCTACTTGCAAGATGCTGTTGATGCTGTTTGCAACGTGACACGACAAAACAAGGAGAACAATGAGATGTCTCCGGACAACGAAGAGTGACATCTGGTCTCTTTGCCTTCACCGATCTCGCGACGAAACTGTTTTCTCCGTCTCAGTTCCTTTCCGCCTTCCTCATCGGTTCATCGATTTCGTCGTACAGTACTCGATGTTTTCTCTTGTTTCTGATGCATCTGTGATGCGTGTGATGCGTGCTCTTTTCATTGATTCATTCATTGCAGTGCTGTGATGTCCTAGGTACTCCATCGTTTTCTTAGGCCCCATGTGGTCCCATGTGGTCCCATGTGGTCTTATGTGGTATGCACTTCCCGTTCTGTCTTCACTTTGGCCCCGAGTGCCTCACCTGCTCTCGAAGCGGCACTGAGGAAGGGCCCTTCTTCTCCTAGGGTCAATGTCTGCACATGTCCACACATGTCTACACAAAGCGAGAATTCGAGCAGAAGTGACCAAGAGAAGGCAAGGCAAACAGAAAGCAGAGGAAAAATGGGGAAAACAAAAAACGAATTGAGAGAAATCATAGATATTCATACAATTTCATAGATATTTATATATATATTTATATAATGAGTTAAATAAAGTCTTCTGACTGTTTGGTTTAAAGAGAAGATGTGCGAGTAGGCTCCAAGCAACGATGTTTGCTGCACGGCTTGGTGTAGGAGTCTCAGCAGCTGCCTCACAGGTGAAGCATGTGAAGAATGTGAAGCATCGACGCGACGGGACTGAAGGAGACTGAAGGAGACTGACAGGGCAAGTGGATGTAACTTATTATGTAACATTATGATACATTATGATACATTATGCAACTAGCGAGACATGACATAACATGATGATAACATGACATAACGTAGCCAGAGCAAAGGGCACTGGCAACAGCAAAACAGCAACTCGAAGCAGTTCAAGGCAGTTTCTTCAGTTCTTTTCGATTTTGTTCAAAGTATATAATTCAAAGATCTCAAGGCAATACGTGTTTCTCTCCCATCTCTCCCTTTGCTCTGAGCCAGCGGCCAAGGCCTGCTCACGTTTGCACACAGCTTCTTCCCTGGCCTAAAATGAGCAGCACTTAGAAACTCCGCGAAAATGCAACTCCCGCAACTCCCACAACCTTCTGATTTTGATCAAGTCAACTTTCAAACAACAACTTTCCATAACTTTCTGTAACTGTCCTATCCTGTATACACTATACTCTACTATACTCTGTATACAATTTTCTTTCCTATACTTTGCATTTGAGTTTCAGAACGTTGCCCGCGGCCCCGCTGCCCCCATTGGATGGCCTCTAGCTGACGCTCACGACGATCCAACTCTGCCCTCCGCTTTGAAAGCTCAGCCTGGACGCAGGACGACGCAGGACGACGCAGGACGACGCAGGACGACGCAGGACGACGCAGGACGACGCAGGACGACGCACACGTCGAAATGTCGAAATGTTGAACTTTTGAACTGGAGAGAAGCCCCACAAAATGGTGCAAAATTGTGCAAAATCTGCAAAGGGGAACCGAAAAGGATCGAAAAGGAGTTGCGCTGCAGAACAATCTTCTTGCAAGAGAACCCCTTGAAGCAATTTGGCAATCTGAGTTACGACATCTCGTAACTGTATGTAACTGTCGTAACTTGCATCATAAACAACAACGTTTGGAGAAGCTCTGCTAAAATCATCCACCAAACTTAAAGCGCAATCATGACTGGTGCCACCTCAATCAGGGAGCTAATCTGCTCCACAATGCCATCCACGTCTGCCTAGCAGAGGTTGAAAACTGATTGTGAAGATTCTGTGAAGACTTAACGAAGATCGGGATTCTCCCGGAGGATCCCAGCCTTCATGGGACCTGACTTCACCAAGAAGGCTGACTTGGGCCGTCTGCGAGAGAGGTGTGGATTCGTCAGAGTGCAGCAAGCGGACCCGACTCACATGACCAAGGGCATCCGAGGACTCCAAGGACCAAAAAGGCCCGTCAGTTCTGGCACCACGTTGCACCTCAGAGATTTTTCTCGCTCTATCGTAACATCACTTGTGAGGATGTTCTCAGTGAAACGATGACTTGTGACTTGTCGCAACTTGCATCTTCTCACTTCGCTGATCGTCAGAACAGTGATGTCGACCCCGGACTAACAAAACCAGCTTTTTGACTATGGGGAGTACCCCAAATTGTTATAATCTGCTATTGAAATGGCACCCCCCCAAATAATTAGACAGCACAGGGGTTTATTAATTCGGGGTTGACATTATTAGGAGACATCTTTGAATAGGTTAAGGTCACTTGCAAGCTTTCCAATTCCATATAGGTTAAGGTCACTTGCAAGCTTTCCAATTCCAAATGCTGAAAACAAATCTTGAAGGCTTTGTCCCCTTGGGGGAGCAAAGCAATAGTTCTGCATGGGTCTGCAGACTGAGCAGATTTTTTATGAATTGGGAAAAAAACACGGGAAAGCCATCATCACCTTCAACATCCTTCAACATCGTTCAAGCACAGCTGAATTCCTTGATATTCGTTGTCGCAGGCTGAATGCAGGCTGAAGGTGATCAAGGAGGCTCAGATTCTTTGGATCCCACTCTCACTCTCTTTGGTGAGGCAGGACAGTCACCGAGCAAAGAAAAAACCTGGCCGTGGCAAACTGAGTATCGGCAAATAGGGTAAAAAGATGCAAAAAGGAGAACGTCTCTATCAGAAACGCCTCCCAAGAGCCACACGTCCAGAGTGCCCTGAGTGCCCAGAGTGCCTTGTCTGTGCTTACAGAGAGTCCTTTAGCAAGTGAGCGCAGTTGCACTTCTGTTTTGCTTTCGAAAGATATCTTCAACATGTCCATTTGAGCCAATTTGCGCATTTAAGCATATAATTAAAATATATTCAAGCATGTGTTTAAGATATATTTATGATTCTTTAAATATATTTAAGTAAGCTTTAAGCTTAAAGTTGAAACATGTTGAAACATGTTGAAACATGCCACAAGTGTTTGACGCTTTGGCTCTGTCCTTTGTTTCCATCCTCGGCTTGCTGACTCAGCGGCGTCCAATCCTGAAGCACATCTCCCAACATCTCCCAACATCTCCCAACATCTCCCAACATCTCCCAACCAAATGCTTTTTAAATACCAACCACAAGACAAGACATCAAGATACTTCAAGATACTTCAAGATACTTCAAGATACTTCAAGACATTTGCAAGTGCACGTCACTGCCATTGCTTGTCACTGCTGTTCTATAGAAAACAATTAGAAAACAACATGCGAAACAGAAAGGGGCCCTGTAAAAATCTGGTCATCTGCGTGGAGCAAAGAGCACAAGTACTACTCCGAGCTGCTGCACCAGTTCTGCAGTTACTACATGCTCTGCTGATCTGCTGTGGTACCTCCTTCCGGCGGCGTAGCAAGGCTGACATGGGCTCGATTCCATCTCCTGCAAGATCTGCAAGGCAGACACAGTCTATCGTTTTTTAGATTTTTTAAGCATCTTTCAAGAGATGTTTCAAGGGATGTTTCAAGGTGCTCCAAAAAGTTTGCCTTGGCTGCTGCATCTGTTGCATGTGTTGCTTCTTTCGCTTCTGTTGCTTCTGATGCCAAGGCTGAAGGGTCTGAAAATTCGAGGGTCTCCAACAGTACAAAAAAATCAAAAAACAGTACAAAAAAATCAAAACCTCCTGAGATCCTCATCCAACCGCAACATGTGATTGGCGCAGTCTGATTCTGATTATCATAGATTTGTTCGAAAAGATTGACATCGACATCTGAGATCTCTGCCCATGTTCGGGCTGGACTTCGCCCGAGTGATTGGCGCAGCTTCCTTGTCGGTCTGGAAAGCCACCTCAGACATCCACAGTGTTCCACAGAAAGTGTCTTTGTAGAAGGAACTTTCAACTGGATCTATGATATCTATGAAATACATCGAAAAACATCGAAAAACTATGAGAAACTGTGAAAAACTTGAAATAATCGGATGAATGGAACAAATCATCGGAACTTCAACGACATGGAAAAGTGACTCCCTCTGGAGGCAAATGATCCAGGTAGCAAAAATATTGAGCTGCTTTCAAAGCTACAAACATATCTGCTTTGAACTGTGGAAATCTGTGGAAATCTGTGGAACTGCGAACATCTCACAACTGTTTCATAGACAAGTTCCAGCTCACAAGACAAGTCGAGACAAGTCGAATACAGTCAAATACAGTCGACAGTCGAAACATAATGTTCTTGGATACTTTGAGCATTTCTTTCTTAATTTTTTCTTAAACTGTTTAATAATCTTAAACACTTAGAATATCTTATAATCTGTTTCGAATCAAGCTTTGTGCTGCAGTGCCTTGGGCGGATTTTTGGCAGTTTGCACCGTGAGTTGCAGCCCACGCCTCACCAAAAATCGATAAATGTATAAACCAGCAAAGAACTTCGTGCAAAACGGGAAAAAATTGACAAGCAAAATGCAAAGCTTGTCGGGCCGTGACGCGACTTCAATATACTTCGATGGCAGGTGCACTACAAAAGCTTCGGGTCAAATGGTCCAAATGGTTCGTGTCTGAAAATGCGGTTTGTTCTCGCTTCGGTGCGCACATGCAGGGTTCTCAATTCGAAATGGCAACCGTACCAAAACATACAAGCAATACTCAGCAATACTCAGCAATACTTTCACTATGGAGAGTTAGCATGGTTTCATACTGTTGGTCGCTGTGGACTCTGTGGGAGGTGGACACCCTTGACGTTCGTCTCAAATCCACGCAAGCGTGTGCAACCGGTTCACTCGCCGACAGGTATCATGTGGGTAATTGACATCATTCAAGGCCTGTAGATAACTGTTAGATAACTGTTAGATAACTGATATGCGATATTGAATATTTATTGAATCGGATCAGATATGCGATCCCAAAACTTCACCGCTGGAACTAGGACGACTAGGACTAGGACTAGGTTCTGTAGTTCGAAAGTGTTATCGAGTGAAACCAATATAAACCAATTATATACATGTACAGTAAAATCAGTAAACCAATGGGTATACCACGGTGAACCAATCGCCCGTGTTCCGCCTTTGTGCAACTCCGGCTCCACCTTTCGAAGGTGAACACGTTGGAGAAAGCTCCTGGGACGGTCTGGGACGTCTACAACCGGCAGTAACAACCGCAATGACCACACCACAGCTCTGCCCAGGCACTAAAAAGTCGCAAAGAAATAGACCTCGTTAGCAATCCCAATAACATCCAATAACCACGTAATAAACGCAGAACAATACAGGTAAGGAACAAGAAGGAACCTCTGTATCGTGAAAACGCTTTTAACTGTTAAGTCTAAAAGCAGGCAGCGTTTGACAGTCCTGGGGAGAAATGGTTTGGCTAGGCCTGGCGGCATGAGCTCAGGAGCACTCATGTCTATTTCTTGATATTTCTTGCGATCACTATCATGATTATCAAGAAATAGAAATGGTTATCATGATTATCATGATTGCTATGGTTGATATATGTCATTGACATTCATTGACATTATGTCATCATCTTCCATCATCCATGTCTTTGACTAGCCGCTAGCCTCTTCCCTTTGACTATTTTATGATCAAAGCAGCAAAGATTGGATGAACACGTGGAATGTCTTTGGAATGCTTCTGAACGCCGTTTTTCAAGAATTTGCAGCAAATTTTCACACTGGCAGACTGGCGCCATGAAACATGCAGAGCAGACGAAGATCCTTTTCAGGAACAAAGGCGTGGCAATGATTCAAGACAATTGAAAAGTCAAGTGGACCACGCTCCATGTTCTTCATTTGGCTGTTCCCAAAGTTTCCACATGGACAGAAAGAAGCAAAAGCCACTTGGTCAGAGCCACGCGACCACTATGTGTCTCTTTAGTATAGAATAAGAAAAGAAAAGATATGAAAAGATATGATTTAAAAAAAAAACACAATGAAACTCTGCTTGAAACTCTGCTTGGCTGATCTCTGTCTCTGCTCCACATCTCTCCGAGTCCTCGGTGGTCCAGAATTGCTCTTACCTTCTGAAGCTCCTGTCGAGATCGAAATCTACTGTATCTGTGATCTGCCAAGCCGACTCAGCCTACTTGTGACATTGAAATCTCAGTTTTGTTTCTTTGTAAGCGGCGACTTGATGTAAAATGAAAGCCTTATTGGTCAGCTTGCAACAAAGTTGTGCCTTTGATGTTTTTTGTGATGTCAAGGTGCAGGCGGTTGACTACAACTACAGTATGTACAAATATTTGTAGTACTGGAATTATATCAAATTATATGAACACAAATTTATACAATTTTTTGTACTACAAATATACAGGGCATTTTGCATATTCTGTTTGGTGAACGATGTGACCCTCGCCTTCTGCAGGGCCTGCACCTCTGCGCACTTTTCCTCAAATCTCTTCGCCAGCCATGCCTGCGACGTGCACGACGTAGGCCCTACGTCTCAATCGCCTACGTGTCTCACTCAGCAGTCTCCGTAGTCTCCGTAGTCTCCGTAGTCTCCGTAGTCTCCGTCTCACTGTGGCACTCACACTGGACACTGCCACAGTACTTCGAAAAAGCATCGGTCAGCATATCTCAGCATTCTTACACACGGTGCTACACAATTCTACAGAGTGCTACAACCTGTAACTTACAGTGCTAGGCACAGTAGGCACAGGACACTCATGGACACTCTGCATCACCTGCCTTCTCTTCCTTCTCCTTGCCTACCGCTGCCAGGAGCCACTGCACTCCACCCTGAAAGGGGCAGAGATGGGCAGAGACCGAGTCAGAGGGGGATGGAGATGTCATGGGATGGCGACACGACAGTGACAACGGTCCCAACAGTCCTCCACTTCCTGCAATGACTCGCCGGCTTGGGCTTGACCCTTCGCAAAGAAGCTCTTCACGGAGTGCTTTTTTTAGACAAAATATGACAAAATGAATCAAAGTCATTCAAAATCCACTTTATATCCTGCCTCCACATTACTGGATGAGCGGCCAGCCAAGCCAACGGCGGTCTGTGAAGGAAAAGCACGACAAATCAACAAAGCATGCAGATCTCAAAAAATAAAGAATATCGAACAAGTATATAGCATCAAGAAATCAATAGCACCTACCAGCGGCATGAGATCTGTGAGATGACATTTTATCTGCATCTCAAAGTCATGCTGCCGCATAGTTCTCGCCTTTTCGTTGGGCAGTGGCGGAACAGAGCTGCCCGCGCCCATCAGCGTCCATCAGCTGCTCTTACAGTCATGGATTTTGAGTGGGAACAAAATTGAGAGCTGGGAGAATAGCTGGGAACAGTGGGAAACAGTTCTGGGAACGGTTGGCAACCTCACAAACAACTGGATGCTCTGTGAGCCCATGTCCTCAAGCGTCTGAGTCCACATTTCGCACATCACTCTGTCACGTTTCTGCAGCAACTGTTTGATACATTTGATACTGTCTATGTGTTCCACTAGCTCTTTGTCTGTCTAAAATCAGTGAGTCTTTTGATGCAAAACACAGGGCATCCTGACGACCAGCTCATGAATACACATGTCTGCGGACTGCATTGTCACATCTTGTCAAGATCAAAGGAATGTTCGGCTCATTCTGTGGAACGCAAGCTACGCCACTGGAGAGCAAGTCCAAGTGATTCGGATTCAAATGCGGAACTGCCAACAGGTGCATCCCAGCAGTTGTCCCAGCCGTCTTGACCCGTCTTGGCCATGTTCTGCTTCTTTCTCTCCTAAATTTGTCAAAGCTCTCTTTATTTTTCTATATTGTATTTGACTATATTTGACTTATATATAGAAAGTAATTTCTTTTTTTTCTTTTTTTCAGCGCTTCGAATCCGACGCTTTGGAGTTGCTCCAAGAGCTCCGGAGCCAAAGAGAAGCCCTCCTCGCCGTCAGGCCGTGAACGGCCACACCAATTGGACACCAAAATGCCAATATATGCCAAATGTCACTAAAATGTCACTAAAACATACTAAAACACATCAAGAATTATCACAGTATCCGATCAGTATCCACGAATCCACTCCAATCCAAATTCTCTTGATGTCTCGCCAATCACAGACAGCTGGAACAAGTTGGCAGACAAGCCACGCCTTGCAGCTAGCACCCAAAGCAGCGCCGCACATAATCGAGTTCATTTCCTGACCTGACACTGACGAAGTGACACTGAGTTGTGACACTGAAGTGATCACAGAGCTATGCTGATCTTCCCGAACATTCCCCATGATCAAAAAGAGTTTCGCTCGATATCGAGCAGATTGAACTTGGTCAGACTTCAAACCGCACAGAAGGCCTGAGGATTTCCTTCGATGTGTTCACCAACGTTCACTAAGTTCAGCAGCTCTTTCTGCCGCTCTTTTTATCTTCAAAGCTCAAGCTTTCTGTCGGAGGCTTTCACCGACAAGGCTTTCTTGGAGCCAGGAGTTCCAAAGACTTAGTGACTTCCAAATAGCAAAGGAAAATCAGGGAGATAACAACGATAACAAAATCTGTCAGATACATTGGAGGCAAAGGAATATGCAAAGGCAAAGGAATTCCGCGCTCTTAAATATGAACAAGCCATAGGCATGGCAAGGCATGTGAAATCTTTGCACATTTCAATGCCATGGCAAGAAGAGAATGAGCCGAGTCCAATCCATTGCTGCGACTGGAAAAAAAACGTTGCGACACTCCTGCGAAAGCAACACTTATTACTAATTATATACAAAAAAAATGCAAAAAAATGATAACAACAACAAAAACACACAAGAAAAAAAATGCCAAAAAAAAATGTCTCTCTCCTGGATATACTCTAAACTCTAAACACGTCACGGCCGCGGCACCATCCGTGGCTGGGTCGGCACAGGTGGAGCACCTGGCTTCCAATTTCATGTGGATCGAAAAGGATCGAAAAGGATCGAAAAGATTTCAAAGATGTTGAAATTGGCAATGTCAAAACATGTTTTGAACATGTCTTGAACATTGTCATGTCAATATGACAAAAAGGACGAACTAGAACAGTCACGGAGGAAGTGCCAGAGCCGAACATATCCGTTGCCGTTCCCGTTCTCTCACAAAATGGTTGACAAATTCTAGATTCTTGTTCTTAATAGTATATTAGTATCTCTACATATGTTAGATGATATAAGAACTCGTCCTTCAACGTTTTTGAGTTTTTTTTTCCGTTTGTTTGTTGGAAACTCGTGGTTTTTTTCGTTTTTTTCGTCTTCCTTTCGTCGCTTCTCTTTCTCGGCCTCTCCGAGGTGCCGGCGGATAGCCGACGGGAAAAGCGACGGCACCATCTGCCCTGTGCTGAGACGTGCTGAGACGTGCGACGTGGAGGAAGAAGCTCCTCTGAATCTTCTAAAATCTTCTAAACTTAGTCTAAACTTAGTCTAAAGTCATCAAGAAGCGTTTCAAGAAGAACTTTAAACCGAGACAGTTTGAATACGCGCATATCAGCTAAGTAAAGCAAGTTGCCTGAGTGTCTGAGCGATAAACCTTACCCACTTTTACCATCTTTTACCTTTGTGCCTCTTTGCCCTGTCCCTTTCGTCCCTTTTCTCTGAAAGATTTCACTTTCAAAATGTTCAAAGGTCCCTGTTCTCCTGAGTTCTCACCTGAGTTCTCCCTGAGTTCTCCCTCTCCTCGGGGAGGAAGAACTGGATTTAGGTCTTGGTGGCATTGGAGATGCACTCCTGGCCACAGACGAGCCATGAGAGCCATGCGAGCCACGTGATTCCTTTAGCTTTTGCCATGTCCTACTCACCTGTGATGACAAACTCAGACTATGTCACTCCCCAAAATTCGCTCCATGCCATACAATACGTACAATACGTACAAATTATAAATATACATCTACATATACAGCATGTGTGTACATAAATGTTCATATATCTTGGATTATCTTGGTAATATGTTATAATTCTTTATCTGTGTATTATCGAGATATAACATCTTGATTGCTCGGCTTGCAGCTTGTCCTTGCACGGCTGGGAGTGCCAGGGCGCAAAGGAGCACCCGCAGAGCACAGAGCATGTACAGTGTCCTTAACGGCATGAAATTGGAACGACGCATGTCAAAGATGGTCAAAGCATCATTTGAGCATCCAACGTTTACAATTCTCTCGCATTCTTTTGGAGTGTTATGAATTGGGGAATGACCTCTTCACACTTTGCATCACGTTGCAAGACGTGGTCAACATCGTCATTTCTGACAACATGGTTTTTCAGTGAGTTGGTTTGCTTCGTTCTCGCTGGCCAACAGCCATGATAGAGGAGCGGAGCAAACCGACATATAACCAAAACGATATAATCAAAACATGCCAAAAAAAAACTTCAAAATAACCAAAAATACCAAAACGTCATGTAAGTCATGCAGCTTCACAATCTGTACAATCTTCACATAGACACAGAGATTGTATGCATCGGATATGTCGGATATCTCGGAGCCTTGGTCCCCGCGCCTGGAAGCCCAAGCGCTGCGCAATCTGAGAACGGAACCAAAGCGGAATTCTTCGCGCATGGTTATGGTATGGCTATGGCATAGTTATGGCATAGTTATGGTATTGGTGTGGCACAGTATGCATTTCATGCAGTGCCAAATCTGTCAAATCTCTTGCACACTCACCTTTCAGTTGAAGCGTCTGTGTGCGCCCGCCTGCAAAGGAGTATCTCCAAGCTTGGTACCTGCCTGAAAGAACAGTCCATCTGAGTCCATTTGGAAGGCTGAGTGATGCTGAGTGATGCTGAGTGATGCTGGGTCCATTTGGATATGCTGCCAACTTTGGCCTCTGCATCCGCTCGCATCTCCAGTAGAAACTTGGCTGCCTCTGCAGATTGAAAGGCGCAAGATCTAGTCATCTATTGCGTATGAGCGCAGATGAGTGCAGAACATACAGTAGAATACAGTGGATCTATGATTTTTTGTGAAAGCTTGAGCTGCCTCAGCATGGCCGCGTCTGCACACAAGAATCAAGGGAGTCTCTCCAGCACCATTCCGCACCTGAGGCAAATAAGGAACTGTCTGAATGCATCCAATTCATCGCGATAGCATGCCACAGCCACCGTTCGCGGGCAATGGCGCAGAACTCGGCAAGTTACGAATCCACAAGGTAGCATCTTTGCATTCTAAGGACGGCCATCAAATGGCATTGCTACAGCTAGCCTTCAAATTGTAAACTGGTCATGACACGGCACGTCACCAACGCACCTCGCACATCTTTTCTGCTCACTACGAGTCTCAGGAGCCGCAACGGCTGGTGATGGATAAAAGTGAAAATTTGGTCGCAAATGTCT
>Ga0126342_10009482_pt1 | contig 17457 bp, 11 predicted proteins | sample Cyp1metagenome_FD_92528 | JGI IMG/M metagenome (GOLD analysis project Ga0126342, IMG submission 92528) | Coral microbial communities from Lord Howe Island, Old Settlement Bay, Australia - Cyphastrea 1 metagenome | ecosystem: Host-associated > Invertebrates > Cnidaria > Coral ... | reverse complement strand
TGAGTGAATGAGTGAGTGAGTGAGTGTGTGTGTGTGTGAGTGAGTGAGTGAGTGAGTGAGTGTGGGTGGGTGGGTGGGTGAGTGAGTGAGTGAGTGTGGGTGGGTGGGTGGGTGGGTGAGTGAGTGAGTGAGTGAATGAGTGAGTGTGGGTGGGTGAGTGAGTGAGAGTGAGTGAGTGAGTGAGTGGGTGAGTGAGTGAGTGAGTGAGTGATGAGGGAGGAGAGCGGGAGGAAGGAGCGGATACAGAACTAAAAACAAAAACCCCACACGTCAATGTGGGGAAATTTAAATTGACTGTGGATTGATGTGGATTGTTTGTTCTGAGCCTAAGAGTGTTTGCTCGGGATCGTGTGCAACTACCAAAGCCACTCTATCATCACATGTTGAAGCTTGAAAACCCACGATCTATGCATGTTTGGAGATTTAGAGTGACCAGGAGTGTCACTCCGAGGCGGATACAAATCAGACTGCTAGAAGCCAACTCTTCAAACACGATCAAGCACAAAGGTTTTGCAATGTGGAGTCAGGAGTCATCTGTATAAATGATCTTGATATACCTTGAGTTTGGAAGCCCCGGGCTATTGCGTGGGTTCAGGAATTGAACCATGCTTGCGTTTGGGGCTCTCAATATTCACAAAATCAAGCGTGCCTATCATCACGGTGAACTCTCAAAGCATAGTTTTGTAGGGGTGCTTGGTTGTATCAGAATTGTTCTTGGCGATGTCCTTATACTTTCTGATTGCGACTGTAGATTTTGCATGTGCTGGTATCATCGTGTATCATCCCGCTTCATTGATTAATTTCCACTGTTTATTGGACACAAACCACACGGCAATATGGTTCTTTGAAATCTGCTGGCTGGGCTGACTGAAGTCAGCCAAGCCAGTAGCAGCTAAGTAACGATAAAATTTCCCATCACATTTGCTGACCAATAGTCAAATCCTTCTTATTCAGGGTACACTGTTTCCCCATATATACATTCAGTCAACGCAATATTATTCATATATACATGCACATGCATGTACATCTCATTTGATTCCTGTTCCCGCATCACACGAATTGGTCCCAATCTCTAGCTATTCAAACTGGCAGCACCCCAAATCCCCATCTTCAATTATTCTTATCCATGCCAACCCCCATTTCATAACCCCCTGGATTGTTTAATTTTGGTAGAATGAAGACATATTAGCAAATCATGATCATCAACCGCAAGGTGGTGCCCCGATAGTTATAAGCTGGTGTGGTGTATAAACTCTGCTAACCTATACTATAGGTATTGTAAATATGTATGTGTGACAAACCCTACAGCAATTACGTTTGTTCTAAACCAACTTGGCCATATACCAAGCTACTTATGGTTGTTGTAGACCAACATTGGGGTTGACAATCACTTTTGTTATAGACTTTACTGATATGTTTGTTATAGGCACGAGTGCCTCGCCACATCGGGGACCTGTCCAACGACGGAGTCGCGCGGGAAGCAACGCGTCAGGCGTTTTCGGCTTGGGCGGATGGGGGAGGCTTCATCTAAGTATTGTCTTGCAGAATGCACAAAAAGAATCAATATATAAATATATTTTTTCTTTTGGTAATCAAAAAACTCGAAAATAAACATGTTCCTTGGTTGAGGATCATGTTTTTTCCACACATGACACATGAATGGGGTGGGGGTTTGCCACTACAGGTTTGGATTGCTGGAAATTACGTGGGGGCCACACGTACGAATCTTACCGGCTAGGAAGTTGATCTGGGGGATGATCAAAAAGGTGAAATCATTTGAGCGTTTACCAACACACATGCACACATCTATCGATTGATCCACTTATCTAGCTACATTTATGCACCAATAATTTATCAACATATATAGACTATGTATATAAATATGATATATGCATTTTTGAATAAATATTAGTTATGTATATATATATATTAATATATTGCATGCATCATTTGTAAGGTTTAAGCCAAAAAATGATTTTGCCTTGTGGGACTTCTGCGTTGAGGTTGCAGAGGCGTCGTTTGTGATTTGGTTTGCAGTGTTTTTTGTCAAACAAAACAATTGTATGCACAGAGAGGTATAACCAAGGAAAATATGGATCTAACAGCTCCGAATAGCACTGGGTTATCAATCCTGACGTTCCTACAGATTTTGGCGGGATTCGGAAGCCCTGCAATTTAGCCCTGCAATTGCCGTGGCCTCTCATCACTTACAGACATCAGTGAATGTAGAATCTAGAGGTACTGGGTAAATAATGCGATGCAACCTAGCAGAATGAGGATATATATATATATTTACATTTACATATGTGTGATATATAATGGGAGATATCATGTTTGCGAACAAACATAGTATATATTGATTATAATATATGTACGGATATATTGGCCTCACTGTGGCGTCACTCTATAAGAGATGGTTAGGATTGGGATATCCCAACATTGTGTCTGAATGTTTCTGGTTGGTGCATTATTGTAAATGATCCTTTTGTAGAATCAAGATGGGGAGAGAAATCAAATATATCCAACATTCATGATCAGAAGTGGTTCCAATGTAAAGATTGTGTTTTCTCACATGGGGCCATCATTTTCGGGAAGCTTCCCAAAACAAATCTTCGAAGATGGTTGAAGATGTTCGGAACCTGCAGTAAAACAGATTGTTTTTTTAATGAAAAAAATCGAGCCCATCGAAAAACACTGGGGATCACTGGCCGCGGCCGCGTCGCAGATTCCTATCACTTGGTGGAAGTGGGTGCCTTGACTGCGCCTAGATCAGGACAAGCGACTGAATTGCAAAGAAAAAAACAAGGAAAAGCTTCTAATTGGGGCTAAAACCATGGTATAAAACATATATACAAACATTGTTTTTCTTGCGCATGTTCCTTTACACCAGCCCATTGATCATCGCATTATAATATGTTTCCAGATGTTTCTGATTTTGTTGCGAAAAGTATTGAACAGTCTCAGATTATCCCAGGTGTTTGTTACTTGCCAGGGGTCCTTTGCAATCAAACGGGGCTTGAGATTTCCGCAAACCGCCGCGCTGAGGCAGCAAAAATGGCCGCTCCAACCAGGGGTCTCCTGACCTCACCATGAAGCCGGCACCGGATCATGCAGGTTCCATTGGGAGAGATCCAACTTGATGATTGTCTGTGGCTATCTCGCTAAAGGAAAAGTTTGACATTGTATCTAGGATTTGCTATGGATGGGCCCATGATGAATTTCAATTCAGCTCGCGGGTTGATGCCAGTTGATGCCACCATATGCGACCCAATTTGAACCGGACAATTTCAATTGGCCATGGGTTGCCCTTTTTTCCCATGCAATGTTGAATTTTGAACGCATTCTTTGGGCCCAGATTTTGACAAGGTGGACCTTGGAGCCTGGATTGGCACAAAGGAAAGCCTCGAGAGAGGTGGGCAGAACAGGCCAGCCTCCCAAAGCTCTGCGTTGCCTGGGTAAGCTGGAAGGCAACTTGTTGCTGTTGGACATGCACGGTGCTGACTACTTATTTTGTTGAGTTCTTGCGCATTGCAGGGAATCCATTGATTATTTGTTTTCTCCTAATATGAGTCAAGTTTTGCTTGTAGCAGATGCCCTCATTGTTGCAAAAACGTTTTTTTTTTCTGAAAATTGGCTAGGGGGAAGTCCTGGAAATGTTGCATTCATTTCGATGAATAAAGATCTGATGGTTATTCTTAAGCCCTAAGGGGAATCGTCCCCAAATGGCCTTGTTTCACTTCTTTTTTTGGTTAGTGAATCATTATTTATTTGGAGGTTCCGAATCCATGGGTAGCTCCAAATCATCCACATCATGGGTGACCACGTGCCAGATGGACAGAGAAGAGTCGCCGGCCACTTCGGTGGCCAAAGGTGGAGGTCGCCAAAGGGCTGCCGTGGCTGCCCTTTGGTATTTGAACATAGCCATAGAAAATGGCCAAGTGCTGGAGGACTACCGTAGCTATGTGTTTTATTACCATTCATAATATAGTATAGTATAAATATGTATAAATATAATACAACATGATATAATATTCTAATATATTATATATCTGGTAGAGCTACAAGCACGCCCAAGGCGAGGTACTAATTTGTTTGGATATCTCCAGCGTTTAAATAAAACCGTTTTGCCAACCATGGCCACAGTTAGATACTTACCCCTTTCACGTAGAAGTTTCCTTGTATAAATGGTTTGGTTTAAGGGAACATTTGAAGGAACTTCCATATTTCATAGGAAAAAACGTAGGTAGTTTCCTGTAGGTTTTCCCTTACACCATTGATTGTACTGGTCTGATTGCCCTCGATGAATATAGCAAAACCTTACCTACTGGCTGCAAGTGATGAACATGTGAATGGTTGTTGAATGATTATACAGCCCCAAGACAAATCCAAACATGCGTTAAAGTTGGAAACACGGAAATGAGGGTGAAAAGGTCATTTACAACTTTTGTTGAAGCTGTCAGGCATCTATCTATCTCATCTAATCTAATATTAATCTAACGTAATCTAATGTAATTTAATCTAATATTAAGCTAATTTGTTCGTAGCTATTTTCATTGTTTATCTAATTTTTATTTTCTATCATTATCTATTCTAACACGTTCTTTTCTATTCTAATCTGTTCCAACCTATTATTATCTATTCTAGTCCTATCTGAATCTAGTCCTATATAGTCCGATCTATTCCAATATATTCCTATCTATTCCAATCTACTCCTCTCTATTCCTTTCTAGCTATGTATCTATCTATCAATCTTTTTGTTTATCAATCTATCGATCGATCCATCAATCCATCAATCTATCAACCCAATCGATCAATCAAATAATCGAATCGAACCTAACCTAATATTATCCTGTATTATCTTGTTTACCTTTTCTCACCTTCCGTATCTTATCTTATCTTATTTTATCTTATCTTGTCTTGTCTTCTCCTCCCTATCTAGCAGCTAGCAACCTATCAATTTACCTATCCATCTACGGATGTATTTGCCTGTTTGTTTGTCTGTCTTTCTGTCTGTCTCTCTGCCTATCTGTCTATCTATCTGATTGTCTTTATCTATCTATCTATCTACCTACCTACCTACCTATCTATCTATCTAACTATCTACCTATCCATCCATCTATCTATCTATCTATCTATCTATCTACATGTCTTTCTATCTATCTGTCTATCTATCTGTCTGTCTGTCTGTCTGTTTGTCTGTCTATTTGTCTTTCTATCTATCTATCTTTCTATCTATCTGTCTTTTGATCTATCTACCTGTCTAATCTATCCATCCATCCATCCATCCATCTATCTATCTATCTCTCTGTCTGTCTATCTATCTATCTATCTGTCTATCTATCTATCTATCTATCTATCCTCTATCCATCCATCTATCTGTCTGTCTGTCTATCTTTCTATCCATCTATCTATCTATCCATCTATCTATCTATCGATCAATTTATCTAATCTATCTAAACTATCTAAACGATCTAGTCTTTCTGATTTGCCTAACCTATCTAATCTATCTATCTACCTTTCTCATCTATCTATCTATCTACCTATCTATCTACCTATCTATCTATCTATCTATCTATCGATCTATCTAATCCATCTAAACTATCTAAACAATTTAGTCTTTCTAATTGTTCTAACCTATCTAATCTATCTATCTACCCTTCTCATATATCTATCTATATACCTATCTTTCTACCGATCGATCGATCTATCTAATCTATTTAAACTATCTAAACGATCTAGTCTTTCTAATTTATCTAACCTATCGAAACTATCCATCTACCTATCTACTCTATCTGATCTATCTACCTATATAATCCTATCTATCTTTCTAACTTTCTATCTATCTATCTATCCAACTATCTATCTATCTATTTAACTATATATCTATTTATTTATCTATCTATCTATCTATCTATTCTTATCTAATCTTATCTTAGCTTATTATCTATATTTCTACCCATCTATCTATCTATCTATCTATCTATCTATCTATCCATCATCTATCTATCTATCTATCTGTCTATCTACCTATCTACCTATCTATCTACCTATCTATCTATCTACCTATCTACCTATCTATCTATCTAATCTAATCTTATCTTATCTTACCTTATCTTTTGTATCGGTCTATCTAATCAAAACTTACCTTATTTTCTCTTAACTTATCTGATCTTATCTTATCTATCTTATCTTATCTTATCTTAACTTATCTTATCTTGTCTTGTCTTCTCTTATCTATCTTATCTTTCCTTATCTTATCTATCTATCTATCTACCTATCTATCGATCTATCTATCTATCTATCTATCTATCTATCTATCTATTTATCTATCTTATCTATCTTATCTATCTTATCTATCTTATCTATCTTATCTATCTTATCTATCTTATCTATCTTATCTATCTTATCTATCTTACCTATCTAGTCTATCTAATCTTTCTAATCTATCTAATCTATCTATCTGTCTTATCAACGAAATAATCAATCAATCAATCAATCTATCTATCTATCTGTCTATCTATCTATCTATCTTTCTTTCTTTCTAGCGTGGACCCCTATCATGGTAAGGCACTCATTGAAACCATCGAGCCAAAGAGCGGCCGTTTGCTGTTTGTCGCAGGCGATGCCACGGAGGGCTTTGATCCACAGCAACTTGCCACAGACTTGGGGCCTGAGGAGAGCCAAGAAAAGGTGTACGCGGCAAGTAACTGGAGATTCAATTCACCTGGAAGTTGAATAAACCAATTGATACATAAATGATATACATGGTTACATACATACATCCATGCATCCATACACACATACATACATACATACATACATAGATACATTCATATCTATATATATTTATATATTATACAATATATATTATTTAATATTTATCACACATATGTATATTTATATATATATATTACATGTCAACTGACGGGCTCACTAGCCATAGCTTCCATCCACTTAGCAAGTGAGATGACCCTTCGAATGACGAAAATCGGCCGCCCAAACTCACAAGAAAATTGAAGACAATGGTTCTTTGGGGCCACTGAGAGAGAGATGGAGGACACCTGCATGAGAAGCTAGACAAGCCATCATGTCTGGATATGTATGGTCAAAATGTGTGACTACCCTCAACAAAAAAAAATGACCTGGCACTGGAGTTCTTCAAAATCCACCGTGCTTTCGATGCTTTCCAGCGATCGAATTGAGGCACTTCTTGGGTGAATGGTTGGATAACCTGGGCCACAAGATCGTGGTGAGCAGTGTTTCCGAACGCCTGGGGCGGAACCAGCGACCGGGCCGCCGCGACACCCAGCACCGTTAGAGTGGTTGTAGGAAACCAATGGTGGCCACTTGTTTTTCCATTTGTTTGCAGGTGAAATAGGTAGCCATGGTGTTGGGGTTGAAATGGATACACATGAACTGTAGCCTTCCAGCGAACACAACTTTAATCAACCCATTGGGTTTGGTGAAGAATGTGAAAACGGCAAGGAAAACAGGCGAAAACCATGGAACACTGACATGTTAATCATAGAATATCATATACATAACTGGGCATACTGGGCTGTGTAAACTGGGCTGCATAACTATGGCGGAGCATGGTTCAAACACCAGCGATGCACTGTAGGTGCGCCGCCACGGTTGGCCTTCACCGCGAATCTGCAGAAAGTTGGGGTGCCAGTCGCGACCTTGTTGGAGCCAGGGGAGGCGTGGGAGAACTCAGAGAATGGATTGAAACAGATCGAAAACATGTTGTTTTGTTTCAATTAATGTCAATGCCTCTTGTGACAGCTCTTGCTTGTGTTTCTGTTGTTTTTTTTTGTATTTTCATTTTTTTGATTTGCCACTTGTCCCTTTTTGTTTTCCTAGGTTGTGTTTGTTTTAATGCAAGGCAAGGTTTTACCCATGTAGATCCATTTCGCGTTTCATTTTCCAAGGACAAACGCTTTAGAATCTCCCTTGACAAGTGGCAGCAGTGGCGTTGTGGGAATGGCACACTGGTGCCTGAGGAGACACCACACCTTTGGCGGCCCTGGTGAAGGGTTGAAGCGAAGGGTCCAATGGCCATTGTAAAAGGAAAACTTGATGAGGAGGAGGAGGAGGACGACGATGACGACGATGATAATGTTGTAGTGGGGACCATGTACTGTATTTTGTGTGGATGGAATTGACTTGTGATGTTTCTTTGATATTTCTCATCAATAAATTGGGTGCCATATTTGAGAGGACAACTTAATTGGGCAATCAATCTTAAAAGTGCAACCCATGGAGTGTTTATCATCATGATACCTCGTCAAATTTTGGGGTATGAAAAAAACGACATATTGAATGCGGCTACTGTATAAGATGCTATAAGTAGTTGTTTCACCCTAAGTAGTGACTATTGGCTGTTCCCAGGGAAATGTTCGAGCAATCTCTAGTCATTTCAATACCCTTAATTGGCGAAGGGGAATTTAAGCCTAGTAGTTGCTGGATGCTGGCAGGTAATTAACCAGAAGTAGGGTTATTTATGAGAAAGGGCCTGCGAAGTTGGAGAAGCATATATATGTATATATATTTATATGTCTATACTTGTTCCTGGAGAAGAGCAGATCAATTTGGCTGCATTCCGAACTTGTAGGTAAATCCGCGCGATGTCATTTTGTTGTATTCATTGGGTAGTTAAACTGCTTTTCGCATCATTCCATCCATCCAATTCCATCCAACCCTTGCCAGGCATTTTGACTCTTTCATTCAAGACGATTCCGAGAATTATTTGAAAGGATTATTCAATATTCTTCATAGGAGCCTTGCATATGACACTGCAAGGCGTTTAGTTCACCAAACACCACTATATATTGTACACACACATATATATATATATATATCTATCTATCTATATCTATATCTATATAATCTCATGCCCCAATATTAAACACCTCCTAATGGCCCCCCAGAGGGTCCCAAACATGTGTAAATCCGTTATTAAAATCTGGTTTCTTTGGTGTCTCGAATTGCGGGGACGGGATTCATTGGTTCCAGGAGAGCAACCAGGAGTTCTTGACCTGGGAGGCGGAAGATGGACGAGCCCCTTGAACAGTTCGGAACGGGGTAACGTTGCTTCCCAAGTTCTCTATGGATCCGAACTTGCATTTGCATACGGTTTTTATATTGGTGGATCATCAAGTGACTCAAGTGCAACTCTCGGACGTGATGATCATCATGATCCGGCAAAATGGGTTCTGTAGGAGGCTGAAACCATTTTTTCGGTGAAGCAACTAGTGTTGGAAGACCATTTGGTAGTTGGCTAACTAATAAACCGCGTCTTAGTTCACACCATGAACCGAGTACATCAAACTGCCGCATTGAGACACTGATCGTGTGGGCTAGCCAGGGTTGTGGCCGAGGTAAGCAACTGGGAGCGTCCGGTTCCAGAAGGACCTGTGTATTTTGATGCTCCTCCAGATTGGAACGACAACGAATGGGGGCCAATGCCAGGTGGGGGACGAAGGATGAGATGGCGGGGGCCAAGGCGGCCAAGGAGCACATGCGTAGTCCATGGTGTCATCTATACCGTCTATACCCATTCGAAGTGGGGAGCCAAGGAGGTACTAAGAGTTTTCCAAACACATTATTAAAAGATATTAAAAGGTGTGATTTTCTATTTGCTAATCTTCCCTGGACGGCTGCCCGTTTGGCACCCCCACGTGAAATTTAAACACTATAGGCTATAGGATCTATAGGCAACATGAAACGAGGGATACCGGGATAACCAACGAACAGCAGTAACAGCACCAAATTAATTGACACGCAAACGAGATGTGGTGCAACAGAATGCGATAGCCACACCGGCTGGTAATCTGCAAACAGCGAATAAAACTCTAGCGGTGGCCACTGGAACGTGGCATGGTCAAGGCGAACATCTAAAATATTCACTTTTTGGCTTTAGCAAGAGCTGCTGTTGCTGCTATTGGTGCAGGGTGTTCGTCGATTTTTGTTCCAAGAGAATCCTAAAGAAATATTTATAAGAAATCACCAGCTAATTCTAGGTCGTCCAGGTCTTCTGAAGAAAGGGGCATGTGGGGGCGGCACGGTTCCTTCTAAAGCAAAAAGATTACTTGTCTCATCGAGTAACAGTTTTCATCCCTGAGAATGTGTCTAGTCAGTTTCTTTTTTCTCCATGCAAGCACCTTGGAATCCACCAAGGTAATTTGGGTGTAAGCAATTGTGAATACACCAGATGATAGTATAATATATAATGTAAATGTAATAGACATAATTGAGTTTGTATCCTTCAACGCCTTCATCATGACTGGTAAAACATAGCCCGTTTGTTCAGATCGATCCGAACGATGGACAGGCTACAAGTCTGAAGGGTTTGGGTCGCAATCTTTAGCAATGAATGCGACACATCCAATATCCAACCATCTCCAAGCTCAAGTAGGCACCAGTGCAACACAACCATCTCCAAGTTTATCAGAATTTGGTTCCATAAACTGTCCCTCATTGGAGTTTCATTCTTGGGTGTTTCCAGCTTCATTAACTCTCCAAGGGTCTACTGGTGTGAAATAACACAATGAAATTATATACACATATATATATATATATATATATATGTATGCACATATGAATGCATTACATTACATTAAATGATACTGGATATGATGATTATGATGAGAAAGCAGTGGATCTGTGCGATTTGGGGTTTTCCAATTTTGAGATTCGAGATCACCCATTTTGTTTTTTTGTGATTTGAAGACTCTTTCCATCCAAATGTTTGCACAGTGAAAGGCTATATATACCATTTCTTGGTGGCATTCGAGGTAGCGTTTTTTTAACTTACTAGGTGCGCCCCCAAAAAAATAATGGCTTACTAATCTTACTACCACATATAGATTTCAATCTGTGATTCTGTTGGTCTTATGCAACATTTTAACCTCTACTCGTTTTTGGCTATTCATCAATCCCCCATCCTTGCTGTTTAAATATAAATCCCCAAGTATCAAGTATCATCAATTGTCCACTGCATTATCCTACTATAATCCAAGTAGATTTCAGTAATTATGTCATTATATCTTAGGGATTTCATGAGCTTCCACATGCTTCCACCAAAAGTTACCATCCAACACTACATAATTAGTAAGCTTGCAATATGTTGTTATTGCTGGTGAACAAGCCCCTAATAAGCCCTTGTTACTTGGGACAGTCACCGCGCTTTGATCCCCTCGTTACCTGTCTCGTTACCCGGGCAGATGTTGGCTACGGCCAATGGGTGGCCATTGATGTCACCGAGATGAGTCAGGTGAGGGAGCGGTGAGCTAGGCGTATCCATAGGGCGTCCTAGTCCTAGATAACCAATTTGGTTATTGATTCATTATCCAGGTTATTACATTATCATTGGGTATAATTCATTATAATGGGACCATAGTTGTTGGAATTCATTATAATTGGGTATAATGTAATTCCAACAACTATGGTCTAATTATTTACGTATACAACTACATATAGTATTAATGGTGTTTATAAACCAACAATATGACTGGGGGGCTCCACATTGTATTCCCTACTGCATTTTGAGCAAATGAGAATGAAGGAGCGATTAAGAGCTTCCAAACCATATGATAGTTATCCAAAATACGCTTATTTCTGATTTGTTGTTTTCATGAATGGTTGCTAATATATATATATATATATATGTTGCTACTGAAATTAACTAGGTAAAATCATGGATGTTTTTGTTTTTCTCGGTTCGACCCTGGTTTTACCATGTGTTACCATAAAGGGATTTCATGCAAAATGTCCATTCGCAACTTGCAACCACAAGTGTGTGAAACTCAACTCCAGCAGCCCCTGGAGTCGATGATTCAGAGGTACCCGGGTACCAGCAAAGCCACGTTTCGGGTACTAAACTCACCACGTAAAACACCGAGGCTTGAAGAGTAACCAAGAGAAATGCAGGAGAACTATGGATAACTCGACTGTAATACAGAACTTGTTGTTCACCCTAACACTTCGGTTGCAAATTGGGGCCATGTTGGGCCCATATAAACTGTTAGTTTTACGGTAGATATACAGTAGATCGAACGAATTCATGGGCTCACGGCGTGACGTCGCAAGGCCTGGAACTTCAATCCCCAGGCAACCGAGTTCAATCCCAATGCCTCAGAGTGGCTTGGTGCCATGTATGGTCTCCTGTATCCACCATGGCTTTTTGCTTGGGTGTTTCATATAAACCGGGGGGATGGATGGGAATGGGATTATAACGATATTATAACGATGATGAGGCAAGTTGAGGCAACTTGTTCTTATTTCTTCCTTGTTTGATCTCAAGCAACTGGTTGTCTCCGGAAAGGGATATGATGGGATGCAGGCTCTGAAGTCGCTTGGGTTTCTCCAAACGAGTCAGTCGTAATTGGCTTTTACCTACCAGGAAAGCTGCTGATGCCATTCAATATGCCACAGTTTGACACGGGATGGTCTGAGAATCGGATATAGAATAATCATGAATAATCTAGTGGGTGAACACCTCAATTTTGAATGAAAATTGCATCAAATTGGGATACACTATGAATGATATACTCTCATTCTTGCCGAAATTATGTAGTTTAGGGTGGGTGGTTTCGACAGCTGTCCCCCACTTTGGAATGATCATCTCAGTTTTCATGTCTTTCCATTATTCATAGATTTACAAGATTTGAATGGATTTTATAGGTGATACCTCATGTTTTTCCATGCTTAAACCCCCATACACCCTTGGTGACGCCCCTGTTTTGATCGATTTGACTTGGAGAGCGTTCCCAGGTTTGTGCCCTCCGCCGTGCCAGAGCCCCGTTCCGCCGTGCCCCGCCGGGCCTATGCCTCGCCGAAGGCGGCCGTTTTGACGGCATATCTGTGTAAATTATAAGGACCTCACTGCGACCTCACTGGAATCATGGTTACTAAGGGAAATCATCCCCAAATGGCCGAACTATTTAGGTTAGTGAATTATTATAATTTACCCAGAGATATGGGGATACAATGACGATTAGCTGATGATTTTGAGACGATTATTATTTATTTTATGTTATTTCTTTAAGTTCGATATATATATATATATATATATGTGTAATTAATATGTAATCAGAGGGAATTCATTTGATGACTTTGCTGATGATCGTGATGGTGATGGTGATGATGATGATGATTATTATTATTATAATGATGGTCAATGATGGTCAATGATGGAAGACATGCGTACAGACGCCAAAGGGTACTACACACCAACTACATGTATATACATGTTTTTGTGAGACTCAACGCACACACATGTTTGTTTCCCAATTCCATGTGGCAGTATGACACACATTTTGAAACAGGTCAAACATATTTCCTGATGCTGGCGTGTTTGTTCCTGAAAGACCCTCTCAGCTCACCCGATTCGGGAGATCGTTAACAAGATTCATGAAATTTCACCAATGTCCATGGCCGGCTGGAATCGGAAAGATAAATCATGGTTTTCTTCGAGTGATCCCAGTGATCACACTATTCTGTCATAGTTTCTCACATACCATCTGGAAGTATATTCCATTTTGTCTGACATTCTTTTTGGCATTCTATTTGGCATCTATTCCGACATACTTTCCGGCATATACTTTGACATTATTTCTAACATTCTATCTGGCATCTATTCTGACATTCTATCCGACATTTTTTCAGGCATTCATTCTGGAATTCTTTCTGGCAGCTGTTCTGACATTCTCTCTGACATTCTTTCTGGCATTCAAATTTGACATCTATTCTGACATTCTTTCTGGCACTCTATCTGACATTCTCTCTGGCGTCTGGCTCAAGTCCGGCAGTGCCCACTGAGATCTGACTTTCGCAGTTGCAGTGCGCTGAGATCTGGTGCTCACGGTTGAGGTCCGGCAGTGCCCACTGATCTCTGGAGCTTGTGGCTGAGGACGAGGAGGAGAAGAGGAGAAGAGGAAAAGTCTATGATAAAATCCAATGACCCTCACCTGGCAGGTGAGGAAAGACCATGCGGGTGTCATGCAACCATTGGAGTGGCCCATCTTAAATTTCAAGTGGGCTGAGCCAGCTATCCACTGAGTTACTGAGAGGATCTGCCTACGCTGTCTACTTGGAGGATTATTCCACTTAGTGGCTGGTCAATCAACTTCAGATTATTGATCCATGTGTAAATGTACACACGCACACACACAGGTGATGAACCCTACTTAAAGGACATTCATAATGCCCATGTTACCCACTGGAAAGTGAACTATAGTGATGTGCTCCATGTACCGCTCGTCAGCTCTTCACAATGGCAGGGCACTCCGGTGGTATCTCCAGCTATCGTTCCAGGTGCTTTCATGGCCCACGTGGCGTTTATGGGTGCTATAAACAATATAAACCACCAATCCATATGGCCGACCAACCCCAGTTGTGGTTGGACCTAGGGGCCTGGAGTTGGCTGAGATTTGGGGTGTCAGGCCACAAACGGAATGTTTTCCTATGCGAAAATGGTGGGTTCCCTAGGCCATGTGATAGTTAGGTGGGAGGTGGGATGACAAGTGTCCAAATTTATCTGAAATTCATGTATAGCGAAAACGGCAATGAATGAGCTTACAGGTAGCGACCCATCACAACCGCACAACTACCCCCATTTGTTTGCTAGTCGGATTAAGCCGTTTCGTTTTTTGAAATTAACCACAACAGAATCCTGGTTTAGTCTTGGATCTGTTCATGGGTTGGGGAGTTCGAGGGTATGTTTGCGTTGAAGGGGCAGCCAGGATGGGGTCGCACACCGACCCCTTCGCCCATGGTCCGACCGGTGGCGGCACCAATGCTGCAGGTCGGTAGTCATGGGTTGATGGCAGGTGATGTTTTGTGGGTGAACCTTTGAGTGGTGGTTTAACATGTTTTGTTTCTTGAGGGTGCATGAATGAGGATGCCTATAACTAATAAATACTAATAATCCGCTTTTCTATTGGGATTGTCTCCCTGTCCGATGGAGTTTGCACATCTTGGGGCAACCCCTCGGCAGCTGCACTTGGCAATGGCTAATCAAACGTGGCAGTGGGAACCCTGCCGTAGAAAATAATCTATACATGGTGAGTTGTCCACTGTTAGAGGGTATTCGATCTTGAACAAGGTCATTACTGATTTCCTATTGGTCCTATTATTTTCTCCCATGAACCATGGTAATTCTCAGGTTCGAACCCTTTTACCCTCCAGTAAAACACAACAACTATGGAAATTCACGATCTTTTACAGGTAAAGCAATGCAAATAATCTATACATTGGTTATTTTCGCTCTAACTATGTTAGTTTACCAGAGAGTACTGTACACACACATATATATATACATGTATACTATTTTAAATGGGTATGGGTCAAAATTAGGCAACGCAATAATACTATAACAATTGTCATAGGCTAAAACATTTGCGGTTCCCTGGGGCTTATTTTGACCCTGAACAGTCCATAACCGATGTATATATATATATGTATTATAATAAATATATATATATATACAGTAATTACTTTTATATACATACAATACTTGATTACTTGGGAACCAGCCGCGCCATGCCCAGGGCCTTCCAGATTTGAGCGATGCAGATTTTGCATTGCCCGCATCCATCGAGTTGCAGTTGGTGGAAGAAGGCAGCTGTCGGATGAACCGGGCAGGGCCAAGACCAAGATGGTGATATAATGCGATATGATGCGATACAATGGGAATTCTTTGCGTAAATTAGTTGCGATGTCACCAGAATGATGGTTAGTAAGGAGAATCATCGACCCAAGTGGCAATTTACCGGGCCTTCACTTACCCGGAAATTTAGTGTGTTTTCTTTTGTATACACTCAAACTGGTTAGTGGGACCCAAGCGTGACAGCGTCAAGTCCAGACACCATTTTCCAAGCCAGTACTTGCAGTAGAAGGCTCCCTCGTTGAGCGGTAAGATGCTAAACACAGCTTGCTTGGATCATGGTGGAAATATCGTTAAAGCTAGTCATATAGTTGGATGATGTCAGGTTGTCGGATGGATGTTTTATAAACTATATGGAACTATGTATATTTTTGTTACCATATTTTAACTGTATAAATTGAATAATATATATATAAATATGTATGTATGTATGTGAGTGATTTTTCTCTTCTCTAACGCACGCAATATATGAATATAAATATAATTAAATATATAGGTACTATAACAAGTCCAGGGGTGCCCCGGCTCCGGTGTTTCCCAAGGCTCAGACGCAGCTCGCGCGCTGGTCTCGGGATCCCGCTTTGATTGGACGGTCTCGGAGCCCTGGAGAGAACTCTGCACGTTTCCCAAGGACGCCCCCGGCCTGCAGAGGAATGGCTAACAATGGAGAAACCATAGGGAAAATAATGATTTAACTTGATTTAACCAACAAATGGGATATCAATGGATATCATGATTATAATGTATCATGGGAGTATCATTACGGTGTACATGAGCTACCATGATTTAACCAACATATGGCCTACATTACAATGGGAGTATCATGGGATATAATGGGATGATCCTGGGTAAATTATAGTGACCTCACGTTGTGACCTCATTGAAATCATGGTTAGGGGAATCATCATGAATCATCCCAAGCCCAAGGTTAGTGAAATATTGTCGAAGGAAGTTTAGAAGTCAAACTTCCGACAATATGGAGAGATGAAAAAGCAGTCAGCAGGGAGAAGAGTCAGAAGAGAAAAGATCAGAAGAAAGAAGATGTGCAGGTGCGCGAAAAGGTAGGAAAGTCGCGAAACACTGTGTTTTTTCGTGGTTTTTGTGGCTCCGGAGGGTTGAAAAGTAGGCTAGCTAAAGCGGCGGGTGCGGAGACATCTGGGGAGATGAGAGATGAAAAGTTGCACGCCGTTGTGGTGCGAAGCCGATTTCGAAGTGAAAAGGTACAAAACACCTCAGCATCGGACCACTTTTGGAAGTTGAGATGTTGAAAAAGTGCACGACGTTGTGGCGCGAAGCACATTTGGAAGCAACATGTGTTAGAAACTGAGGGGTTCGGAGCAGTTTTGGAAGTTGAGATGACGAAAAAGTGTACGGCGTTGTGGCGCGAAGCACATTTCGAAGTCAAAAGTGTTAAAAACTGAGGGTCTCGGAGCACTTTTGGAAGTTGAGATGTCGAAAAAGTGCGCGGCGTTGTGGCGCGAAGCACATTTCGAAGTCAAAAGTGTTAGGGCCTGAGGGTCTCGGGGACATTTTGGACGTTCAGACGTCGTTTTGTGTGGCAGGTGGAGTGGATTGTGCATCCACTGAAAAGTGACTAAAACGTGAGGGTCTTGTAGCATTTTCAAAACGATAGACAGAAAGATAGACAGTTTAATAGATAGGTGAAGAAACAAATCGATCGATAGATACATGAATAGACAGGTAGATAGGTAGATGGCTAGAAAGGTAGCTCTGTAGATAGATGGCGAAAGAGAGACACAGAGAGAAAGAGAGAAAGAGAGACAGAAAGG
>Ga0126342_10009481_pt1 | contig 17457 bp, 14 predicted proteins | sample Cyp1metagenome_FD_92528 | JGI IMG/M metagenome (GOLD analysis project Ga0126342, IMG submission 92528) | Coral microbial communities from Lord Howe Island, Old Settlement Bay, Australia - Cyphastrea 1 metagenome | ecosystem: Host-associated > Invertebrates > Cnidaria > Coral ... | reverse complement strand
TACAAACCATTTTGGTTGTTACCGACTTATTTTGGCTCAAGCACTGTTAAAAGGGCGCTGCCTTGTGCTTGGGTGCATCTTGACTAGTTCCCACGTAAGGCTGTATCGTGGTTGAACTAACTGATTTTCCAGGATTTATAGATGATTTTCCACAGGATTTATAGATGATTTTCCCATTAAATAACCAGAGGGTACTTCGAATCTGCCAAGTTCGCCCAGGCGCCGTGGTGGCCTCCCGTCTCAGCGAGGACCGTGGCGCCTCGGTGCTGCTGCTGGAGGCGGGGCCGCGGCAGGAGGCGATGACCGCGGTGCCGGCGGCCTGTGGGGCGTGCCTTTTTTCCGAGATCGGTGGTGGATTTTTTTTTTTGGATGACGAGGACCGATGATTTGGATGATCTTTAGCCATGCAAAATCAATAGCCTCTGGTTATTTGACATAGCCATGGTATAGATGGCCCATAGAAATAGATGGTTTACCGAACTTAAAAATGGTGATTTTCCATGGCTATGTTAAATAACCAGAGGGTAATAGATTTTCTGGTTGATGGTTTGGAACATTTTTTTCCATAATTTTCCATATATTGGGAATGTCATCATCCCAAGTGACTAATATTTTTCAGAGGGGTTGAAACCACCAACCAGTTTTAATATTGTCTTTAATGGATTTTAAGATGGTTAACTTCCCATTTTTTCAAATGGAGTTAGAATGGATATCCTGGATAGCTATATATATATACATATACATAACGTATATAACGCATACTATGGATACAAAAGGTATACATATTATGGTTAACTTCCCATTGTGTTTTTTGATGGATTTTGAATGGATATGATGGATATAAGGTATTTTTTCTGTAGGATAACGGGTATATTGGGCTGAAATTCACATCTTTAATGGAATGTCGAACGGGAATATTTTTTGGCTGTTTTTAATAGGGAAATTATGGATTTAATGGATATGATTGATGATAATGGGATATGAAATTATTAAAACAGTGGGATTTTTTTTTTTGTATTGAATTTCAGATGGATATCTAATGTCACAAAAATGATAAAGGTATATATGCTCAAATTCTCATTTTGGTTGGTTTCCCTTTGGTAATTTGTTTTTGAATGGATTCAAAATGGATATATACGAACTCCCAAAAAGATGGAAACATAATTTAGCACTATCTTAATAGGATCTTATTTTTCTATGTGTTTGGGGGTTACTCTAAAATGGGAATATTGCAATAACATTTGAGAGCATTCCAAAAGATACGGGACATGTTATGGTATGATCAGGCCTTAATACAGGTTGTATCATCTAAGCATCTCCAGTCTCCAATAGCAATTGGACATATGACATACAGGTTTGCTGGGAATTGACAAATGTAGAATATACCGAATGAATGATTCTGATATTATGGGATTGTGAAAGTACATGTGTTTAGATACATGTATCTAACCTTTGGGCTACCCCATGGCTACAGATCCAAATGGTATGATTTTGGTTTCATGGGTCGGGTTTTTTAATGGGACGTGGGAGATTTACGTGGGAATATGGAAATGCTAGAATAATTGGGTCAATCTGATTTGGATAGTAACAGAGGTTGATTTACCAACATGTGCCTGAAAAATAGGACCTTTGAACTTTTTCTCATCCATCACCACCCACCGGGGGATCGGTATCAATGGGTGTAACATGGTTATCCTGTTATTACCCTCTGGTTGTGACTAACATAACCATGGTATAGATGGCCCATTTATAGATGGTTTACCGAACTAAAAAATGGTGGATGATCTTTAGCCATGCAAAACCAATACCCTCTGGTTATTTGACATAGCCATGGAAAATGGCCCATTTATAGATGGTTTACCGAACTAAAAAATGGTGATATTCCATGGCTATGTTAAATAACCAGATGGTAAACATGAATTCAAAACAGTGGCACTCAATTATCTCCAAACCATGTTTATGAAGAGATCGAAATCTAGGACTCAGGGGACTACAGATGCTGTAGGAAGAAAAAAACACCAGTTCTTGGGTACCTCTTTTTGACCATAGTCATATTTGAGTAATGGGATGATGGGAAGGGTAGTTTGATACCAGCTAATCTTTGTTCATTTTATTGGGATAGTTGGGATAGTACTTACTGAACATGGTATTTTGGCAGGGCATGTAGGGATTTGGATGAATTTAACCAATTCAAAAATGCGTGCGCCCTTGGTCGCACGTTTTGGACGTACCAAAAGTGGAATTTGACCATGAAGTCTGGTGGTACTTCCCCAAGAAGCCTTGGGATTTCAACACTTTGAGATTCCACCACCAATGAGGCTGGTGAGGGTGGGGGCAAACACCAAAATTTTTCAGAGATTTGAATGGGATAATCTTGAATGGTGTCCTTTGCCATGGATGACTAGAGGGTAACTTACCTGGTTGGTGATTTGGAACATGGCTTTTATTTTTCCATATATTGGGAATAGTAACCCCAACTGACATATTTATTTTTCAGAGGGGCAGGGATACCACCAACCAGTTTCTATTTGGGGAATGTACTTGAAGGTGCAGTTTTTCCAGCGGAGATCATGGTGCCAGGTTCGGGGGGCGAAAATCCAATGGTTACAATGCAAGTTGTTGGCTTCCAAACCCCATTAAATCATATTAAATCATAGATATACCAGGAACATTTATACACCATAGTTATATTAAGAGAGCAGGACACTCCCAGGGTGTCCCCTTCTGTATATTAATGCTTAAGCCTTGCTTATCCCCAAAGTGTATTGTTTTGAAACATTTTTTGAGGGGCAAAATCCAAGCACAAATCCTCCAAGGCTGCAGAAAACTCCCGTGGATTGGGCGAGGCGCAGTGCGGGCTACGGCATTGGGTGCCTCTGCTGATACGTCGGGTGGAAAACCCGGTCGGTGACAGCATTTTGTCGCGATTTTGTTGAAGTTCATCCCCCAAAAAAATGGTTGACCGGTTTTGATGTTTTGATTTATTTGTTGTATTTTGTTGTGGTGTTGACCAGTACTTTCTATCTTAGTGGCTTCTAATGTACCCTCTGGTTATTTAACATAGCTATAGAAAATCACAATTTTTAAGTTCAGGAACCATCTATAAATGGGCCATTTTCCATGGCTATGTTTTGATCCATTCCCATTTCAGTCATTTCATGACATCATAATTCTGCCCCGGGGATGCATATGAAGGTGGGTCGATTCTTTTCTTCGGTGGGATATACTGGCCAGCTTTATTTTCAACAACCATATGGAACACATGAGGATTTCCATAGTCATGGCGGTAGCTGGATGGTTTAGAATGGAAAATCCCATCAAAATGGATCAAAATGGATGATTCCATATCAAGTCTGTTTTTTTTTTGCAAGGTATTTGCGATTGGTCATGCTTTTTCTGGTTGGCTTTCCAGGGATCCAAAGATATCCAAAGCCACGGATCCGTCACTAACCAGAGACGCGAAGGGCAAGAACCACTCAACCTCGGTACAGGAGTAAATTGCGCGAAGATCCCCAGATACAGAATTGAAATGTTGATTGCGTCCAAAACAATCCGATCCCCGATCATCCACAAAAAACATCTTCGGACCTGGAAAATGAACAGCCTCTGCTCACTTGAACATGGGTTGCTTCTGTCAGTTTGCTCTCCACCCAACCATTTGAACATCCCTCGGCGAAATTTTCCAGCTGATTATAAACTATACGATACGTGTCATATCTGAGTCCATGTTTGCGAAGGATCTTGAACCTTTGTTGAGTAAGTAATTAAAATCAAGATGAAGAGCATCAGGAATCCCGCGTCGCTTTCTTCTCACATGGACCCAGAAGTTATATTCCCCGTATTCCCCTAAAAGAAGGTCAGCAAATTATGGGTTTGTCTGAAAATGCTGCACCCCAAAATCCCATGCTGGGCCAATGCTGGGTCACCATTGTCCCCTTGACACTCTCATATCGTCGCATATCCACTATTCATTGCTTAAAATCCATCAACTTGTCGGCAAAATCCCATCAAAATCCAAATTTTGACATTTTACCTCTTGTAACTAACCCTATGAGCACGTGTCAAAACTTACAACATCAACATCCACTTAAACCTTCCCATCTTTTGCCGTTCACCTCAAGGCACACAAAAAACCAACCAAGGCGCGGCCTGGAGGGTGGCCAGGTGAATCTACCCAGCGGCCGGGTCTTGGGTGGCTCCACCGCGATCAACTACATGGCCTACGTCCGTGGCAGCCCCAAGGACTACGACCTCTGGGCTACGTTGGGGGCCGATGGATGGAGTTGGAAGGAGGCGTTTTCGCGAAACGGTCGGATGGATTTTGAGGAGCCTTTTTGAGGGGTGCCACCATGGTGAAGTAACTGAAACGGAAAATCATGGAACATCGAAGATAGCTACAAAATCCCCTAAATCATCTTAAATGGTTGGTTGAATGGGAAAATCATCGAACCATTGCCGGTAAATTTCCAGCCAACCATGGTTGATTTTTGCCGAAATCGCACTGTCCCGCAAAATCGGCAATCAAGGCCCGCCAAATAGATAGACATGGGTATGGATCAATACCTATTAATACCATTTTTAGGGGGATGAACATCCATTTACCAGCTATTTTGATGTTCACCAGGGGTACAAGGTTTTGACACACTGCCACATAGGGAAAATGCATACAATAAGATTATGGTTCTGGTATGGTGGATCTGTTGGTCCATCCAATTGCAGAAACCTATTGGGAAAGATGATCTCATTCATTTTTTGAGTAGAACTACACTAGCCAAGGGACATCGGACATCGGGCAGGTGTTTGTTTTTCTTTGCACTTTCACCAAAAGTCCTGGAAAACATGTTATACGACCTGTCCCGGAATTGGCTTAAGGGACAATTTGCAGGAAACAACCTTACGTTCTCTTATATTTGATAGTAAAAAGCATGCAAGAACCATGGTTTCCTCTAGAATTTCCCAGCTAAACCCATCCGTCGAATCTGGTGATTGTCCTGGAAAGTAAGTCTGAAAGGCACCAAAATATGGTAGATGTTTCGGGCATTATCCAATGAGTGATGAATATAACCGAATATATATATATACATATATATATATAATTATATATAAGTTCATTTCAATAGGGATACTGGGGCTTTATTAAAGGATCTAACTGACCAAATGGGAATTTGAGCAATGAATAGTGGATATGGGCGTGTCTGAAAACGGAGGTGTGCCAATGTATAGCCATCAGTTTATGGCCATTTGAAGAGTCAGGAACAACCGGAACAACTAAACGAAACCAGGGTTACTGATGGTTACTGTGGAGTGATTGTGGCAGGTGCTGCCATACTTCAAGAAGAGCCAAGGCGTCCGAACCGAGTCCGCCCTTGTGAAAATGGATATATCAACGTTAGGAGATCTCCGATTTTGAGAGTTCCGGGGGTTTCCACGTTTCGTTCGGAACACCGAGAGAAGTAGTTGTGTTTTTGGCACTCCGAATCCTCTCATCATTGTAAATCTTTCAATGTTTATTTGCGAACGCACATCCTGAATACAAACAAAAACGAATCTGAGATCAAACTTGATCCTGCTTTCATACCAGATCACACAATCAAACTTTGCACCCAGTCTAAGCAAAATCCAACAATTCAAGGCCTTAGTGCAGAGGGCGCTCCTGCGCAAGCCGTGCAAAGCGATGCACACGGTGCCAAGACGAGGAATGTGGGATGGAGAAAGCCTGGTTTGGAGAGGTGAAATCTGCTTGAGTTATTAGATTTGTGTATATATTCATGTATATTTATGATTATTTATGTATAGGGTATATATAGGCTATATAAAATCATCTCTGTATATATTTGTACATGTTATATTGCAATTAATATTACACACATGTATACATTACATATAATATATATATATATAATTATATATATATTGGGAATGTCATAATCCCAACTGACTTTCATATTTTTCAGAGGGGTGGGTCAACCACCCAGTACAGTTCTTTCGCTACAAATCAATGGAGTCGCCCAGGTCGTCAAGGCCCCTGGGGCGTCAGCTTCCGGTCGCCGCCGCTGCCGAGCGTCTCCAGCTTTGTGGCTGCGGCAACGGAACAAGGTGGACGTTGGGGGGGTTGAAGAGCTAATGGGATGATTGTAGGGGGAGCCACTTAGAAGATCTTGGAATCATTTCTGATCATCCCATCTTTTTGAGTGGTTAAATTAATCGTCGTAGTTATAAGTCCTATGAAGTCCTGATAGGCCTGGTAAGTGGTTTATAACCGTACTGTTACTTTTCCCCTTGCCTAGGATTACTTATTCATGGGATGAACTAATGGAAGCTATAGTAATAATTAGATGGGTCTATCTTGGAGGATCCTCCCATTTAGCAAGTGGGTAGTTTCTGGGCTTATAACTTCATGGCCCAGTTTAATCAATGGGATCATCGACTTGGGGGACAGACCAATTGTCACGATAAATGGGATAAACCACTTATAACCACTTCTGATCATCCCATGTATAAATGGTTAGTAAGATTTAATAACCAGATCCCATGTCAAAAGTCCTGAGATAGACCAGTTGTAGGTGGTTAATAACCATAGTTACCCATTTATGGATGGGAGAAGCCACTTAATAGGGGAACTTACTCGGAGCCTGAGGAAATGGCCGGCAGGATGATGATAATTCCTATCTGAGTTTCAATTCATTGGTGCTTTTTGATCATTTTTTTTTAAATATACATCAAACATTATACATCTATTGATTCAAGTTCAGTACACTATTTATACATATTTATACAATCATATATATATAATATACATGAATGTAAGCATATTTATACAATCATATATATATAATATACATGAATGTAAGCATATTTATACAATCATATATATAATATACATGAATGTAATAAATATACACTATTTATTCAATAATATACAATAATGTTGAATTGATCTAATACATCTAAAGTCAGATTTTTTTTTAAGCGATGTTGCATCCCAGGATGCCTGGAGCTAGAAAAACCCACCATTTTGAACTGGGAAATCATATATATATATACATGTAAATAGTCAATAATAGTCATAGTTATGGTGATGATGGTGGCATTTTTCCATAACATAGTCGTAGTTGATAAATAGCCATCACTATGGTCATTTTCAATAGCTACTAGTGTTTTTTTGTTCCGACAAACCAACTTTTACGATGGTGAGTTGAGGAAAAAATCATCCCGAAATCTTCGTTTTTCAGGTTCGTGAAGTATGAAATAATGAGCCACTTATACTGCAACTGGATGTAATCATCTAGAGACTATGTCCCTATTAAAACCACTATATTTATAGGCTTTATAGGTGATTTCGGTGGGTCATACCTAGGCTACTCATCTTTGAATGGATAGATTCCACCTTGAATTTCACGAAAAAATCAGCCACGTTCCCAGAGGATCTTGTTGAACTTCCGCTGGTTTTGCCCCGAATCTTCCCGCCACATCGGTCCAGGTTACACCCTTGGGGACTACAACTCCACTGCGCGGTCCCAGACGAATGCTGCGGGGCGCGGAGTAGTAAGTCCGCATTAGTTCAGCATCAAGAGACTTGGCTGCAACGAGGTCGCTGATGAAGTGGACAGTCGGACACCCCCAACGTTGGAGGAAATATCTTGGATGAGGTGTGCCTCAAAAGGGCACGGGCACAGAACGTGGATGTATTTTTCATAGGTTCCTACCTCTTATCTGAATATAGCACCAGATGGATTTTTCACAACATATTCTTTCCACAAGTTCAGAAGTCCAGTCCAGATCCAGAAGAACAGGGTTTCCTCACGTATCAACATGGGATCCATGGGTAGAGCATGAATTTAAAAAGCCTCGGGATGCGCGGAGCTTTTCAAATGTGATGTACAAACACATATATTATGATATATTAAACATATATCATGATATATTATATATTGAAGTATGTTTCTTATGTTATGTATTATTCTGGTTGGTGGTTTCAAACATTTTTTCTTTTCCATAATATATGGGTTGTCATCCTTCCCATTGACTAATATTTTTCAAGATGGTTATTGCACCACCCACCAGAAAATATAGGGAATACACAATCAGTACTCATTTGGATCATTGAACCAAATCTGATCAGAATTTATGAAACACCCCCGATTCTATGGTCCCACATATGTGATGAAATCATCCCTACTTCCACCATGTTTCCTTGGTGTGTTTAATACACATGGGGGACGGGTTTATATATATACATATATATATACGTATATATATATACATAAAAAGCACTACAATCCAATTTATAATCAATAAAGGATTTATTACAAGATAACCCAGCATTTCTTGGTGATCAGCAAGCCTTTTTTTGGGCCTACGTTGGTTGAACTTCACGGGATGGCCAGCCAGCGCTGAGGAATGGCCAGCGCTCTTGCACCAGCACCTCGCACTGGGGGTGTGAGCCTGGGGAGGTTAGGATAAAAAGAACATAATTGCCAGTGCTTCAAGATGATTTATACATCTATAAATATAGAGAATTATACATAGAGGATTATATATATAGGATTATAGATATACATAATGACATATGTATATATAGAATTATATATATACAGGATTATAGATATACATAATGACATATATATATAGAACTATGTATATATATAATTATATGTATATAGAATTATATAGATATACATAATGATATATACATATATATATATATATATGTATACACATAGACTATCCAGCTAGAAACAAATCGCATGGGAGAAGGAGCCCAAGACGTTCGCCAAGAAGTTGTGACTGGTCAGTTGTGGATCAAAAGTTTTGCGAGGCATATTCTGTGCAGAAGAGAGGTAATGATCATCTGAAAAAAAGGCCAATCTGCGTTTTTCGATGGTTTTCTGGGGTGCAAAGTCTGTGTGTCCTGATTCTTCAGGGCTCATCAGGGTGAATGGCACTTTTCGGTGAGATGGAAACTTCGATAGTTCAAAACTCATAAAATGGAAATCAAACCATGCAATTCAATATCTCATGGTGGTACTATTAGTCTGTTTGCTTAGCATGAATGGGTGTTTTTTTTGTTTTGAGGAGGATTCGAGTCAATTACAACCCGGTCATTGATGGTGCTGGTATATGAGGTTACAGCCGCAGTTGAGTCCCAGCCAACCCGACGTCCTTCCGACAAGTCCTACCTACAGTAGAAGTTCATCCCATTTATACGTGGGGGTGCATCCCAGAAAACTGTAAGTGGGTGAGCAATATCAAATAACCCAATTAGATTAATGGCATATCCCCAGGAAGATTTCTGTTCCAAGTAGATATCTCAGCCCATGCGAGTCCCGTCGCCGTCTCAAGGCAAGGCGTTTCTCGAGCCGCACATGGACCATCGAAGAAGCCTCACTGTCTCGACCATGGCGCGTGCACGGCGTGTGCTTTTGGACGGCAAGCGAGCAGTTGGAGACTGGGCGATGGAACGTCCAGCTACGTCCTACCGGGTAGCTGGTAACGGAGTTGGAGTCAAATTTGTTGGGGGGTCATGATATGTTGTAGTGTTGTTAGGCTTATTTGATCTTATTTGTGTCTAAGAAACTGCAAACTACCCCTAGAGAGCATACCCCTAGAACCACAAAAACATCCATTTTGCAGGGTTTTGAGAGCATATGTCTTTGTTTGATGGTTTGTACAATCGGGTTGATGGGCAATGATACTGAACTCAAATCACTATTCGGGGGTGCCCGGGCGCCGCATCCTCATGTCTTACGTCTCACTCCAATCGACCCATGCGCACAAGAAAATATGCATGTTCCAATTGTTGTTACATGACCAAATTTCTCTGGCCAACGGCCAACGATATATGTCTACCAACGGGCTTGTGGTGATTCTAAGTGAGGGTATGTAAATTCATGGCCTCTAAGACGTACTGTTCCTTGGATTAAGGCACTGTATGTATGTTTGCTTTAAATTCCGGGAACTACAAAAAACCCTTGGTATTTTGTGTTTTTTTTTGGCATTTTGAGGGCAGAATGGCTGTGACCGCTTGGCACAGTGACACCCAACAAGGGTTCATGTATGGCTACATTAACTCATTTTGCAATATTCCGTATTCCGCTCAATTTTGTTGTTGGTTGTCACGAATTGCTCTTATATAGTCCATTTTGTCAGTTGTTTCCCAATCTGTGTTGCTTAGGAATCGGTTCTGTTCAACCTAAGATATTTACCTATGTGTTTTTCTATGATTTGTTAATGTACAATACAGCTGACAATATAACATGAACCCTTTTATCATCATTTATGCTTCTATTCTTGTTTATGAAATCATTTTACCAGGTACTATCAATTGTGTGCTTGTTGCCAAACATGTTGTTCAACATTGACCTGCATATCTTGTTGTGTTTCCGAAATCAGTTTGTTAGATACTTACCCAAATTGTTGTTGCTTGTCATGATTAATTTACCCAAAATTTCTACGTTTGTGTCGTCCTTTGGCGTGGTATTCCCCAGGTTTGGTGGATGATGAACCCATTTTGTCAGACATGTGTCTATCATTACCTTGTTTTCACATGTTTATTTACCTATGTGAGACTTCACTCGCCCATGCCCTCGTTGCTGAAACAGTTTTGTCAGGTATTTATCCAGGATTTGTGTTGCTTCCCATAATATTTTGTCACACATGTTCCTCTTTTCCTTATCTAATTGTTGGTTATAACATGTTTTTTTACCCCAATCACTCGCTAGACATATCCAACCAAACGAAGTTTTGTCATACCATAGATATGGGTGTGGCCAAAGCCCCCTCCAGCGGACTATCTTCATTTTCTCTCATTTTCCAATGCAATGGCAAAATTCTTGTTTATCCATCATTTTTGGATAACCCCATTAGAATGCTGGTTATATATAGACTATAATATAAACGTAATATCCCACTGTATCCCAGTATGTTATTTTGGTTCCATTTCCATTCTTTTCATCAACCTGCAATACCCCCAGTGTTCATTGGTCCACTCATCATGTTCCATAATATGGATTTGAACTTTTTGAATGGTAATTTTGGTGTGTAGTATATAAACGTATAAAAACCGAAAAGGATGCAGAACAGAGATTTATCACCCTTTTAGAGTCGGAGATTTTAAGCAAATTCCATCTATTCCATCTCTATTTGGAAAGTCCATATCTATTTTACCATATTTTACCAATATTTCTTCATTGATCTCTATTTGTCATGACTTTCTCATTTCCTCCCAGAGTTTTGGGAGCGATTTCCAGGTCCATTTTTTTCGGCACCAGGAGTGGAGTACGTCGACGAAGTTTCTGGCGAGGTGAAGGAAGCACACGCCTCACAGGAGGTGGTGAAACTTGACAGGAACCCCTATAGAAATGGAGGTTTCCCAACTGAGCCATGAAATACCCTGGTGAATTGATTGCTATAGGGGATGATACTACCTGGTTTACTGGGGATTATGATAACCCATAGTAGGGAAACCTATCAACCAACTAGTATAATGAGATGGGATAGGGGTATTTTTAATGGCTCAACTGGTTGGTGGTTTCAAACATTTTCCATGAACGAAATCGTGGATTTTCCCATGAATAGCATGGTGGATCTTTCCAGTTTGTTATGTGAACGTAGAAACCAGAGGGTATACCTGGTTGGTGGTTTCAAACATGGCTGGATTATTTTCCATCATATATGGGTTGAAAAATCCTGAAGCCATTGACGAACTCCATCACTTTTCAAGATTGTTATTGCACCACCAACTGGCTAAAATCGGGGTAGCAAATGATCGGATTGTCCAATATAAACCATCCAGCTAAAAATGGGTACTTATGGAAACTATAGAAATGAGCTATGAATAGAGTTCTAGGTCAATCAACATTTCTTTTTGGGGAATATACAGTAGTTACCTATGAGCTATAGAAATAGATGATTTACCTATAGAAATGTTGATTTGACCAATAGTTAGCTATAGAAAATGGCCCATTGATATAATAGTTGATTTACTTATTGAGTGATTTTCCGGTTCGCTATGTTACAATGTTAGCTTACCAGAGGATAATGGAAGGGGAGCTTTTGGGGGTCTAGATTGGTCTAGATGTCATACCATGTCCAATTGATTATAGTTAGTGTATATTTATGTTATATATACACACACCACAGAGAGAATAAATCAAATGTATATGTATATATATATATACATATGGAAGCAAATTTATACATTCTAGTAGTATTGTGTATATATATGTATATACATATCTGGGTAAATTATAACGACCTCACTGCGACCTCACTGGAATCATGGTTAGTAAGGGAAATCATCCCCAAATGGCCGAACTATTCAGGTTAGTGAAATATTTTAATTTACCCATATATATATAGATACATGTATTACTGGTTCTGCAGAACGCCCATTCTTATTGCTTCAGATGACATCATCCCGAAGGAGAAAAAAATGGGAGAAGCACCCGTTTTCAGTTGTCCTTCCCAGTTTGGGATTAAAACTTTTGTTTTTTTTCCAGAAAAACTCATAAGACCCCTACAATTCATGGTGAATGACAGTTAATTATAAATAAATATATGAATATATATAGAGATATGGAGGTTTCCTCAAATGGGAGAACCCCCAAATCAGCCAAAGTTCAACCCTTTGAGTATTAAAAGCCAATGGCTTTTGGGGATTCCCTATTTCAAGAAACCCCATATACCCTCTGGTAATTTAACATAGCTATTGACAATTACCATAGAAATAGTTGATTTACCCATTAAAAATTGTGATTTTCCATAGTTTTTTGTATGTTTAGCAGAGGGTAATGAAAACGACCAACCAGCTGGACATTCTGAGGATTTCCTGTGGCAGTTACGCCACTCCCGGACTCCTGTTGCGGTCCGGCATTGGACCCTCGCTGGGGTGGTAGAAACACCAGGATCCACAAAGAACCAGAGACGAATAGTATGGAGTAGTATGGAATAGTTGTTTGTTGTTTGAAGTTGTTTTCATGTTCTTTCACACATTTTCAGTGAACATGTCGTGCTCTACAACCAGTGGTTGTTTCGGGTCGCCAGTTGTGGTGATTTTTTAAGTGGTTCCAGCGATTCCAGGGTCGGGTCGGAGATCGGCAGAGAGAATCTTAATCGGTGAATTTCCCCAAAGTCTAAGCCGAAATTATTTGGATTTGAAGAAATTTAATATCCTTTAAATCCCCAAATGATAATTTTAAGATATTCTAAGAATATCATAACTTCTAGGGATTTAAAGGATATTATGATATGATTTTCGAGTGGAACGTGGACATTGCCCCGTGACTGACCAGTACGGGCGTGTGGATTGTGGCGACCCAAGGCAAACCACACTCTGAAAAGTGCCTCAGAGAATTGTATTCATTTGCCTCCAGCCAACAAATGTTTGAAGAAATTTGCAGTATCTGATAGTGACAAGAGGATTGATTCATTCGGCTTCCTGAATTATTGGATTCAATAAACTTCATAGATCTTGATACTATAGTATAGGATAGACAGTATAGACACTATTACCTATAGGTCTATAGACAAGATTCACTTAATCAGTAAATTCACTTGACGGTTCCACACGGTACTCCTGAGGACCGAAAAAAGAGCTCGAAGCCGCACAAGCGGCTCGGTCGCCGGCAGAGGGTTCTGTAGCATGGAGATGGGTCAAATTCCTTTGGGGATGATGAAGCAAAAACAGATCAAACATATTACACACATATGTACTTAGAAACTATATTATTTTATATATATATATATATATAAAGATGTGGAGTGGTATGAGAATTGATCAGAAAAAATGACATTGTATAGAAACTTACATCTCATTTTAATAGACAAGGTCTGATTTTTTGACGGAAGGAGCATGCCACCTGGTATGGATCACCCATCAAAGCTATCCTGAAAAATCCATCATAGTTGGCACTTTGCCCAAGACTTTGGGATGAGTCAAAGCCGAAGCTACAGTATGATTTTACATATTAACATTGGGTTAACAGCCAGCTATTTTGATTTGAAAGTGAGGGGTTCTCTATAGGTTTTGACCCATAGCCATGTTGCCAATGGTCAATTTTTTTTTGGGGGTCAGGAGCCAAATGAGTAAGTGCCTCCCCTGTGTCCCGACGCCTGCTGATTGGTCCATGCGCAGTAGTCGCATGAGTAGATGATTATAGCTAGATCCTGCTGGTTTTGGAGGGAACAGTTCGGAACTATCCAAAATGGGGAGCCGAGGAGGAGCTACAAAGTTTATAGCACATTACAGAAAAACTGTAGCTACTGCCAGGAAATCAACCTGTTTCTCCATCAATGAGGTTGACTGTCAATTGGACCTGCCGGCGGTGGGCAAGAACTTGAAAGATCATTTGTACCTTTGTGTTCCCTGATTTGCACGTGGAAGGCAGTTGTGCAATGGCCATTGGGGATGGACCGGAACCGTTCGACATAGAACGGCGTTTTTGGTGGTCATGAAATACCCAGACGATTTTTTGTCTCACCATGGCAAGAATAGGTGGAATCCCATTTTTTGGGGGGCGTGGCATCTTTCAATTCTTGATAGTTGGAACATGTTGGAACCATATCTTCGAGCCATGGCAGATTGATTTTTTTTTTTGGTAATTATTCCACTTGGGAAACGGAAAATCCCCCATGTGGAAGACCTTTTTGATAGCTACAGAAATCCCTGGTTTCTTGTTTTCCGGAAGCGCGAGGCATCCCATTTTCAGGGCCATGTCTCGAACCATTTTGGGCTGGCGATCTGCATCGATCTGCATCCAGGTTCCTGTCTCTGGCCTCGGCCATACCACTGCGCAACTGGAGAGCGAATGTACCCCTGAGGGAGCTGGCTTCCAACGGTGCGCGCTGGGATATCGACCTTGGGCAATGACTCTATTTGAGACTCCATTGGTTGTTGTATGTATATATGTACATATATGTACATATATATATTATATATTATATATATATATATTATATATTATATATATTATATATATTATATATATATATATATTATATATTATATATATTATATATATAATATATATATATATATATTATATATATATATTATATATATATATATTATATATATAAATATATATATATATAAGTCAGTATATATTGCATTGTGAATTAGATTACTGATTCCTGGGATATTGAATGATATTGATATGGGAATCTGGGGACACCTTATATGGGGAGATTAGTACTTGAATCATCTTGAATCGTTTGGTTCTTTAGGTGTGATAGGATGATTGGTCATAACACCAACCAGGACGGGCAACAGTTTTTTGGAGGCATGCATGGACATAGGTTGATCGATGGATATCATATACATAAGTAGATATCAATGCGTTTAAATGGATATAAATTGCTAGAAATTGATATACATGGATACAAATGGAACTTATGAATATTACCCTCTAAACTGACAATTCGACCCTGACAATGAGCCATCTTTCGTGGTTTCACTAGTCTTCCAACCCCTGTGTGCCAGGGTCGTACGGAGTCTGATTCGATGGGGAGATGATGGGTTAGTGGGAAACCGGCGCTGAGGTTTCAATAAACTGAGGGGAACATCTGCAGGAAGCCATGAAATCTAATTTCTACCACCAAATGCATTGGTTACCATAGAGGTTTCCTGTAGATTTCCCATTTGACCAATTCTGGGAGATGTGCTGTACATATTAGTAAAAAGATGTAAAAAGAATATTGTTCTCATTCGGGGATCGCGCCACTGCAAGCACCATCAAATATGCAAGTGCTGCATGGAGGGCCATGTGAGCTCATGTGCGCTCGAAGATTTTTGAAGATGATTTTGAGTTTGGGATGGTCAATGGATATGGCTGAAGACTATGAACTTGAACTCCCCAAATTAGTTGGTTCTTTACAAAAAAGAACAACCAAAGTTTCGTATCGCCAAACAAATAAAACAAAACGGTTCTTCTGAAAGTAAGGGGCGCGTCCGAAAATCAGTAAATGGTTGATTTAAGCCAGGTGAGTTTAACTGGGGTATGTCCCACTCATCTAACTGGGTGATTTCCCACTTGGGAAGACCACATGAGTTTACTCCTCATTTGGAGGATCATCTTAGTTTCCGTGGTTCATTTCACCTTTCAATGGGAATTTCAGGATCCTCAAATGGAGGTACGTAAACTTTAAACTTACCATATTGTTGGCCATATTTTCTGGCGATATTCCCTGACATTTAGGCCAAAAATATACGGTAGGCACCTCCAATGTTTATCGCTTCCTGTTGCATGGCCATTGATTTATAGTATTCCCAGGGATTCGTATTCTCATTGTTTGGTGAGTATACCCATTAAATACCATTATTATACCAAATTTCCCATAGAAATCCCATGATATCCCATGATATTCATCCCCCGATTCCTATTTTTTCCGGTGATCGTCATGGGCGTCATGGGACGATGATCTGCCAGGTACCTGGAGACGGGGAAAGGTTTGGCTTCCACCAGCCTCTATGAAGCGAGTGCCTTCTATAGCGCCTCGATGAAGATTTGGTGCCACTGGCCTGGCTTTTCTTTTTTTCAGATTTCAGGGTGAATTCTGGTTTTTATATCTGGTTGGTGGTGACTGGAACATGGCTTTTTAATGGGATAATGATGGTTAATCATGGTTAATCATGGTTAATCATGGTTAATAATGGTTAATAATGGTTAATAATGGTTAATAATGGTTAATAATGGTTGATAATGGTTAATGGTTAATAATCACTGCTTGGTGGTGACTGGAACATGGCTGGATTATGACTTTCCAGAAACAGTTGGGAATGGAAACTCATCCCAACTGACTCATATTTTTCAGAGGGATAGGGCTCAACCACCAACCAGTGATGGTTTATCTTGGTTGATCAGTTTGGATTTCTTTTCGGCCAAGTTCGTATTTTCATGATGATTAATATGATTAGTACATGCATATGAACATGTATGAACATGCAATTCGTTTGTGTAATGTATACCTTTTGGTCATCAAACATGGCAATGGGAAATTCCCCATTTATAGATGATGTTCCAATTTCAATGGCCATTTACGGGGATGGGCCAGCCAGCCATGTTTCATTACCGGAGATTATATCCCAATTATCATCCCTGTTATTGTCAATATTAATCACTGTTAATCACCATTGATCATCACAATTATATATTATGTGTTATAATATAATGTATATATATATAATATATAATATATATATAGACATACACATAGATAGATATACACATCAATGACCGATATTTCTTATAATTTAATGCAGTATTATCTATATACACAAGGTGGTGCCCCATACTTAGCCAAGTTGGTGCAAATAACTCCAATAACTATGGCTTATTGTAGATATATCTATACTTACTATGGTTTATAAACCAACAAACAAAACTGGGAGGTACCACCTTGTATGGAACATGGGAAATATATCTATCTACTTCAGGATGAATATATATATATACATAT
>Ga0126342_10009480_pt1 | contig 17458 bp, 16 predicted proteins | sample Cyp1metagenome_FD_92528 | JGI IMG/M metagenome (GOLD analysis project Ga0126342, IMG submission 92528) | Coral microbial communities from Lord Howe Island, Old Settlement Bay, Australia - Cyphastrea 1 metagenome | ecosystem: Host-associated > Invertebrates > Cnidaria > Coral ... | reverse complement strand
GTATGTATGTATGTATGTATGTATGTATGTATGTATGTATGTATGTATGTATGTATGTATGTATGTATGTATGTATGTATGTATGTATGTATGTATGTATGTATGTATGTATGTATGTATATACAGCTGGCGTTGATGGTGAATCAACCCTCGTTCATTTGCTTAATGCAAAAACAAGCTATTCCGAGTGGAAGAATGATAGTAATGGATTCGCCAATCTTCAGCAAATCCAGGTTTTCTGCAGGGGAAACGCATGGATTCTCGGGCAATGGGCTGCCAGATCAGAGGCAATGGCAATGGGAAGTCTCCAGTTTTCCCCACAAAATATCGTCACTTGGGATATTTTTCATCATCCCCTGGAAACTGGAAACTCGAAACCAGCAACTTACCAACCAAACCATCACTTAGAATCCCATTAAACGCAATTCGCAGCTATCACTTTTTCTCTCAGAATCACCCTCTGGTATTTTTGCGCTTGCATAGCTATGGAAAATGGCCCATGAACTTCGATGATTTAAATGTGGCAGGTTTTTTGAAAATGGCGCGCTACGACGCTACGACCCTGTCACAGAGGCTACCCCCATCCCTCCACGTCCTCCACACGGGCTTGGCATCGTAGCCCAGCGCCAGGTGTGGCCGGCAGTCCAGCAGCACCGTGAAGCGCAGCGTATCGGCACGCTCCACCTCCACGTCCAAGTTCCGAACCAAGGTTTGACCTGGCTGGCGAGGAGGTGGGGTGGTGTCTTGGGACACAACTGATGGAAATTTGGGGAAAGATCAGGAAAAATTGTGATTTGACAACACGCAAAAATATCAGGACTTCATCATCATTTTTTTGGGGATTTAGCCAAGGAAAAACAGGTCTTTAACCATCAATTATGTTGATTTTGCCAAGAAACAATTGTATTTAAACAAGAAAAATGACATTAACCAAGAAACATGCGGATTTAAGCATCAAAAAGTGTGTGGTTAGTAACCACCAAAAATCGGGATTGAACCAAGCGAAAAAAAAAAAGTTTACGTGTTTACGTGACCAACAAAAATAATGTGAAAACATGGGGACATTTCATGGCTTTCACTGGGAAACTCTTTAGGACATCTTTGTCAGTCTGGGTCGTTGAAATTCGGGTTTTAAGGACTGTCGTTTTTTGATGGGAAAACATCAAAGATAATTATTTATATATATATAGATATAGATGCAACACGACAAAGAAATTTTGCACGTTCCGATCAACAACCGCCTTCCAAAGTAAGATCTTCAGCTATGACGTGAAATCCCTGCAGTTTTCAAAGCTTGGGAATCCGCAGCATCCTACAGGGTTTCGGCTGGGTTTGCTTCGGACTTGGCTGCCCCAAAAAAAAGATTGTCTATGATGGTCTGTGAGTTTTTTTTATTACCCCACCAATTTGAGGTTGCTGATACAGTCATCCCGAGATAGACAATTAGTTCACCCTGCTTAAGCGTGACTTCCACGACCTTTGACTCCATCCTCAGGTCTTGGTTTCTCCAAGAAAAAACATGGCCCATGGCTACCCCAAAATCCAAATGGATCCGAATGGTTTAAACCTAATGTTCTGATATTTTCTGCATGTTCTCATTCGGGTGGACAAAGAAAGAAAGGGATTCAATGGATGGTTCTGGATCCTAAAAAGCCAGCCTTGGATAAGCCAGGTCCAGAATGCGATATCCCAATGGTGATAACACACAATGAAATTGTCATTCATTTCTTGATTTAATATAGTGATAATCACTGAGTATAACTCATCTTAAATCTGCATTTTTCTTCTATAGTTTTTTGTTCAATCCCTTGATTTTCAAGTGGGTTCCGGAAAAAAAAAAAAAAAAAAACATTTCAATGGATTGGTTTAAGGGAAAATCTGCAGGAAAGCCCCATGATCTTCATGGGAAAATCTATGGTTTCCGGTTAAAATTTTCCCTTAAACCAATCCAATCAACATTTCATCACGAAATAATTCTGCAAAGAGGTGACAGTAGAGCTCCGGTTTAAAGCCAATGTCAATAGTGCAGGGCAAGAGCAGCAGCAGCCGTGAGCCGTCCCGCGCAAAGCCATTGAAGCGAAAGGGGTTCGGCAAGTCGCTCGGTGGCTGCCTGGGGCCAATCATGGAGATGTCACTGGCTTGAAACGGCAGCCAACAGATGGGGATATGAAACCAAGATAAAAATGCGAATGTCGAAATATACCCTGGGAACGTAGGAGAATCATCGTCCAACTGAAGATACTGAAGTGAATGGCAGGTGCTAGTCATTCACTGCCACTGGGAGATACTGGGAGATGCAGGGATAAGGGTACCTGGAAATGCTTCAAGTCATGCACCCATGTATACCTGGATGCACAGCAAATAAAAAAAAAATGGATTTCCACGGGGTCAAGAATCTCTGGACCTCCAATCTTGAAGGTGTTTTTTTCTGGCCATTCTGCTCATACAATTTGGCAGTACCAACAGCCTGTATCTTTGGGATAAAATATGATGAAATCAGACCCAATCTCCAACGAAACATCCGGAAAAAGATGTGGAAAACCGCTAGTGTCTCCCTAAGAACATGATCTAGAAATGATCTGGTGCAAATTCTCCACATCCTTCTTTTGTATGCTGACTCAGGAGGTCAGACCGACCATCCATAGCATCTTTCAACATGTCTTCCATGTCTGAAGGACATGCGTACCCTCTGGTAAACTAACATAGCTATGGAAAATGGCCCATTTACAGATGGTTTTCCCAATAAAACCTCCATTTTTAATGGATTTTCCGTATGTTCTGGTCCATTTATAGATGGTTTACCTATTAAAAATGGTGATTTTCTATAGCTATGTTAGTCATAACCGCTGGGTATGTTCCATCTGTACGTTCATTCCATCGCCAAGTCTCGGCCATTTCGCGATGCCTTTCCGCCACTCCAGATAGGAGGCGATCAATTTCCCCGCCTTCCTCGATGGAAAAGGCTGATTTCCCCCAAAATGTTCTGGTTGGTGGTGCAATAACCATGGTTAATAGTGATTAATAGTGGTTAATAGTGGTTATTAGTGATTAATACCTGATCTAATGAATAATATATCTGGTTGGTGGATCTGAAAGGCGAAGTTGATATGACTCTACTGGTTCAATGGATTGGTGTTGTTGGGAAAATCTATAGGAAACCATTGTTTTTATCATCAAATATAGGGGTTTCCTGTAAAATGTCCCGTCATCCAATTCTGTGACTGGTTGGTGGTTGACCTACCACCTTGAAAAATATGAAAGTCAATGGGAAGGATGACATCCCATATATGAAATGGAAAATAAAAAATGTTCCAAACCACCAACCAGTCTAAGTCTTAGTTGTGCGTAGTTGAACACATCCAGGTTTGAAAATTTGGAAAGAGTATCAAGATGTACAGTATCAAAGTGAACAATGTGATACCAGTCTTGCCTTGCCCCAATAGTTTCAGGCTTAGACAACATAGCTAGAGGGTTGAGGTCATTTGGCACTGGCTCACGCACAAACAGCAGAAACTGCTCTGCAAAATATGGAGTATGGGCCATAATAATCCTCTGCTACATACTCCGGAATGCTCGATCTTCACTCCCAAATCACCTTATAGAATGTTCAAAGGTCTAACCCCCTACAACCCCCCTAACCTATCAACAAAGCTATAACTTTCATGGCTCACCTGATCCTGAAAGGGGTCATCGTGGAGCCCCCTGTCGCCCATACCCCACCAAGCTGCTGGGCATCGCCCGAAACGCTCTTTCGGGCCAGGAAGCGCGCCAGTTCAGCTGGAGGACATTCTGGGAAGTCCACCTAGACGACAAGTGAAAAAAGACTCATGGCTTGTGGCTGAGAAACTCTCCTTACCAACGACATGCGTACCATCTGGTTATGACTAACATAGCCATGGTATAGATGGCCCATTTATAGATGGTTTACCTATGAAATAATGGTGGATCTTTCCATGGCTATGTTAGTCATAACCAGATGGTAATGGTTTCTATAAACCAAACAGAAAACCCATGAAATCTGCAATCATCCACCGTGCCACGGGTTGTAGGCTCTAGCGGCTCTAGCGCCTGATACGCTTTGGCTTCGACGAACCATCTCCCAGGCCTTCAGCTGCTGTAAAGCTGGCAGGGGCACGTTGTAATGTGCCGAAATCTCACCTCGGCGTTGTTCAACTCCCCCATTTTGGTAACAAAAGGATGTTTAACTGTTTGGTAAGGGGAAACATGAGGGAGCCACTGTGGTGAAAACAAACTCTCCAGAAGTCTTTGACAAAAAATGTGATCTGGCAAAAGCTGCCTGGAACAGCGGGAAAGTGTTGAATCACGTTTATATAAGTGTATGTGTCCTAGCCATGATAGTCATCTCACTTGGTAAATTTCGTAGGAATATCGAAAATGCGTGCATGATCTTTGGAATGTTGATCTTGTTTGGATTCAATTGAGAATTGCCAATGCTCATCGAAACTTTAGGCTGTTACTCTCATTCCTCAAGACATGTATCAAACATCTTCAAACACTACAAATACCCTCTGGTAAACTAACATAACTATGGAAAATCACCATTTTTAATGGGACAATTCACTATAAATGGCCATTTTCAATAGCTATGTTAAATTACCAGAGGGTACATGCTGACCCCGGCCGAAGTTTGGCATCGCCATGAATTCATCACCGCTTTTAAAGTCTCGGAACGGGCGCCCAAGTGGCCATCGGTTTTCAGCTTCGGAATGACCAATCCCAATCCCATGCCGCTGGTTCCCTCCATCTCGTTGTCCGACAAATCGTCGATGGCATCAAAGAATTCCACGAACATCTCGTCCATGGTCTCTTGTTGCCGCTGCTCTTCCTGCCGGTTTCGGAATAAGGCCGAAAAGAAAATTTTGAAACACCGAAAATGGTTGCGTGAGAATGTCCAACTATTTCCAACGGTCTCATCGTCAAACACCAATTTGTTGGCTGGTTTGGTTATGGCTAAATTGTGTTTTGTGAAATGTCCGATCGTTCCAGGGTTGTCATTTGAATTACACTTACACCAAGAATGATTCGGAATTGGCTCCTTCTGCGAGCTCTTCCGCTCACGCCGGCTGACGGGTTCCTGGGTGCCAGGTGGCATGGGTTGGGCGAAGAAAATGTTCAATTTGGTGATAACTGATAGAAAGTTCATCTTTAGGATTTCATTGTGGATGGCCTATTGATATCAAAAAAAAAGGTGATGTTACCCGATGAAGTAAAGAATATCAAAAAAAAATATGGTCTTTCATTGATGATGTTCCATATGTTCCATGATTCTCTCCTGGAAACATCGATTTTAGCATCCATTGATAAATGATTTTCCCTGAAAAGTTACTGGAATTTCCGAGGCAGCCATGTGGCCATGTGGCTTCTCCGAACTCCAGCTCATGTAGTAGTTGACCCAGGTTTGGTACCACATTCCCCGTCAATTTGAACCGATTTTATATACACATGTTACCCTTGATCATGGAAATTGTCTCAAAAATTCTGCGTAGTTTCTGGCAAATTTACCCCAAAGTATACACACAAAACACAAAGAGAAACCTCCAAAACCCTTCAAAAGATAACAAAATGGCCTATGAATCTTACGATAGTCACGATAGTCAGTTTGCCACATCTTTTCCGTGAAGATCCCCAAGGATCCTCCCCGAAGTCGGACAGCTCGTCGTCATCGTCGAAGCCTTCGCCGTAGACTGTGGCTGCCACGCGTTCGAAGCCACGTGCCACGGGGCGCCAGGGACAACATCGACAACACCTGGAATTTTTACACGGAAAGAAGGGCCGAAAATGGAAGCTTTGACCTGCGACATTCATGGAAACTCTGCGTTTCTACAAAAATTGACTTCTTCCCCGCAAAAAGTGGGATTCAACCAAGAATGAGAGTTTAACCATGTTTAACCCGTGAAATTTTGGAATTTAGCACTCAAAACAGAGTGAAACCACAAGTTGAGCGTTTCACCTGAAAGAAATCGCGGATTTAAAGACGATATCAATGCGGAGTTGGGCAAGAAAATGCGGTTTGGATCATCAAACAGAACGTATCCGAAAAAAAAAAAAAGGAATTCACCAACATAATCAGGGCATAGAAGCAACTAAAATGTGTAGGTTCACCATGTAAATATTGGTATTATTTAACTAACCAAAAATTGATTGGGTTTGGCCAACAAAAAGGTCCAAAACACGGATTCTATTGGTGCAAATGGATGCAAATGGCTCATCAACAATAATCGGGTATGTACCATCAGGCAATCAAACATGGTTGCCTCCCCGTGTTTATAAGATTATAAGAATCTTATCATAAGACATCAGTGTCATTGCCATTATACATGGATATTTCTTGGTGGGTTCTGTTCCACTGCTACAGTAAGTCAGTAAGTTGAATTACCAGAGGGTATCCAGAAAAATATCAGAGATTGACACAACAATGGGGGCAGAAGCAGCAACAACGATGAGGATTGAAGCGATCGTGCAGCTTCTCGAAATAGGGAAGGGATGCTTTTTCGAACGGTTTTTTGTGGACATGAACGATGGAAAACCCCAACGTCCAATACAAAATATTATACAAAAATCATCAGTTTTGTTGCTACGATCAACGTGTCATCACAATTCTATCGCCATTCTCTTGCTTTCATACCGATTTCTTTGCACAACACAGCTGTTTTCAAAGCCTCCTACTTGGGCGCCTGTATCGGAAGTAGCGCGGTGAAAACATGGCCCAGGGGGCCCCAAGAGTGACCCACTTGGGCCGAGATTCGCAGAGGGGTGTGGGATTCAATCAACAGGTGCTGTTCAGAAATCACATGGGTTTATGCCTACCCCAAAATCCAGAGGTTGTCTTTAAGCTGCCCCTGTGAAACAGTGCCCGGGCCAGAACAAAAGTTTCCAAACTCTCAATTCGTAGAGACATTGCATCATTTTGGGGAAGTGTATGATTATCGTATATTATCCTAACCCATTAACCCACCAGTCACCAAACTTTTCCCAATTGTGATGTGCAGAATCCCTCAATCATAGGACATCATAGGACACAACAACGGCTACACCAAGGGCACCGAGGAGAAGTCCGAATCTATTTTGGGCCCCATGCAACTGGCTGCTGGGGGTTGAACGATCGACTGGTTATTGCCAATCCCACTATGGTTATACTTATATACCCCTATTACCATAAATGCTAAAAACCAATAATCAATTGATTTTCAGCAGATGCTGCGTATCACTGAAAAGGCCTTGTGGAAATTTGCACAACTCGGGATAGTCTCTGGTAATTTGTCGCGTAGCCATGCTTTCCAATGGCCCATGGCCATGTGTATATGATTCGTAAATCATCTACAAGTGGCTATTTTTTCCATAGCTAAATGTGAAAAATTACCAGAGGTTACAACCTGCAATGAAAACAATTCGAGGAACCTAATTCGAATTATATATATATTATATATATAATACGCATTTGGAAGATACTTATTCTCTTTATATGGCTCATCTAAAAGCGAAGCTTTAACCACTAACGAAGGGGTCCCAACCAAGGAAGACGGTAGGAATGCTGGGTTGGAACATAGCAATGATTGGTGTGTGAGCCATGCCCATCGGCACATTTCACCAGTGAAATAATGAATGCCCCCTCCGGTAACTCTATACATGGAAATGAAAACTCACATCTGAAAAGAGGAGTATACTATAGATCTATAGTATACTGTATACTCTTTTTTGAGATCTCAGACTTTTAAATCAATCTCCAATTTTTTCAGCATGTTGCACTGTTTAGATTCCTCTAAAAAAACCTATGGAATTCCCCATGCTGATTTGGACCCAGACCCATCATCCAGCACGCTGGCCAACCGAAGTCGGCCAGCTTTCACGATGGGCCTTGGGACGGGCCCACGGGCAGGAAAGCATGGACGGGCCCGCAGAGGCGAAAAAAACGTTGACCGAGCCGGCTGGTGTATGAGCAAAAAAAATAGCAAGTGATAGGTATTTAAAACAACTCGGATAAGATCATTTAGTATAAAAGATTATAAAAGTACCAAAACTATCCAAAACTGGGTTACTTGAAAGGAAAGTCAATCCATTCACCCACAATCAAGCATCTGATGTGATTCAAAATCAACAAAAAATGAAATTTCACCAACATTTACCAACATTTACCCAGCTGTGTTGCCAAATTGCCGGCACCAACCGCCATTCCGTTTCCACCAAGCGCCGCCGAAACGGACCAAGAGCCGTACCCTGTGGTTTCCAACTCTTGCTTGGCCAACTTTACGGCGTCCACCGCCCGGAAACCTCGCTTCCCGGCTGTGTGCATCATGATTTTTTTATGGTTTATTGATGGTTTCTTGTTGGTAAATGTTGGTACCACAAGGTTTACATGGGTGTAATTTTTACCACATGTTGATTTTTATGATCTGTTGAAACAATGAAACAATTTCGTGTGGTTTTTACCCAAGGATAAACCATCCTCAATTGAGGTTTAAATTCGTGATTAAAAAAAAAAAAAAACTCCTATTTGGGATTTTTCAAATGACTTCCAAATGCTTGGTTGATGGGATGGCGGGCAAATTGGATTTACCACATTAGTGTGTACATATATTTATATAGATACAGTATGATTTGAATTACTATTGCTACTATTATGATTATGATTGACAAGATAGTCCTCAGCCATCTGGTACCCTTTCGTACTCAAACATTGCAATTAAAAGCTCGCAAATTTCTAGATGATGTTCAATGTTCCTTTTAACAACTGCGTTTTTCCTCAGCCATGTCAAATAAATCATGTTTTGTTTGCTGAACCCCACGATTTTGCGAGTACATCCCAACATTTCGCATCAGACTCCAGATGTTTGACTCTGACTGTAAATCCCAGTGTTGTTTAAATTTATCCCTATTATCCCCATTATATTCCGATAAACTACAGCATATATTCCATTGTACAATCATCAATTTGTTGGTTAAATCCCAATTTCGGTCGGTTAAACTGCCATTTTTCCTGCTTAAACCCTCTGGTTATGTCAAAATAGCTATTGAAAATGACCCAGTCGAAATAGTTGATTTTCCCATGAAACATGGTGGATCTTTCCATAGTTTTTTGTAAGTTTACCAGGCCGGGTAAATCCCATGAAAAATCCCATTAAACCACCATAAACTCTCATTAAATCACCATTTTCCTATGGTTTTCCTATGGTTTTCCTATGGTTTTCCTATGATAAACCCTCCTGTGTTGCGAGTTTTGCGCAACGCGCTTAACGCTAAAAACGCTGCGCCAAGAAACGTTGAGGCCTCGGTGAGGCGCTATGAGCCTTGCTGAGCTGCTCCCTTCGCCAGGCCTTGCCAGGCACACGTATTATATATCTGATGTTTATGTATGTATATATAACTATGTATGTATATATATGATATATATATATATGTATGATGTTTAATATATACAGTAACATATATATATACATGTCTTTGTTTGTATGTATATCATTGTCTACACTATTACATACTATTATTATTGTTGTTGTTGTATGTGTGTGTGGGTTTGGCACATGAACACTAATTCATTGATTTAATCGGCATTTACCACTGAAATGGCCGAGTGGAGGGAATACACCATTTCAGACACGCCCATATAGACAGTGTTGTAAACAATGCTCATTGTAGGTTGTACTAATTCCTCGGAGATAGATAGATAGATAGATAGATAGATAGATAGGTAGGTAGATAGGTAGGTAGATAGGTAGATAGATAGGTAGATAGATAGGTAGATAGATAGGTAGATAGGTAGATAGATCGGCAGATAGGTAGATAGGTATATAGGTATATAGATAGGTAGCTAGGTATATAGATAGATAGCTAGGTAGATAGAGTGAGAAAATATGGAATAGTCATCTATATAGGAGTGATTTCCCATTGCCAGGTTAAATCACTGAAGGACAACGACATCAGTATACAAGCAGCAGTTGGGAAATATAAACACATGTGACCAACAAGGAGCTTGTACCTGGGATCATACTAAGCGGGGGGTCGTTTGGGGTGGCCAGTTATACACAATTCGAGTTAATTAATTATACACCATTGTAACTATCCCGTCAAATCACCATTTGTTAAATACTGTAAACAATCAATATGTGGAGGGGAAAGCATTACCTAAACCATCCACTGGCACTAACCTCGGTTCTTTTTTCTGGTTATCTTGACGTGGACACTTAGTTTGAATCATAGTTTATCAGTTGTGCATTCCTACCAACCAACTGGTCATTTTTCTCCAACGTACTTTTTTTGGGGTCCCAAATCTTATCCATCTGCAGGATGATGGTTTCCATCCTGGTGGAACATGAGGCCACCAGCGCAGGAAATGGTACGTACCCACCACCAGTCCCCGCTGGTGAACGGACGCAATCCAGGAACCAGCTGGACGCATGATTCATGGACCCAATGGACCCAATGGACCCAATGGACCCAATGGACCTCTCAATGACTTGAGAAAATCCGAACATGGCAATTTTGTCGACGTTTTTTCAGATCTCAATGGTTCAAACAGAGCCATTGAGAAGTCCTCCAATAGATGAGATTTCATCTGGATCAATTAAACATCATTAAACCAATTACCCTCTGGGAATTTAACATGGCTATTGAAAATGCCCATTTATAGTGGATTTTCCTATTAAAAATGGTGAATTTCCATAGTTATGTTAGTTTACCAGAGGGTAAACATCATTAAACCTCAATTAATTCAAGACATCCTGAAATTTGATGAAACTTACCCCGACTTCCCCCGATCTCATCCAGAAAAATTAAGCGCCTCTCTGGCGGGACCCCGGGCGGTGACGGACATGACCTGGACAGACCTGCTCGGGCTCTTTTTCTCTGCTTGTGGATGGTGTACATATTAAATGCTACATATGTATATGTAATATATATATGTATATGTATATGTATATGTATATGTATATGTATATGTATCATCAAATTGTTGGTGATATGTATATATATATATATCACCAACAATTTGATGATGCATGCATAAAAAATGCTGATATACTAGTACACTAATATACATATGTACCTATATATATATGTATATATATATACGTACATATACATACAACCAACAAGGACCAACAAGTTAGGAATGTATGGGTTAATTTGGGGATGCACAGGTTTGTCCAGCAACGGGGGAATTTACACCCAGCTCATGGACGTTCTAATAGGAACGACATCAGGGTGCCACTGGATGGCCTTGGTAAAACGCCCCAGCCGAGTCGGGCCGTCGGGCCTGCCACTACTAAGTCCATGGCATGGGCGTGGAACGAGTGAGTTTCATGAATTCGAGACTCCTAGATACAATGGACATGCGCTCTGCGCGATCTGAATCGGGAACCTCAAATTGATCGCCACAGACGTTCCGGAACTCCTCATTGTTTTCTCAAGAACTATAGTAGGGAAGTCATCCAAATTGCAACACTGAGTGCACAGCACAAAAGAGCACAAAAGAGCATACATATGGATTATCCAAACGTCTAAGCTCCCCAGTCCACATTTCTATCTTGGATTGTTGCGATGATCTGCCTCCACGTGTCATGCGAAAAAAATCCTTCTGCTCATGGTGGCCAACACAAGCTGTGGGCCGAGAAACATCCAGAAATACCAGAGGTTGCTAAGTGCGATAATGTGGCAAACCCAATTGCAAACCAACCATATTTTTATCAGAAATAGGTGGTACGAACTATCCAAATTTTGACTTATTGATATGTGTTGTTGGATTTACCACCTGATTCAATTTTTTGCTTATTTTCTCATTTGATCTATCTTGAACATCTCTTCCATAAATTGAGGCATGTCATTTTCACAAAAATCACCGATGTTTGTAACGGACATTTCGGCGGTGTGGCTTGCAACAAAGCTGCTGTAGATTTAAACCGCGCCAGCAAACTGGCCATTTGGCGCCGAGTGCAAATCATTTGGGTATGGGTCAATACCTATAGATACATTTTTTGTGGGATGAACATCCATTTACCAGCTATTTTGGGGTTCACTAGGTACCAGGGTTTTGACCCATCCCCATTTCAACCCAACAAAAATCCCAAGAGTGTGGACTTTGTTCAACTCGTGCAGTTCCCGCGGCCCAGAAAGCCATCAAAACCACTCAGATCCACAGAGACTTTCGGGCGCCCTTCCAGATCCGTCACCGACTGACCCTTTTTGGGGGGCGTATCATCTGGGTGTGAAAATTCTGACCCCCCAAATGGCTATTGACAAATTGGAAACATGTTCCTGGAAAATTCTAAACCACCAAATTTAGGTCTTTACCGTGTTTACCCCCATTTTTTGTGAGATAGATCATGATAAATCTATACGACACCCCAGCAACCCAGAAATCTTTTGGATTACGCAGCTTTTAGTTTGAGACCTGCTCGGCTCGCAAAGCTTCGCTTGACAGCACAGTCCGCACTTGCTGAATCACAACTGAGCTTGAGATGACAATTGCCATCTGGTAATTTGTTACAGTTTGCTATGGGAAAATGGCTCATTTCCAGAGGATTTACCTGTTAAATATGGTTGTCCATAGCTATGTTAGTTTATTGGAGGGCAGCTCATCGTTCCTTTGCTGCCTGAAAAATATATATCAAATACGAGCTTACCTGTGGTTTTTCATCAAACATGGCAATAAAAAATCTCCATATTCAACAGGAAAAACATCTGCAAATGAGGTATGTTCCGATCAACTCCGATCGGAGCCCTGGGGAGGTACCATGGGAGGTACCCTCTGGTTATGACTAACATAGCCATGGTATAGACCGGTATAGATGGCCGTTTTATAGATGGTTTACCTATGAAATAATGGTGATTTTCCATGGCAAACTGTTAGTCATAACCAGATGGTACATGATCTTGGACCAGTTGGGTCTAGCAGCAAGATTCTCATGACAGGTTTACTGGGGCTTGTGCAGGATTTCGTCTCAGACTCCTAACATGTCCTAACAAGACCTCAGGAGATATAGATATCATATAGTCATATAATACAACTATAAGCCCAGGGCTACCACAAATGCACAAAAAACCATTGAAATCTGACATATCTGACATGACCGAAGCACAATTTATCATGGCTTCGGAAAGGACCTGACTTTGGGCTTCCGATCTGACGGTGATTCCGGGGGGCTTCGAACCAGCCGATTTTTTTCGACTTTGAACAAACTCTTGGACACCAGAAAATTATAGAAAATTATAGAAAATTATAGACAATTATAGAAAATTATAGAAAACTGCTCTTTTAAAATAGTTCGATGATTTTCCCATGACAACCTCCATTTGTTGCGGATTTCCCAGCTAGCCATGTTTGATGACACCGTTGTGGGTAGAGGTATCTTCACTGAGGACCACCGTGTACCACTGTCGGCGCACTAGGACTGGCCGGATGTATCTCAGCTGTGTGGATTGTGCGTCACCTTGCAGTTGTAAACCTCAAAATCAACTGATTGTGCCGGGTTTGACCTGCCACGGCGTCCCTGAAAACATTGGTTGAACAGCTGGCCAAAGAGCTGTGTGTTTTAGTCAAAAAGAGAAATTCATAGGGATTCAATCAACCTCCTCAAGAATGATTGCCCCACTGATAGCTGCATTTATCAACCCTCATCAATAGTTGTTGCTGGCTCGATGTAGTTAGTAAGCTCTTAACAAACCCTGACTGGGTGTCACCTTCGTTGGGGGTGGCTGCATCTCCATTAAACACCTGAAAGCAAAGATCAGCAGCTGCGTCAAACCAAGCAACACGACAACACAAAACTGAAAGTTGAAGCACGCACGGTTTGCCAAAATCTCAACATTCTCAGCTGCAAGTCCTGTGCCAGCTGCACTGCAACCAAAAAGATCATCTGCGGTTGAGGGGTCATACAAGTGTGGGAGCATGGAACACAACCTAGCCCTTTTCCAGGACAAAATGCTGCATCTTACAAGGTTTCCTAGATTCTCCCGTGAAACAAACACGTTCATCACACTTGTTGGGGATTCAGCACTATCCAATTACAATAGATTGATGTTGAAAGTTGAAACCACTCCCCTGGTGAGAAACCTGTTGGGACCTATGTTCAATCATGAGTTTGGTTGTGCAAAGTCTTTCCGAGTCACAAAAGACGTCGCAGGTCAGCGCCTTTCGTTTGTGAGTGTACATATATATATAGATAGATAGATATGTGTGTGTGTGCATCAAAATTATATTACATTATATTGCATCACATTACATCCCACTACATCACATTACATCACATCACATCACATCACATTACATTACATACATTAGATTACATACATTAGATTACATTATCTTTCATTACATTCCATTATGTACATACGCACACATGTACATCATTACCTACGTACATACGTATGTATACTTACATGCGTATATAGCTATTGCAATCTATGTGTGGGTCCCATGCTGGGATGGTACCTGCTTGATGTATACCACGGGATCATCCAATAGCCAAAGCACCATTTGGGAGTTTTGGGTAGGTAACTGGCAGGTAACACACCATTCAATCTGGAGAGTGAGTACAAACCAGCCATGTAACATGAGTGGGGATCTCTGTGTGATCAACTTGCGGTTCCTGTGTCCCATTTGGCAAACCATCAAAACTGAACCATCAACAGCGGAGGCTGCGGCTTGACCCAATGGCCCAGTGGCTTTAACATGCTTTAACTACAGTACCAATGTGAGATCCATTGTATGAGCCATACACAGTTGCTTTCCACTGAGAGTCGGCAACTTCGGTGCTAGGCTTCAATCATCTTCAGAGCATAAAAATCAAGCCGCTAACCGATGTTGGAACTGACCATGGTCACACAGACCATTATGGTCGTCGTTCACAGGCTCGTTAGTTGGGGTGTCCCACATGCTGCCAATGTGTATTCCAGTGATCCAGCATCACAACCACAATACTATGTCAAAATATGTCAAAGGCATCGCAGGCGCTAAAGCAACAATGACCACACCCACAAACCACGAAGCAGAATTGGAACCCGGACAACCACAACCAGAACAAACACAAGCGCAAAAGCGTGATATATAACAGCAATCGTGATAGTGATGCCGGTATTGATACCAATCGCAAGGGGGCATCTTTCTACGTATCAAGTTCCCAAAGGGAATAAATCAATAGAAAGTAAAGCCAGCGAATAAGGACACCCCAATGGACTTGATGCTACCTGACGCTACCTGAAGCTACCTGCAGCTACCCCTGAAGCTACCGAAGAACTGATAGCGATACCTGCGAATTGCGGCGCCAAAAACAGTAGAGCTTGTCGAAAGATAGAACTTTGGCCAACTTGCGAAGCATGCTTCAGCAACACTGGACAAGTGTAAAACGCCTTTGCATCGTACTGTTGATTTTGCGGGGCAAATGATCCTTGCATAGAGATGTACATACTTAGTATACTTCAACAATTCCCAACGGTCCAGAGATTGTCTAGGCACCACTTAAACAGCCTGCCTTTTTGGGAATACCTCCCCGGTGATTTGGCCATCCAGTTGCTCTCAAAGCTCTACAGTCGGCACAAGCCCTGCAGCTCCTAAGCTGGATTGCTTTGACGAGTTCGTTGATGGGATTCCCATGGAACGTACTAAGCTGCTAAGTGACTACTTCTGTCAAACCAGACATGTATTGATTATGGGGAACCCCCCCGAGAAAGGTACCAAGCGGCTTAACCACTTCAGCATGCTATCATCCCCGCTGGAAAGGTCTACAGGTTTGTCAGCTCAACAAATAGTTGCCTCTATCCACACATGACAGTACTTGTGCCAATTGAACATTGCTGAAAAACTTTCGCGTGTTTTTCGTTATCAAGAAAAAGCAAATATCAAATTGGATGTGAAACTTAGGACCGATGAAATCCCATAAATTTCTTCATTTCCGGCATTTACTACACCCGCTACACCGAAGTTTGGTGGTGCAACCACTTTGGGACATCCAGTTCTTGAAACTTGCCCGTACTATCCACTGGCATCGAAGAAATTTTGGCGGATGCTGTAGAACTCTGCCAGCAAAGCATGCCATAGAGCGGTGGTGTATAACACGTTCTACGATATCTGTAGTTCATGGGGTTTATAAACAAACATACAACTGACCACAGTGTAGAAGAGAATTGTTTCGTGTCACTTGGATTTGTGCCAAAAGGGGCAATAAATCCCAATTTTGCCAAGTAGATCCCAATTTCTGGTGGATTTACTGGGAATAAATATCAATACCCTCTGGTTATTTAACATAGCCATGGAAAATGGCCCATGTATAGATGGTTTACCTATTAAAAATGGTGATTTTCCATGGCTATCTTAAATAACCAGATGGTAATATCTATAAAGATATTCCCAGTAGATCCCAATTTCTGGTGGATTTGCCGAAAAAATCCAATCATCGACTCATCCATCATCCACTTGCAGTCCCAACGAGTATAGACCACCAAATATGGGGTGCCCAAAACAAATGGATGCTGCTTACCTAGCAAAAATTCGACACACTCCATCCGCCAGTTTCGATGGTTAAAATTTCAGTGACCCATCTGGTCCCTGTGCAAATCAATCCACCCTCTCCAAGCTGTCAGGGCTACCATTGCCACCTGAGGACTGCGAAAACTGAGCACCTGGTACACCTGCACTCTGTTCACCTGATACCTACAGCTTTCCTGACTCGAAACTCCCAACGGCCGCTGTCGCATCCGATATAGAAAAAGAACTGCTCGGAATCCATGGCATAGTTCGCAGAATAATTGCAGAACTGTTCAGCCATCGGCAACCAGCTGTTTCAGTTTGGGGAGTCAGCCATTGAAGCCATTGAGATCCCTGAAAAAGCTGAAGCGCTGTCGGGAAAGCTGTGCTGCAAATGTGAGATTGAGATACCTGAAACTCTGCCAGAACCACAAGAGACACTTCTGCAAAGTCCCAACTGGAGGAAACGAAAAAAGTTGCTTCACATCAAGACATCAAGCAAAGGATCATAGGGTCGCCAGATCAGAATCTCCAAAACAAGCTTCTGTCGACCATGTTTTGATGCCCCCGTTCAATCATCATGAAGCTAGCACATCATGACATCTTGCCGAAAACTGACAAGGTAAGTCTAAAAACTGACAAGGTAAGTCTACAAGTTTCACTGGCCGCTTCCATGGAAAATGTCTAGGCGTACTTGGGGGGGCAGTTCCAGATATCAGTGGAATATGTACAATGCATATATATATATATACATAAATATTATATATATATATATGTATTGTATTGTATTGTATTATATATATATATATTATATCATATATATTATTATATTATATATATTATATTATATTATATTATATTATATCATATCATATCATATCATATCATATTATATTATATTAAATTATATTATATTATATTATATTATATATATGTATTAGATCATATATATATATTTATTTATTATATTATGTATATGTGCAT
>Ga0126342_10009479_pt1 | contig 17459 bp, 12 predicted proteins | sample Cyp1metagenome_FD_92528 | JGI IMG/M metagenome (GOLD analysis project Ga0126342, IMG submission 92528) | Coral microbial communities from Lord Howe Island, Old Settlement Bay, Australia - Cyphastrea 1 metagenome | ecosystem: Host-associated > Invertebrates > Cnidaria > Coral ... | reverse complement strand
AGTAAATTGAAAGTAAATTGAAATCAATTGAAAGTAAATTGAAAGTAAATTGAAAGTAAATTGAAAGTAAATTGAAATCAATTAATTAATTAAAAGTAAATTGAAATCAATTGAAAGTAAATTGATTTCAATTGAAAGTAAATTGAAATCAATTCAAAAAAAATGTTGAAGATGGGGGGGCGCAAAAAAATGGTCTGTTATTGAGTAGACTAAAATTGTTTGGGGGAGGGGCCCCTCACACTAATCAGTCGACAACATTACTGTAAACCATGACTATAATATACCATTCATCAAACCAATATACCCTCTGGTAAACGTTTACATAGCTATTGAACATGGCCCAGTCGAAATAGTGGATTTACCCAGCTAGAAAATGGGTGGGTTGTCCATAGTTACGTAAACGTTTACCAGAGGGTATCCATTGCTATACCATGAATATCCAACAAAAACCATGCATAAACGACCTAGACCTGGGGCCACCCACGACTTCCCTCGCCCAAGCGCCAGTTGTCCAGCGCGCGGCCCTCAAAGTCGCGTTGATCACGTTGAGAGTCAGCCAAACCCGAGATTTTTTGTAAATGATTGGTGATGAATATTCCAAATCCCATACCATATGGTTATTTAACAGCCATGGAAAATCACCATTTTTAATAGGTAAACCATCTATAAATGGGCCATTTTCCATGGCTATGTTAAATAACCAGATGGTAAATGATAATGTAAATTCCATTAGATTCCATAAAAATTCCCATGAAAAATATTTGGATATGGGGATTGAAAATGGAATTTCATGGGAATTTTCATGGAATTTCGAGCTGATTTATGATGGCAAATGTGGAGGCAAATCGGTGGACTCACGTTTGGGGAGCTATGGGGAAAATAACCAACTAGTTATTGGAATTTATGCAACAACTTAGAACTCAGGGGCTCATCTTGTATGAGATATACCACCATTTTCAAACACACCAGGATATGGTATCAGTGGGTTGGTTTAAGGAACTTTGTTCTAAAAAAAACAGTGGTGTTTCCGAGAGTTATTTCCCTTCATCCAACCAATAACAGGATAGTGTATGTATAAATATAGTGAAACATAATTGCTGTATTGGTATGATCATCGTACAAGCCACAGAAACCCACATGTATGGGTATTAACCAATACCTGCTACCTGCTTGCCAAGCTTGTCACCCCCATCATGTTCATGCACCCATGGGCCTATGTTCCGAATAGTGCCATGATCTATGGACAAAGACTACTATCGGTGGTGTCCCAGATTTTTTGGGAAGTTGTGGCTTATAATATATATGCAGTTGCGTCCGGTGAACTAGGATTTGGGGTAGATTTTTTTAAATATCATATTATATCTGTACTTGATGGGGGTTTTAGACCAACTTGTAAGTAGTGGGGCCCACTTTGCCAATGGTTCCGGACACCTGAGGGCCTGTGACATTGTTCAAACTCTCAACTGGTTTCTTACAAGAGCATCCCGAGAAAAATGCAACGAATGACTGGAACACCCCTGAGGTTGGTTTGTTTGATCTGTGCTGGTGAAAAAAAGGTCCTCAACCCCCTCAAACCTACATATCAAATAACCAAACAATCTATTAAACTTCAATTGTATATACATAATCGGTATACATTATGTTTATGTATATATATATACACATGTACATAATATGTATACATAACATATAAATATATATATATACATAAGTATATATACCTAACAAATATTATAATTATATACTCACTGTATACATAAACACATATATATATATATATACATTATTATTATATATTACTATAATATAATCTTATCATTTTCAAACGGAACTTTCAGTGCTGCCCCCGTCCTTGGAGGGCGATGCACGTCCAGACGCACCAAGCGACTTCGATCTCGAGCTCGGAGAGGTCTGGCGGTAGCGAGGGCTACATGTTTTATGACCTCCAGGTATAAAAGGTGGTTTAGAAGTAGAATAACTCTGGGATTTGTGGTGATTTATGCTGTCTTAATGATGATTTATGGTGATTTATGGTGATTTATTTAGAAGTAGAATAACTATGTGGCATGGGATTTGTGGTGATTTGTGGTGATCTATGATGATCTATGGTGATTTATGCTGTCTTAAGAATGATTTATGGTGATTTATGGCGATTCAGCTTCTGATTTATGGCGATTTAGCTTCTGATTTATGGTGACTTATACAGTGTCTGATTTATGGTGATTCAGGCTGATTTATGATTTTAAACTAACCACCGTCAACCTGGGTTCATGTGAAGTACCAGTTTTATAGATCCAATGATTCGCCATTGGAAAGTTCCTTCTAATGGTTGGTCCGACCACTGATTTCCCAGTTCATGGATTATGATATCCCCACCAGTACCATAATATCCTAGATTATATGGATTATTATATTCCAATTAATATACGTATTATATGGAGGTAGTACAAGCCACTGCCTATAATATCCTATCATCAACGATGGGTCTAGAATGCTCCTCAATTGGAACGGACCATCATCGACTCATGAAAAGGTAATGATGTAATAGGTACAGACAAGTCCAAAGGTTACTAATGCCTGTATGTCGGTGTGTTGTTAATTAATTTCAATGAGAAGTACATTACAATCACGAAAAAATTATGTCTGTAATGAAAACTTTCGTGCTTGCAAGGTACTTCTCATCATTTGCTCCCCACGCACAAAGTGTTCACTGGTTGTAAATGTTCGATCACGACGGAGAAGATTGATGATCGCTGACGTCAGCCTCACCTCCGTGGTGCAAGGTGATTCGTCGGGGCCATATTCTGCCCATTCTTCGGCGGAAGCGATCCGGCGGACCGTTCCACCGTTCCCGGTCCAGGAGGATGCGGAGGATGCGTTGTGCGCCCTCGCAGGTGCACTGTGTAAATGTGGCACCTCTCTGGCTCTTTTTGGATTTTTTCTGGTCAATGTGGATGTGATTACTGATTATCATTGTGCACACCCAGCTATTACTGGACGATGATAGCTGGGGAGATTACTTGTCCATGAATCAATCCTCAGCTATCATCGTCCAGTCACACTCAACAGCAACCGCCCACATATGGAGAGCTCCAAGCAGACCTCGACAGCCGCCGTCCCGAACCGCGCCTTGAAACCCATCGGTGGGCCATCGGGCATGGTGAAGCTGGGTGAATAGCCTTGAAAGATCACAGCAGCATTCGGATCGACGTTTGACGATTGGAGGATCATCCCAATGAATCATTGGTTGGTTACCAGTGGAGTGATCAATTACTCCGGTATGGAAAGTGAAAATTGCCATACTCCACTATTCAATGGATTGGTTTAAGGGAAAATTTACAGGAAAACCCCATATTTAATGGGAAAATCTATGGTTTCCTGTAGATCTTCCCTAAAACCAATCCATTGAACTATGGAAAGCTCATTTTTTGTGGATAACCGCTATGAATTGTGGACTTACCGATAGGTCCAACCACTGCTGGGATGATCCTCCAACTGGGATGACTATTTCCGACCAAAAATAACGGGAGCTTCACCTGCAATGTGGATCAGTACTGAGTAACACAAATCTCGATATTTTTTTTGGGTGGATTTTCAAGAGGATTGGACCAACAGGTCCGGTATGTTCACCAAGACACACGATTTTTTTTTCTGGGGCTTTGAACCCAAACACTAATATTAGGGGTCTCTGAATTAAAATGGGACCCCCCCAAACCTTGGGTTTCCATACTAAAAATGGTCTAACTTTTGGATGATTTGGGTTGTCTCAAAACTTCAGGAAACCTCCTTTTCAATCGCAGGGTCAGTCTAATCTATCACCAGCGCTTTTAAAGCACACCCTCTTTTTTTGTTTCAAATCTGGAACATTGACTGGTTGGTGGTTTTAACCATCTTGAAAAATATTAGCCAATGGGAAGGATTATCCCATATACTATGGAAAATAAAAGCCATGTTCCAGTCACCACCAAGCAGATGGTTTATATGACGGCACATATTCTAATCAGAAACCATGGGTTTGACCTTCAAACATAACGTCCAACCTTGAAGGAATTTCTCCGACAAATCAAAGCAAGATCATAAACTTGGCGCGTCCTTCAGTATACCCAAGCAGTTTCTATCAAACAATCTCAGGCGAAAATAGTTTGGGACTTTATTCCTTTTCCCAATATTTATGGGGTTACTGAGGATCTACTTGTATTAATATCATAATCATCAAACATTAAGATGAACCAACATTTCGATGAACCTTCTGGAAACTCTGGAAACACCGTGATTTGTGGGGCATTTCCGGATCATTTAAGTGGGTTTTCATCATTTTCTTGGCTACACATGTATATACATATACATATATATTTTATAGCTTCTCCAATGATTTTTTCGCCTGAAAGTAGGGTATCCCAAAATCTCCATGGTCGATCATCATGTGCCTGATTAAAACAATGATTTTTGGTGCATACACTATTTTTGAAGACAAACCCATCAGATTGTTACCACCATTTCTGCTGATTGCATTTATTGAAATACTCATATTTTGTGTGGTTAAACGCATGACTATTATAATTTATAGATGATGATTCTCCCGTTATTAAGCTATATAGCATCCCTTTGAAATAGCCATTTTTCTGGTGAAGATGCCCCACCAAAAAAAAAAACGATGAAATTCTCTGAAGACAACAGCAATGGCCAGGAACTATCTTCGATGCGGCAAGTGTAGTGCGTCCTTTTCTGCCTGCTTCGACTGCTTCGACATGACCCAACATGGGGTAGCAATGGGGCAGTGGCCAGGCATTTCTTTTTGGTCATGTTTCACATTTGACTATGGTACAACTTCATCATTGGATGAGTATAACTTTGTAGATGCTATAACTTTATGGTATAAGTTAACTTTGATGGGGTACTATGGATTGTTTGAGATGCTATAACTTCATCATCCACGTTTTGGGTATGTGAATGTATGTTGTGATTTTGGGCCATTCCCATCTAGCAGATGTATTCTTGTTCCTGTAATATGATTTTGTCCGACCTGTGCCCTAGACAGACTTTTCCAGCGGGATTTCAGACCCCTTAACCCCTAATATGGGGTTGCCTTGAAACAGAGTAATATTGCTACTTTAATGGGGAAACATATGAGAAACCATTGGATTTTGGGGTACTAATTACTAATTCTTTTCCACAAAACCATATCCCAATTTTCACCCAGGCAGGTTCAGAGACATCTTAAATATGGGTGGCACATGGGGCAGCCTCTGGTAAACAAATCTACTTGTAGTTCAGCAGTAGAATTTTCACAATCAGGTTCCTACATTTTGCGTTTTCTACTGGTGCATCCCAGTTAGCAAGTGCGTAACAGCCATAGAATAGTAATTCACTAATATTACTAATATCCAATTTCATATATGGAATATCCATGAATATCCCCAGTAATATCTGTGTATTTTCTTGGTCATCACCGACTTACTGAGATGCACATCCACGTACCCCCAGCGACACGTACCTCCTGCAGGGGTCTGTGGCACCTTTTGGCGTTAAGACCTGTGCGCCGCTAGTGCCAGCACTATCCGAGGTCGACATGATTATAAGTAGATATTTAATATGGAATCCAAATGGAATCTCAATGGATAGGAAGTTGAGAGATGTATCAATTAACATCTTAGATATTTAGATTCAGATATTCATTATATACATTACTTCTTGGGTGAAACCAATGGATATTCAGAAAAACCACAGGCTTTTAGGCCATCTATGCTAGTATTCAATTGAACTTTGTCATTCCAAGTATTAGACCATTATTTCCAAAGACCAGCCTGGTAGGTTTGGGATTCTTTTACCGTCCTGCACCCCTTGTGCACCCCATGACCACGGGGTGCAAAGCCCAAAGCCGTTTCAGAACAATTGGGGATTCCAAGAACAAAAACAACAATCCCCCTGCTTCAGCAACAAAGGCAATCTGCAAGCATTAGCTGTTCAATTGGGATCATCATCCCGGGTAGGTTTGAATACTTGAAACCAGAAGCCCAATCTCCAACCTTGCCACCCCAGGATATATCTTACAAAATTATATATATATATATATGGATTATGGACTCAAATACATTCTGAGAAGACTTAAGACTTAACCCCCTAAGTCCCTGTTTACACTGCCTCAGAAGGTAGGATCCTTCCATACCGCCCAGCCAGCAGCCTCCATAGTACTCTCGGGGCTCAAGATATCCTACGAGTACGGCAGAGGGAACTCATTTCGCCCTTATTTTGCACGGTTGCCATGGTCAATGGATTGGTTTAAGGGAACATTTTCTGGAAAGCCCCATATTCAATGGGAACATCTATGGTTTCCAGTTAAGATTTTCCCGTGAAAACCAAGCCATTGCCATGGGGTCAAAGCGGTAGCCATGGGTCCTCTGGTGGCTGACGACTGTCAAACAGCCGCCGCGTGGGCGTACGCCGCATGGCAATCACCTTGGTGTTAGAACCGGTTGACAAATCAGGTGGGACATGGAGATCTACCTGGCCTGGTCAACGTTAACATAGCTATTGAACATGGCAATTTATAGTGCTTTTACCCGTTGAAAATGGGTGGATTTTCCTTGATCCATAGTTATGTTTGTTTACCAGAGGGTAATCCAAGTATCTAATAATATGAATATCACAAGTGGTTGGTATACCTACCCCTCTGAAAAATATGACTTCGTCAGTTGGGATGATGACATTCCCAATATATGGGGAAAAAATCCAAACCACCAACCAAATAAGAATATGGATTAATTATCCTATTTCAATGGTAGGCACATTCATCATAAGACAAGTGTATAATCCCAAAAATAAACCCAGTGTGGGATGAGTCGAATCATGGGGATATAGTGGGATATAATCAGAGAATCTGATGGATCATGGATCTCCATGGGATGATATCAATGGATAACGATGAAAAATATCAATGTATATATGTATATCCCATAGGATCCATGGTGCTGGTATATATGCTAACATAAAGGGGGTTTTTGTTGATGGGATCCATGGAGCACCATATATAGCAGCACCATGGATCCGTCATGGGTATGTAAATATCAGTGGACAATGATGGGATAAAATCAACAATCATGGGAGTATAATGGGTTATATATATATATATATATATTATATAACCAACAATCAACAACAATAATGTGGGAAACACAACGCCACACACCTTAGGGATGGCTCTAATCCCACCCATTAGTGATTTTGGGGATAACAATCTGATGGATGTGTCTGAAAATGGTGTGATTGCCCCTCCCGTTGATGTTTTTGGAAGATGGATATGATCCCCAAATATGATCTCAGTGGTAAAATCACAATAGATTAATGGGTGCATCAACTATTTCCATCTTCAATGGCAAACTGTTAGTTTCCCAGAGGGTAATAATCATGAGCATCATATACCCTCTGGTAAACTAATATAACTATGGAAAATCCACCCATTTCGAATGGGTAAATCCACTATCGCTATGGCCATGGCTTCAATAGCAAACTGTTTACGTTTACCAGAGGGTATCTGATATGGTTTTAGTTGTATAAATCCACTATAAATGGCCATGTTCAATAGCAAATCCATTGCAAATCCAAATTCTTTATTCTGATCTCATGAAATTCCCGAGGTTGTGGGGTCTCAATCATGGTCTACCAGAGCAGATCACCAGGGGTTTTTGACAGGGTTTTTGGATCGCAAAATGTCAGCACCGGCGCCTGTGATGATACGCCTAGCCGGCCTAGCCGGCATAGCCTCCATCGTTTTCACATTTCAGTGGATCTTCTACCTCCATAGGAAGAATCTGAGCTTGTCGAATTGAATCTATGGCCATTTTTTCTCACGAATCTGTGGGCTGAAAAGAAAATTGAAGACCAGAAACGATGCACAGCTGTTCCCTGAAGATACCTATAGTGACTGATGAGTAGCACAGTTGCTGCCATCCAAATCCGTGAGATTCTGCGCTGCCCATGTCTGTTGATATCCATGGGAAACGACCAAAATTTTGGTTAAGATCCCTATATGAACCTGTTTTTTTTCACAACCCAATTTTGGCTCCTAAACTTCCCCATCTGGATAACAATCTCAATTTTTTCTCATCTCTTTTGCAACTTTCCACACATTCCAGGTCCTTTTTCGAAGTCCGACCCCTTGGGTCCCCTTCGGTTCCCTTGGCCGAGTGTCATCAGCGGCTGAGAAGGAACGACTCCAGAAGTTGTTGCTGCCCAAGGCATGGATGTTCTGTGCCGAGAGAGTCAGCGGCTGAGGCTACCGTGATGTTGAACAATTCGGTCACTGTGGGAGGCAGGTTTGAGTTTCCATGAAAAAAAAACATCTACAGAAATATCTGGTTGGTGGTTTTTCGCCCTACCCCTCTGAAAAATATGAGGAATCGTCAGTTGGGATGACTTTCCATTCCCAACTGAATGGAAAATAAAAGTCATGTTCCATTCCAGTCACCACCAACCAGATATATTGTTATTCCAATTATTAACCATAGATTAACCATGGATATACCATAGATTAACCACCAACCGTTCTGGGAAAAAAAAACATGTTCCAGTCACCACCAACCAACCAGCTATGATGAACTATGGGGATCATGGGATCTCTATTTCACTTGGATGCAGTTGATAATGCTGTCAGAAAAACTGTCGAAACGAAATGTGGTAGATCCGGAAACAAAAACCATATATATATAATATATATATATATATATAATATATAATATATATATACCCATAGGATCCATGTATGCTATATATGGTAACATTTACCATCAATATACCCCGGGCCCAAATGTTAACATATATACCATACATGGATCCTATGGGATATATCTTATATATTATGATATACATACCGCATTTTTGAATAGACATTGGTTGAAAAGAAGCACCCCCAAAAAGATGTAGTTCTTGCCTGTAGGACATGACCCGTCATATCCTAGTTTCACCCGTCCAATTGCTGATGGGGAAATGTATGTTACGTCTGAAATGACAGGCCTGCCATGATTACGCGCACAAAAATAGACCATCAATCCTGAACAAACTGAACAAGGGAAAGATTCGCATTCCCAATAAACAATGCATGACCAAGATACTCAATCTGGAATCTACATCAATCCACTTAACACAATTTAGACCATTAATGTCATCTGCCTGTGATTTGAATCCGAAAGATATGACAGTCCTGGGGGATCATCATCATCGCTGGGATGAACACAATATGAACAGAATCACCAACCAAATACCAGTATGACTGATATACTTGCATCAAACCCATATATATATATATATATACATATGCATATTCCCATTATATATATATTATACAATATTATACACACATATTATATATATATATATTTATCCCCATAATTCCCCTTAGTTGTTGGTTAACCCCCAACAAATTATTGGATGAGACCTTTCGGTCCTCCACTGACTGTCGATGATTTCGCAGAAACGCCCCCGTGGATGCCATGGCGATACGATCGAAGATGTCAACGATCACAAGTGAACGATATCATCCATCTATCTATCTATATATATGTATATATATAATGTGAATTTTATATTATATGAATATATATAAATATATATATATAAACATATATATATATGATAGCATCTTCACTTGTGAATTCACACAAGTGATCTAATTGATACTTAACATATCATTCTATATATTATGAATTATTTATCAACTATCTATGATACAAATCTTTAAAAATTAACACCGTGGTGTGTTCTTACTCTAGATTTGCTGGCTTTGCCCGTCTGTTCTGGATTTGACATGATTGTTGCACGGCTGTTCTGGCTGCATCCGGAGCTAAAGATTGAGGTAAGTAACACACAGCATGTGCAGCATATGGAGCTGAAACTTTGGATCATTTGGATCATTTATGGCATGGCTTCACCATTTTGTCACCAACAAACTGCATGGATTTTGGCAATTGATTGTGCCATAGCAACCCCCTGGCATTTCCTTTTTGGGGTCGTCCCGGAGTCTACGGAGAGTGGAGATCGTTTCGCTCTCGTCTTTTCGTCTTTTCGCCACTTAAGAGGGCTCCCATTGGACACCCAACTCAGAGGCAAAGAGGAAAGCCTGCAGCCTGGGTGGGGGGTTAGTCATGTGGTCCTAAGAACATCTAAGAACCACTGGTTAGCAAAGTTGCTGCAACCTAGTTAGCTAAGCTGTTGATAAACTTAACTAAGTTAGATTTATGGTAGATTATAGATTTGTCATGACATATCAAACTATAGTTGTTTTGTACTGCGGGTTCAAAACTTATGAAAGTTAAGAATGGGCCAATTGATACATATGAAACTCAATTATCAAGCTACCAGGGCCCCAAATTCAAATGTCATGATATGTCTACTCATGACACGCCAACAAAAACATACATGTCATATAATTCTAATATTCATATATGTCCAACTATTTCTACAATGTGAGGCCCCCGTTCGATAGCTAAGTTGGTGCACACAACTCCAATAACTATGGTTTATGGTACGCAAATAACTATAGTTACTGGGGCGAATCTAAACCAACAAACATCACTGGGGGGGGGCCAACTATTTCTATTAAAAATAACGATATAAAACACAGAACTCGCAGGTCCCAAGCCTGAAAGTTTCCCAACCCACCTGGGGCCTCCGGCAGCGGAATGGCCTTGATACCTTGGTACCGCAAAAACTGCTGGGATTTTTCAGCCACCCAAACTGCTGGATTTTTCAGGGTTAAACTATGTTAAACTATGTTGAACTCAGTAAACACCAATGGTGATTCGCATGGTGATTCCAATGGTGATTCGTTAACAAAGAGCTGCCCCCAAATAGGGATGACCATTGGGTCTACGAACTTCTGAGTCTTTCTGAGTCTGGGTGGTTCGACTCATCCGCACCAAAGACGTACGAAGCTGAGATCTGTGAAATCAAAAAGGTGGGCAATTCTGAGACGTGGGTTGATCAGACCATAGACGTGGGCAATTGGAAGACTATGAATGATTTAATAGTGGGATAAATTTAATAGTGAGATAAATTTATAATTGGAAGACTATATATTAAGATCAATTTATGTTGCCCACATTACATCTGATCTCAATGATTAACACATGTTGCAACATCATCCGACCAATCTTTTTGCGCAATTGCCAGGTTTCCAATGAACATCAATTTCGCGATTTTACTCCAAGAGTTGCTACGGAATTCAAGGGCTATCATTTGGGACTTCCAAAATCAGGATCATCAAAACACCCTCTGGTAAACGTTTACATAACTATGGAAAACATAACTATGGAAAACTATGGAAAACTATGGAAAATTTAACATAACTATGGAAAATCCACCCATTTTTAGGTGGAAAACTCACTATTTCGACTGGGCCATGTTCAATAGCAAACTGTAAAGGTTTACCAGGCCGGGTACCTTGGGGCACCAAACAATCACCAGATCTGGACGCACGGGGGACGTTCCTAGTGAATAAGTCGCTAGGCTTTAAGCGGAGTTTCCGGCAGATGTTTGGTGTTTTTGGTTTGGATCATGTGATATTCTTGTACTTTTACAATAATATATATATATATATATTGATATATATTGATTGATTGTCCTCAGTTCATGGTTTAGCCATGTTTAGTCAACATCCTGGATCGTCGCCAAGCAACAGGAAATGTCCGCAAAGAGCAGCTGCACTTCCTGGGCTGCGGATTTCCAAGGATGATAACATGGTAATTTCCCGTAGAAATTCAGGACAAGTCCTTAAAAAAACCAGGTGATTTTACATAGCCATTAGTTGAAATACCAGAGAAAAATACTAGAGGTAGTTGTTAACAATCCTTTCTGATTGTGGATGATTGCTGACATCCACAAAAAACATGACTGGCTGGTGAATCAAAGTTGGGAATGGACCAAATGTCTGGGGTCGTTTGAGCCACAACCACGTGGTACTGGTACAAACTGATCACTTCTAGGAATGAAGTATACAAAAGCATGTGCACATGGCAGTGTGTTTTTGTTCATTGATTCATCAGAACAATCAAATGTTGGATAATGTAATGATGAAACAAAGATCTCAATTTTCAATATGATAATAATTATCCTGTGATATATTTAATGATGTATCAGATGTCTTGTCATTCAGCCAGAACTAGATGATGTGACAAAAGCCGGTTTATCCGCTATACGGCTAATATGCCACCGTTTAAGTACCATTCTAGGTGATGTTTAGCCATGTTTAGCCATCAACATAGGAAATTCGAGGACATATAGAGGTTCCATCCCATTTTCTGCTTGTGAAGTCATTTATTCAACACCTACCATCAATCCTGTTGTGTTATTTTTTTCACGGGATGTGATCGATGCCTCTTCCAGGCGGTTTGGTGACGGCTGCAGACACCCAAATGTATGACGGCAATTGCCGGGAAGCACCAAGGAGTGCCAATGGCATGCAATTTAATCTGGTTGGTGGTTTCAACCATCTTGAAAAATATGAAAGTCAATGGGAAGGATTATCCCATATATTATGGAAAATAAAAGCCATGATCCAAATGTTCCAAAACACCAACCAGTAATAGTTGTTGATGCGAACTTTGACCGGTAAAAAAATGGGATATCCAAGTCTTAGATTACTGGAGGTCGATGGGAAATACCAATGGGTCATACCCACGTGATCCCACACGATCCCCATGGCGGGTTTGAACATCTCGTCCAGCAGCTGAACTCCATTAAAACCATCCCCACTTTGGCTGGATTAAATTCTTATAATATCTTATAATGATTTACACAATTCCCAACGGATTTGTCTCAAAACAGGACCTACCCAGATTGCAATTTTACTTCTTAAAAACGACTATTTTTTTGACTATAATACACCATCGTAGAAATTGAGGTGTGTTAGGTTCAGACAAACCCAACTCAACCATCGTCCCGCACAATAACATACAATAACGATCATTGTCACTCATTACAAATTATAATCATCACTTCATGAAACACAAAAAAAACAAATAAAATATGTAAAAACATCCTTGAACTATAAAATATGTAGATATCAAAACATTAAACAAGTATCTGGCTGGTGGCTATACCTACCCCTCTGAAAAATGATGGAGTTCGTCAGTTGGGGTTATGAAATTCCCAATATATGGAAAGTCATAAAAATTCCATGGTTCCAGTCACCACCATGTAGATATATTGTTATTCCAATCATTAACCATAGATTAACCATAGATTAACCATAGATTAGCCATTATTTACCATAGTAAAACCATTGTTCCAGTCACCACCAACCACTTATGTTTAGATATGTTTAGCTATGTTTCTCGCGCCATCTAACTGTTCGTTGCTCCTCCCATTTTTCCAGCGCTGCCTCTGCCGACCATCCTCTTCTCCTTCTCCCATATGCGAACCATGGTGCTGGAATATGTACCAACATTTGCCCTTGTCCAAAATCACCCAGTTTTGTAGGTTTTTATACCAGCACCATGGAGCATTGGCATATGGGTATGTGTGTCAAAACCAATAGTACCCCTGTAGTTCACATCAAAATAGCTGGTAAATGGATGTTCATCCCCCTAAAAATGGTATTTCTAGGTATTGATCCATAGCCATATGGAAAGAATCCGCCAGTTCAATGTTTGGAATATTTACCAACATTTGCCCTAAAAATCACCCAAATGTAGGTAAATATACCATACATGGAGCATCTGGGTATGTTAAAAAAGCATCCATAGATTTTCCATGACCCACAGATACCCACAGTGCCTCGGGTCGTCGCGCCGCCAGCACCAGCTTGGCGCGGAAGGCGAAGACCGCCGCCGCCAGGACCGGGACCAGTTCCACCGCGTCGAAACTGGGAAGCTTCACCGGGGAGGCCCCAGAAGTTGACGAAAAACCCATAGGAAAATGATGGAAAAATGATGATTTCACCAAGAAACCATGGGGAATTCCAAATTCAAACCATGATTTGATTACAAACATGATGGTTAGATTTCAACCAAAATCCTGTTTTTAGATGATTGAAACATCAACAACCTGTCATATTTACTGCACAGATTGGTGATTTGGGTAGAATCAAACATGGTGATGTATCCATCTAACTGAAATCGTGATTCAGACAATGGTGGGAACGCATATTTTGATGTGCAGCAACTTTTGTGAATCAGCAATATGGTATACTGATATACATATTTGTCGGTTTCATTCCAATATACCCATGCACTATTATGTGTTGTGCCATGCCAAAATATTCCATACCAAAGTATTGAAAAACAATTCTTCGTTTCTTACTTGTAGCACATGTAGAAAGGCTGCACTTTGCACCTAGGGATCTTCATCACCGAGTCACCCAAGGATTCGATCCCAGAGTTGCAAGACCTGCTCCGCGGGAAGACCTGGGCGGAACCAAAAGAAAACCATGGCATTTTTTTCATTTTTGACTACAAACAGTGATAATATGGACAAATAATTATTAACTATTAAAGCTATTGATAAGGACATGATAATTATGATATTAATTGACTGTTAAAGCTATTGATGGAAAAATCGCTAACCAAGACAGAGCCCATCACAAATTGGTGAAATGCTCTAGGGGCCAGCGCACGAAAGTAATAAAAACATGGCATGATGAATTCGGCAGGAAAAATCACCAGCTCATATCTGCAGAAAAGGAAAAAGAAAGGCAGGACCACAGCACTCGCCCACGTGGCTCCTTCAAGAGCTCAGGCAGAGACTAGGGTCGAAATCAAGGAAATGAAGTGGCGGATCTGGTGGGCAGCAGAAATTTCTGGCTGCGGGACTTTGCCCATCACGGAGTTGTACCCTCTGGTAATGACTAACATAGCTATTGAAAATGGCCAGTTATAGTGGATTTTCCCATTAAAAATGGTGATTTTCCATAGCTATGTTAGTCATTACCAGAGGGTAACTCATGGCTGCCTTCCGAATGATTCCTTCTTGGGACCAGCCTGCGGCTTCTCCGGGGCGTCACCTCCACTTTGAGAATGTATGGCGCGGCAAAGCACAACCCATCGGCTTTTGTTGGGGGATCCAGCAATTTAAGAAGCCACCAATATAGTGGCTGTGTTTGATATATATATACATATGAATGATAGTTATGTTTAAATGATGTTTACTTGTGTGCTGTATTTTTACCAAAAAAACGATTGTGTTTTTTGGAAGAACAAGAGTATACTGTAGTTATTTGTTTATGATTTATTATATGTTGATGTTCAATTATGTTCAAGTCGTTCTTTCCTTCCTGTTGATACTCGAAAAACTTCTTCTCCCAGGAGATGGTTCTGAGATGGTTCTGTTGGACGAACTTTCGCTGGTTATTTTGTTTGATTGGACGAGGGAACAGGCATCTTGTTCTTGCTGTCTTTTGTCAGGGTTTTGTCTTGTTGAGTAGATATTTATACTCGCCCACACCGCAGGTGCCGAGGCTTCTTTTTGTTGGCACACATGATCCGGAAGCAATTGCAATGGCTATTAGCATTACTAGCTATAAAGCTTTTGCCTGGAGGGGCCTATTTTGCTCTAAAATTGTGTGTTTTTCCACGTTTATATTAAAGGGACCTAAAATCGGCCAAGTTGCCAAACTTGGGCTCAACATGGGCCCAACATAGGCCCAACATAGGCCCAACATACTCCCAACATGCGGTTGTCGTCGCGAAGCCAGCCCCCCAATACGGTAGATACCCCCACATGGGGCCGATTGAGGAAGCAACAAACCGCTACAATCACCCAATTGGGTGCAACCCAACAAAAACAATCACCAGCAACAAGGAACCAACATTAAACAGTAAACACTTTAGTAAACACCAACACACAATCATAACACGCATTATTAAACAACAAACTGTCATTAAAAAAAAAAAAACTTAATCCCTCAATCCCTTTTCCGGAAGGGAGAATTCTGGGCAACATCTGAGAATTTACGAACCAGACATAAACCGATCTTATATGTATATATATAGTATAATGTGTACATATATATATATATATATATATGTGGTGGGTCAGACACTTTGAATTACTTTTTATGTTCATGTTTGGCATTGTTTGGCATGATTTCCCTCATCTATAATCATCTATATAAATTTGTTGTGACCTTTCTCCCCTTGGATAAATCTCCGCTGCAAGCAGCGAGAGCATCCTATGGTTTTTTTTTCAAGGCCTTGATATTTAAACCACGGATCTTACCAGCAAAATCCAGCAAAATCAGCGGGGCGAAACCTATCTTCCTCTAGATTTCTTCGCCGAAACCAATGGCACAAGCATGGTTTACAGCATACCCAAAAATCTATATACATCCATTGACACAACAAAGAACAGGTATGGATGGTATACTCAAGACTTTGCGTGGCAAAAATCATGCCAGCCCCGGAGTTTGTCAACTTGGCCCCTTCGTCCAGTTGGAAGCCACCAACCCGCCACCCTCACCGCAGTCCCCCAGATTTGTCCAAGTGACATCCCGCGAAAGCGGTCACGATCCAATGAAATGCATAACCTGGGCTGGCAGATGTTTCCAGCAACGCGCATGACACGAATGAAAAATCTTCCAATGAACAGTGGAATCTTTCAGGAATCTGAGCATATGGCGTCTAGCACACTGACATGGATAAATGAGATGTACAAGAGAGATTCATCCAGAACATTGTTTGCTTGGAGGATCTAAGTGTCGAAAAGAAAAGGCAAAGATACTCAGGGCAATCAAGCAGTGGTAGCATCATGTACCACCATCGAGTGTATTAGCATTTGACCTCCAATGTCAAATTGTCAAAGCCAATCATGAAGATCTTCCCATTCACTCAAATATACTCAAATGATCTGTTGGTAAATTTAAAAAATATGATCTGTTGGTAAATTTTAAGAAAAAACATTCAATATCCCATTGGTATTTAGCCAACTGGTAATACACATTCATTATCCCATCCATTTATTCATGATCTGTTGGTAGATGTAAACACTCTACCCTCTGGTAAACTAACATAACTATGGAAAATCACCATTTTTAATGGGAAAATCCACTATAAATGGTCATTTTCAATAGTTACGTTAAATTACCAGAGGGTATGTATAAACTTTCCCATTCACTGAATGGTGAAATCCGCAGGGACAACGGAACACTCGTTTCATCATCCCTACGGGCCCTTCGGGTTCCCCGGCGCAAGGGCGATGCATCCAAGGTGAACCTTGATCGACAACAAAGAATCCCATGTGTATCATGTTGTATCTATATACTAATGGATATATGTGATTTTTGTAGATTTGTGTATATCACTATAGAAAAGGTCAGTTTGGAGGAGAGGGCAGCAATTTTTGTATGATTTGTACTAGTAGTATTAGTAAAAGTAGTAGTACTAGTAGTACTAGCAGTACTAGTAGTAAAAGTAGTACGAGTAGTACGAGTAGTACTAGTAGTAAAAGTAGTACGAGTAGTACGAGTAGTACTT
>Ga0126342_10009478_pt1:15000-17459 | contig 17459 bp, 15 predicted proteins | sample Cyp1metagenome_FD_92528 | JGI IMG/M metagenome (GOLD analysis project Ga0126342, IMG submission 92528) | Coral microbial communities from Lord Howe Island, Old Settlement Bay, Australia - Cyphastrea 1 metagenome | ecosystem: Host-associated > Invertebrates > Cnidaria > Coral ... | reverse complement strand
GAGAAGATGTGAGAGAAGATGTGAAGATGAGCAGATGTGAGAGAAGATGTGAAGATGAGAAGATGTTTTACAGACCCCCACTATTGGAAGAACCCTGCGCTCAGACGCTCTCGGGAAAAAAACTGTATCATGAACTTAAAAATACAAACAAACAAAAACTGTATCATGAAGCTCTGCAAAAAATGGTGGGGGTTATCATCATAAATGTGGAATTTCCTGCCGAAAAACAAGAACAAGCAATGAATTTTGTGATGTGTGCCGACAAACGCGTGCATCAATGGCCAACAAACATGGACAGTATCTTTGCCACAAAAAACTAAACAAAGAAGTTGGGAAAATCAACAACTCGGCCCTATAGCCTTCACACCAGGTCTGTCAGTTGGCATCTGCTACAGATTCAGGCTGGTTGTTGTTGACAAATCCTCAATGATCGGCATACACCCAGCAACATCATAGTACCCCTGAGTTGATCAATGGAGGCAGCTTGAGCTTGGATACCACAACCCATCTAGAGGCACCACTGCGAGGGAAACATCATAACCTCCTCAGCTGGTCATCTGCATCATGTGGATGTTGCATGGACCTCCTCAGCTGGTTGTTCCTTATCCCACCATTTTGTTTCGGAATATGAGCCCACCATCTTTTGGGGAACATCCTCACATCCCCATTAGACCCAATCTCTCCCAATACATTTTGCAAAATCCCAATCAGCAAACAGCTCCCCGCAGCGCCAAATCTCCTTCGCAACAGGACTGGCACACCGCCCTTACTGCCCCCTGACGCTCCGAAAACATCGCCATCTTCGCCAAACGCTCCACATCGCGGCGCCAGTGGCCCTGCTGCGCCGAGGCAAGCATTCCTGGCAGTGGAGCCAACCTGGTTAAACAATTGGAAAACCACAAAATTGTCTAATGTGTTTTAAACAGTGGAGCCAACCTGGTTAAAACACATTATCAATCGTCCATGAATCGGACGTATGTGCAGCCACATGTCAAAATCGCCATAAAATCACGCATGGTGGGTTGAACACCATCAAGAACCAGTCCACTGGATGAAGCTAGAAAGTCCAAGAAAATCCAAGGCAAAGAAGAATCTCCGAAACCACAAACCAAACCTATCTTATCCAAATGTGAGTCAAACATTAGGCACCGTTGAGCCCACAAACTTGGCAGATTTCTTTGACCCACACCGGCAGGTCCTGCCGTGTAGGACATGGCATCCAATTCAACCGTCGAGGCCTGGCCGGATTCTCCAAGTGACAGTGGAAATCTGGTGGAGAACCCAACAACAAGCCCCTGGGTAAATCAGAATAAACAGCCACCTGAGATAAGATCATCTTGGGATAGGTACCCTTACTCACCATCATTCCACTGACGTCGCAGTGAGAACGCTATAATATGCTATATAATCTAACTTATGGCCCTACCGGAACGCAGGCCGACAGACAAATTCATAGGACCCGATGTCTTTTTGATCCACTTGATTTTTCAGCGGGTACCTGAGCTGACCTAAATTGGCAATGTGCTTACATGGAAATCCCACAACTGGCTAATGTTGAAACATCCTCATCCCTCTAAAGCCCCCTTTGCCATCTGCCAATCAAAATCGTTTTTGGGTACTGCCGCGCTGATTCTCCGTTGAACTGTTGGGATTACTTTCTGCCGTGTACCAATCCAAATTCCCAGGCGGTTCTTCGCCCAAAAGCAAGAAACACAATTTTCAGAGGAAATGCTTCAAACCCTATGATTCTATGATGCAACCAACCAACAAAACAAAAAAACATCAAACCACTATTTGAAGAAAAAGATTAGGTTTTAGTTGCTTTTCGTTACAGTAATCCTGGTAATCCTCTATAGAAAAACCCTTCAAATCAGCGGTTTTGCCAAGTTTTACCCCGCTTTCTTCACCTCAACAGCTCCAAACCGACCTCAACGTCCCAGAGCATCCGTTGCGCCAGCTGCCAGTTCTCCATGCCCGCGGCCGCACTGCCCCAGCTGCGCACATCGTTCTGCACACGAAGAACTCCAGCAGAGCCTCGCTAAAGAATGGTGGTTCTGAGGATTGGGCCCTGGGCCTGGGTTTTTCTAAGCCCACAGAGGCGCTTCTGGCCTGGGTGGTTTTGAAAGGAAACATATGGTTTTGAAAATGAGAAAAATATGAAACATGATGAACAATAATGACACATTACGGAAAATAATATGGAAAAAGTGGAGGTGCCCAAAGACCGACAAATAGTTTGGTTGTCTCGTGCCGCTTTTCCGTTGCATTTTAGTAGGCCTTTCATATCCATATATCTGGGCACCTCAACACTCCGTTTGATCAACGGTCGCCCTTTATTTCAGACCAGGCACTGAGAAAGAAGTAGCTCAGAGACCAGGAAAATGCCGAGGCTGCAATTAAGGTATTGAGGATGACGGAGTTGGGAAGGACCTGCCGACTTGTCGAAGTGGGGTGACCCT
>Ga0126342_10009478_pt1:0-12500 | contig 17459 bp, 15 predicted proteins | sample Cyp1metagenome_FD_92528 | JGI IMG/M metagenome (GOLD analysis project Ga0126342, IMG submission 92528) | Coral microbial communities from Lord Howe Island, Old Settlement Bay, Australia - Cyphastrea 1 metagenome | ecosystem: Host-associated > Invertebrates > Cnidaria > Coral ... | reverse complement strand
GACGAACCCAAGTAGAGGTGTTGCCTCGTCTCCTCATTGAGCGGAAGAAGTAAGAGCAATCAGCTCTGGACCATGCTTTCTAAATGGCCCTTCACCCGACGCACCCTGAGTGAGCTGCTGTGTATCGCCACCAATCTCAACCTTCAGAACTTGCAAAGAAGCACCATACCTGCGCCGCCACATACCCATGCGGCGGGAAATCAACACAAGTAATTGTCTCAAGTATACCCAGTATACCCTTTGGGACCTAGAAATGGCTTTGGATTCGCCCCTGCGTTCTGTAAGGTGTCGGATTTTCATGGATTTTCCACATCGCTGCGCTGAGGTCGTCTTGGCTGCGCACTGTGGTTTGAACAGAAGGTCCAAGATCTCATTCCGTTGTGCTTCAGGATAGTCCTCGCCATGATGGCGGGAAGTTGCGGCATGCTGCATGGGGCTTCTGGGCAGGAAGCAGGAGGTTATGGCAACAAAAACTGTGTGTTTCCAAAGTAATGCGAATTCTTTCCCTGACTCCCAAGAAAGAGAGATATACCCTAAAATGAATAGATTCAAATACTAAAACCAAGGCTTATGGATTAATATGGGAAAGCGTTTAACAATATTCAATAAATCTTCCAACCGAAGCTTCATCAATATTCTATTCATATCCATCATGTTCATTTTTTTTTATCACTTCTATATCATGTTCAAATCCCAATGTTATATCAGTATAATATAGTATAATCATTATAATTATCTCCCCATAATCTTCCCCATATACATCCATAACCTTTAAATTCCCACCTTCCCACCATTTCCCACCACCAGATGTAGGGCTAAAACGCGTCCTGCAGCAGCCTTGAGGAGGCGCCGGCGCTCAGCGCGCCGAGGCCCTCGAAGGGCAGACGCTTCGCCTCGACGTTTTCCCAAAGGGCGAGACGCGAGGCGTTCCGCCTGGGGATGTCTTTTGGAGCTAAAAGATGCTGAAAGATGCTGATTTCAAGGGAACCAGCTGGGAGTTTTTTTGGTATTCTTTTGAAATTATGAGGTCAGGGTTGTAAAGGTAGATCTATATCAAATGAGGATTTGAGGTGATTTTTGGCTAGATTTTGGGGGGCAGAGATGTTAAGTGGTCATGTGTTCTGCCTATGCTGTATATAGATATGTTCATGTATTGTAGCATCCATTGATCTTTGGTTATGTCATGTTTTAGCTCACATGCAACATGACTATATAAAGATGAATGGATACTAGCATACTTATTTATACACCGCACAGAAGGAACAAATGACCAGTTAAATCAGTTCAGATCTCCTGCAGAATGGGGTCCTCAAGTGTTCAAACAGCTCTTGAACAAGTCCCAGGCCTGCTCCGCCGGGAGACCTGCCATTGACGGTGAAGGCATTGCAGAAGTGGCATGGAATGTCAAGGCTCATCTGGTTGGTGCAACATGTGGCATCTGCAAATTCACCAGTGTCCAACAGTCCAACAGCCATGGAATTCTCATTCCATTCTATATACATCTAGATTAACTGATTCTACTGGTTGCTGCAGAATGGCATTCCCCATCCACCAACAGGGGTTTGGAACACTGCTCACTTGTGCAGCCTGTGCCTGGTGAATCTTTGCCCCAAAGGCCTGTCCAGAGATGGCTTGGCCATCTCAAGGCTTAAACTCTTTGAACATAGGACATGCGATTTATGGACCGGTACCCCTTCTGAAATAATTTGAACATATTTGAACTGGATTCGAGACTTCAATCATCTAATCCATCCAGGATTGAAAGTCAGCCGACGAGCAGCCAGCTTGCCCATTTTGAAACAGAGGGTGCAAAGGTTGCTCAAGCGCAACCTGCGCAGTTATAAACGAACACAGCGAGAGTCAGGCCCCTTGAGAATTGAGTCTCAAGTCTTAAGGCCTAAATTCAGCGAAGATCTGTGAATTAAGACATGACTCTTAGCCCGGTTTAGGGCTTAGAATTCATGGACGCAATGGTTTTTACTAGGCTACAATATAAAGTGTGCTCCTTTGGAGCATGTCACAGCGGTGCCAATGGTGATTTCGAAGCCGCAAGGAGACTGAATGATAAGGCTTCGTATCTTGGAATATCCCGATTCCAAGCCTATGTGCCGCCCTCGGTGATGCTGGGGAATTTGCATCCGACTTTGAGACACACTGCATGAGGAAAACAAACCAAAAAAACAAATTTCTGAGCGTCACATAAGTAAAAGTCCTTTGGCATCAACAAAAACGTTCTAGGACACTGCGGCTTCATCTTTGCCACTGCATCCACAAATCTCTCAACGCAGATCTGTAGCTGCTTGAGGGAGAAATAAATTGAGGCTTGATACCGTGGGACCTATACCACACCACTCCATGTGTTCGACTTCAGTCAGTATCCATTTATCTTCATGTATCGCTTCGATTGGGGTATATCTAAATCATTATGATTCATACCCAAGCCCCTCCACATCTACCCTTTGACAAACTGGGCAAATGCACAAGCCGCCTTCATTAGCATCGACCGTGCTGTGATCCGTAACATTGTAAACAGCAAACAAAAATGCCCTTTTGGCACCAATAGGGGCCAGTTCAGTACCTTTCACACATTGTGTGTTCAATGGGGGGGTTCTCTATGAATCAATTTATTGACCAGCGGGAAAAGGATACATGACTCTACATAAGTTGTCTGAAAATAGGGTATACTCTATAAAGTCCCATGGTTCATTCAGCATAGTCGCATTCGAACGGCAAATTTTGGAGTGCCCTGCAGAGTTGGACAAACCCAAGTCATTTTGTTGTCTTACCGTATCCCAATCACTGTATGAATAATATGTATATAATATCATATTGCAAATAATATTTAATATAACATAGTAAAGTATAGTATAATATAATATAATCATAAAATCTATAATCTATAATCTATAAGCCTGGTTGGTTGACATCCACACCTCTCTTCAAACATATGGATAAAATATCGCATCAAAGCCTCAACTTCGATAATTTCCAACCGGCTCCGGGAAGCTTCGCGAGGAGCACTCGCCTTCACTGCCTGAGACGTGACTGATGCTCGTACTTTCCTGACAGCGGTGTCACTGGGAAGGCTTTGCATGGCGTATACCACCCCTTTATGGTGACTTGGGACTTGGGGATCGTTTACGATTGCTTTAACCACAGTAGTATCTATTGTGTCATGTTGTAAACCATTTGCAAGGAGTCATTGAACTTTGCGAGTAAATGTCATTGAGCTTTAGTACTTTAATATACTTTACAGTAGTTGTTGTGTTCAAAGGATCTTCGCACTGTTCACAGTTGACAGTCTTTACTTCTTCCGATTCGGGACACATGGTCCTGGTCGCCTATCCCTCCCAGAAGCTGGACAGCACTGAACATGTTCATCCCAGGCATGTTTTTTTTGGATCATCATCTAGACCATTTTGCGATGTTTCTTTGTGGGAGATACCCCATGATACCCCAGTTATGAATTACGAACCGCTTAATGTCTGATTGTTGACCCCCAGGCTGATGGATACCTTTCCTGAGCTTTGATCTGGGAAATCCCTCTGTAAATGGAGAGATGATTGATTCCCGAGGACAGAAAAAGGTCATCCAATGTTGAACTATACAATATATCAAAATATATGTGAATAAATATACAGCTATGATGAGCATGCAAATATTGCATAATCTTGCCATATACGATCCATCGTAGCATATCGCACATCACTTTCTCTTTCACATGTTATCGATCAAACATCCATTTTATATATCCAGCTACTTAAGTTCAAATATCATGAAATAGTATTATAGTCCAGTAGCCATAAATATCCATAAACATCCATGATCATAGTATCCGTATCCAGATGTACCCTCTGGTAAACTAACATAGCCATGGAAAATCACAATTTTTAATGGGAAAATCATGGAAAATCCACTATTAATCACCATTTTCAATAGCTATGTTAGTCATTACCAGAGGGTATCCGTTGTCTCCATTCGACAGATCCTCGTCGGCCAGGACGCTGTTTCACCCTCCAGGTCGCTGGCGCTCGGCACGTGGCAGAAGTCCACAGCAGCCACTGCCAGGGTGGTGCAGAAAGCCTCAAGCACCGGCGACTCGCGATTGTCATTGGATTGGTTTAAGGGAAAATCTTCAGGAAACCATGGTTTTTACCATCAAATATAGGGCAATTACCCTCTGGTAATTTAACATAGCTATTGAACATGACCATAGAAATAGTGGATTTTCCCATTAAAAATGGTGATTTTCAATAGCTATGTTAAATTACCAGAGGGTAAGATTCAAACAAGGATGGTATAACCCTGACAAATGATCTCACATGAATATGGATGACAAGGATGAACAATATTGTCTAAGTCATTCTGTAGGTCAATTTATAGGAAAAAAAACAGTATCAATGCATTAATTCAACGGGTTGATTCAATGAAAACACCCGGAAACTATGGTTGAATTTTCCACATAAGGGTGTGTCCTGAAAAGTGTCCCTTCAACATTCTTCAACCAATTCTGGGACAAGAAGAAGAAACGATGAAACGGAGGAGATTCATGGAGCTTAAGGCATGTCGGGTTGATTCATGGGCTCACCCCCTTAGCAAAAAATGTGACAATCTTAAAGACACCAAGCAGATGTGATCGAGACCAAATCCTCCCCCAAATTCTGGAGCTCAGAAACTGAGGTTTTGACGGGATGCAAGATGGACAGGTTCTGTTGTGCAAATGTTAAAGGGTTGGAAACACCAGGTCTATAAGTCGTAAATGTCCAGGAAACACCCGGCACCAGCACCACCGAGATAAGGGCCCAGGAAAATATCCCGAACGTTGGGTGAGGTTGGACCGAGTAAAGAACTGCTGGTTGATTCCAACCCTTTCCAATATTAGTATAGAACGTATTTGTGGGGGGCCTTCTCTTTTGTTGCCAACCCTTTCACAACCACAAGAATGGCAGAGGGTGGCCCCCATTGACAATATGTCTAAATACGACCATGGGTGATCACATGAACTCAAACGATAACCTCTTGAGCGACATGGGTCCTCTAGCATATCATCGGGTCATCACTAGCCACATACAATCTAGAAGCTTTTAGTTTTTTCATGAAGTAATTACTTAGACTGATAGTACTTGTAGACCACATGGGTTTGTCTGAAACTAGGTTTAAAGTAAAGAAAATAGACGGGTCCACTGGTGAATCATCATTCCCCCTACTAAAAGCCACACTTTTTGGGGCAACTACCCCATTTTCAGAGACATTCAGAGACCCCAATCTTCGACTTTGGCCGCCCGGCTCCCATAGATGTCCCAAGCAAAGCCGTGACCAGGGCAGAGACCAGCGCCTTCTCATGGCCCCACCCCAGGTGACACTCCAAAAAATCCTCAGAGGTCCATGTTGGAGCTTGGCAATTGCGGCAATGAGTTGTGCACTGGGAAACCATGGGAAACCCATCGAAATGGAGATACAGCCATGTTTATATTCTTGGATGTGTATACTAGTATACTTGGCAATATTTTGCAATCTTGGAGGAGTTTTTATTGGATCTTAAGTATATAAACATGGCTATACAGCTATACATATAGCACATGTTGCAAGTACATGTTCAAATAAATGTTCAAAGGATGATGAGGCTGAGAATCATTGTGTAATGGAAACTTGAACAATTGCTTAAGGAATCACCAAAAAAGTAAATAAATAAAAAGTTACATTCCCTTAATCGATTCCCCAAGTAGTGGATTTCCCAAACAATCATCCGAGTCATCTTCCGCAATTCCTACAGGAAAAACCATCATCTGTTGGTTCCAAGATGTTCCAAGGAACCAAATTCTGAAAATAGCATGTCTTCCTATCCCATAGCATCCATGTATGGCATATATGCTAACATTGGGGGTATATTGATGGTAAATGTTACCATATATACCATACATGGATCCTATGGTTATTGGACATGTTCAGTAAGGATGAAACACTCTGTACGTCGCACGGGACGCACGGGTTCCGAACGTTTTATGTCTCCGATCCAAGTATGGGACACCGACTGACAATCCCAAATTCAATGGATTGCTTGGGAAATCTACAGGAAACAATGGTGTTTTGCCCTCAAAAATAGCAAGAACTTGCAAGAACATATGAAGGGAATGGGTTCTTGTCCATTGCCATGCTTTGTTACTACAGGCTATGGCCATGTAAAAGCAACCATTTGGACAGAGATTCTCCTGATCCAGGACTTCTAGCCGTTCCCGTGCAGCCAACACTGTTACTGAAAAGATGACATGGGATGAGGAGCAAATATAGCAAATGGAGTGAAATTTGCATACACAATTACACAATATTACGCAATCATGTGCAATATCTTGGATATATCTTGGATATATCTAGGATATATCTTGGATCGACATGGCTTCAGAATATGAAAGAATTGCGCACACCAGGACCAACTGAAGCCATTCTGACCCACCTGCGATCCTGAAACCAGGTGGCCATCATCAATTGTGGAACCATCGGGCCTAAGTTCATCCCTTGTTTCAACACAGGAAGCATCGAATAACAAGAAACATGGCTGTGGCGAATGAGAAAAAACACACACCAAAACGGCGAGTTCATGATGTTCATGGGGAGCTGGAGAAACCGATGCTGCGAAGTTGGATATCTATAGCATTGTTTACTGGATGAATCCTTTTATGAGTGCGACAGGCCCAGGAACAAACCATTTCAGTACCCATTTTGTCGTCCATGGGTCGAAACCTGGAAACCATTTGGGATGTGCATCCCTCAAAAACATGGACATTTCAATAGATCAATAGCTGGTCATCCCCATGTTATCCCATGATTATCCATTATATCCCATTAGAATTCATGAGTCTGGGATGAGTATCCCAGTGGTCTTTTCCCTTTTTTTTGGAGGGTGGGTTTTTACGTCATTTGTTCATTTTTTGCCATTTGCCATTGTTGCCAAGACTATTTTATCTCAGTAGTTGCTATTGTTTACCTTAATTGTTCATTGTATTCCATTACATTCCACTATATCGCGATTATTATACGAAGGAACTGTTCATGGAATAAATAAACTATTCTCATTTTTATGTTTTATTTCATTATATTCCATTACCTCTCTTCCATTATTTATTAGTAATTTCCAATAATCACACTCCATTAATAACAGCACTATATTTCATTAGTTATATTCTAATCACCAGCAAATCCCAGATGTTTCTAGCCCCAAATGGTGGTGTCTTAAAATGGGGATCCTCAAGTCACCATGGGTGTCAATGCTAAGTCATGGCCAAATAACTGGAGAATTAAAGGGTACCCATGACTTAGGAAACGTCCAAATTACCGCTTTTCATTGCCATTATTCATATATTCATATACTCATATTCCATGATATTGCCATTCGATATCCCAAGTTTTCCTTCATTTTCCTCCATTTTCCTCCATGTTTCTAGCCCCCGTCGGAGAAAAAAAGGCGGAAACCGAGCTGCCCATGGCGAAGCCCAGGAAGTTGTTGGCCCCTTGCGCCAAGCCCGTGGCGAAGCTGCGCAGCTCTGGGTCTTCCACCTCATCGAGAATTGGTCATTCTCCCCAAGAGCTATGAAAAAAATATTGCTATCCCCATAGTTATGACAACAAATAACTGTTGGGATCATATGAATAATAAATATTGGGATAAGAATAACAACCAGTGTTATCCCAATAGTTATTGGTGATTATATATCCATCCCGAGATACTCCATGTATGGTATATTTACTTACATGTGGGTGATTTTTTTGGGGCAAATGTTGATACATGGTCCATACATGGAGCATATGGGCTCCCCAAGAGTTATTATCGAACTATGTTATTAGGTCAATATAATATAAAATCAATTGTTATCGAATACATATCATCTAATAGTGATGACGATAGGCATTACTATCATCAAAACTGATAACAATACTCATAACAATCTAAAATCACAATCTAAGTGAATAAATATGATCCAAAATCACCAACTTAGTGGGTGGCCACATTAAATAACCGTCTAAGTGGTGACAATTGGATGATACCCTTCAAAACCAATCCGCATGAAAAAAAAGAACCCACTCAACCAAGGTTTACCCAGATTTGGGTGATGTTTATTTAATTACTGTTTGGCGGCTTATTTCATGAACTCCAATAGAAGAACCGCGCTGCAACTGCAACTGGTTTGTGATGTCATGCGGGTTTCCAAGGTAAGAGTATGGTGGTACGAGTGACCCACATGTCACATTGATCTTTCAATGCCCGTGGTGTCTGCGAAAAACATGCCATGTCAGTTGTGTAACTTGCAACCCTCTGGCAATCTAACAAGGCACTGTTGTTTTCCAAATTTACCAATGCTCGCCCCTTACCAATCAGGATGTTCCAGCCAGGTTTGATTTCCAAATGGTATCCCCTAAAATTTCACCTGTGGGGTTTGAAGTCAAATCCAGGGGTACTTGTGAAATTGAGGGGGCTCAATTTCACGCGCAGCACGGCTGATAACTGCGTAATGATACCGAATTCTATGTAAGATCCCATCCCCTACACCCGAGCCATGCCCGGAACCACCTGAGACATTAAAAACACCCTATCCCATCTCATGATACGAGTTGGTTCATAGGTTTCCCATGGTTTCCCTATTATTGGTCATCATTATCTCCAATAAATTTGGTAGCATCAGTCCCTGCAAAAAACGAATCAACCAGGGTATCTTTAATGGCTCACCTGGTTTGGCAGAATCTATCCATGACGTGCCTTCAACCAAGGCGCAGATTCGATGCAAAGGATCTGCAGCAAACCAGGCACTGCAGTCACCCCCACCAGCACCAGGGACAGTCCCACCCATGTGGTCAGAAGGCTTCTCTGTTCCAAGCCTGGCTGAGGATTTCTGATGTATTTGGATGTAGATTTATGGGGATGCAATTTGGAAAATCCTGGGGCATGACATTATTTGAACCAAATGAAACATTCAAGTGGGTAATAGCCAGCTAAACTCACCATTTTATAGGAAAAAGTACCATCATCATCCATAACCTCTAGTGGACAATTCCCATCATCCAGAAATTATACACCATAACCAGCCATAAATTCACAACTAGATGGTGAATTCCATCATATTTTTCACATTTTCCAATTAGCTAGTGATTTCAGTGATTTCCATAACATTGCAATGATTTCCCATGATAGTGAATGTCCACTTATTCCACTATAATTTGATGGTGGATTTTCATAATTTCCATCAGGACTGATATTAGATGGATGTCCGATATCCAATATATAATATAGATGGTGATTTCATGTGATTTCCATTCCATAATGATATCCATATAGCTAGATGGTGATTTCCAACAGCCCAATGATATCCATAATTAATACCCTCCGGTAAACTAACATAACTATGGAAAATCACCATGTTTAATGGGAAATTCCACTATAAATGGCCATGTTCAATAGCTATGTTAGTTTACCAGAGGGTATAATTAACAGTTCGGTGATAGGATGTCATGTGAAGATCACCGAGTCGCTGGAGGCTTCCGAACGGTGGAGTTGAGGCATGACGCCAACGACCACCACCAACGCACCCAGCACGGCACCAGAGAAGGCTTTGTGCACAAACCTGGGAACGGTGAAGGTTGGGGATATGGATATAGTTGGTTCAGGTAGATCCAGGTAGATCTGACATGATGAATGAATGAATTCTATCTTTGTTGATGTTTGTTTGGTCAAAAACAATGGTTTAGATAGAACTCAAAGATCTCAAGAATTGGGGGCCAGTCAGGTTTTTGAAGCTGATACTGCCTGAGGGGTTGGGTTTTCAGGATGGTTTAACCAAGGTCTAGCCCTTTTGGAATCAATTGACCAGTCACTGGAATCCTATCTCTTATTATATATATATAGTCATAGCATGCTTAAGCTCACAAGGATTTCCAGCCGATGATAGCCGATGCGGATTTTGAATGATTTTGATAGCTCTCAAACAATGAAGAATTGAGGATCAGTACGGTTTTTATCGGTGTTGCAAAGAATCTGAGAAGGCTGCGGGTGGTTGGACGTACTGTAAGGATAGTTGGCAAATAGACTGAAATGATTGAACAATTGACGCTTAATTTGGAAATGGTAATAAGGGTTTATCGTGTCCACAGCAAACATGTGCAAAGTACCTTCAGATTCAAAACCTGTTATTCCCAAGCATGGCTTACAGATAAACCAAAATAAGAGGCACATCCAAAATAAGGTCAAACCTATTTTTGATGATTGAGGTTCGACCTGTTTAACGCGTTACAGAAATTGCTCTTGAGAGAGCCCAAAGAAATTCCATGAATGAGGGCCAGAAAAGGCTCACAGGTTATGAACATGACGGGATGGGTGAAGGATCACTGACTAAGGTTTCAGTTTCACCTTTGACCAGCATGAGCTAAAGGTTTGTAAGGTTTCAGTGTCTCAAAATTCCAAAATCAAATTTTCAGGGACTGAAACAACTGAAAGTTATTCTTGAAAATACGGGATCACATGTTCAAAGGCAGCGTTTCTAGGATGTTGAATGGCTCATCATGATCGCAGCTGCCCAGCGTGCCAAGACACCGTAAAGTGGACAGCTTCCCCGCATGGTCCCGCTCGACCTGCACGATCCTACCCTCCGGTGTCGTCAAGCATGGCAAGCTGGGCAAGCTCTGAAATCCTCAACAAAAATGGAGGTTTTATTCGGAAAATCAACCATAAAGAAATAGCGGGATTTTCCAGCAAACCAGGTTTTTTTTTGGGGATCTGGAGGCTATCAATTGTGGAGGGAAACCATAACCTCTACCCATCAGGCCACATCTGCCCCATCTGCCAAGGTCGGGCGGAAACTTCGGGCCTTCTGGCAGCTCGCGGCCAAAATTCCCAAAGCTCCACTGCTGGCTGAAATAACCAAGAAGCTGGTGACCTCGATGGATATCTCAGGGGGACGCTGATGGTGGTACCATGTGGTAGCTATGGCAGTAGCGACACAAATGGGTTAGGGTTGTTACCAATGGGTTGAAAATAATGTTTGATACGGACCTAAATGGGGGTTGATGGTGGTTGATAACTGTTTCCTAAGGCTTTAATTGCTGCTGGGGGTGACACTTTGGAGGGCACCCTTGGATTTCCTTGATTGATGGAAGCAAATGGCAGCTGGATCTGGAGGATGAATGTACGCTCCGGTAGTCCAACATGGCTTGCTAGAAAATCCATATTCATCTATAGATGATCTTCTCATTAACACTTCCATTTTCATTGGGGAATTCCCAGCTAGCCGTGTTTGATTCCTGGAGGGTATTGTAAGAATTCTGCCGGTTCAAGCAGTGTAATTAGCTGCGCCGAGGAACACAATAGTCTTTGTCCATGTCCCACAGTTCCATAAAGATCCTGACCCACAGGAACTGAAGAGCGCCTTGGTCTTATCGAGGTACAGCCGAGAAAAAAAATTACCTAGGGTAACCGAAAAAAATAGACATGTAAAAAAATATCACTATCTGTTTGAGTGTAGCTATAGCCAACATCGTCTAGCAATCCGATTTCTTGAGACAGTCATCCACCTGACTCGAATCTTTCCAAGGCTCTGTTGACGTAGTTCGCAGACGCGTACCTAAAGCGAAGCGTCAGGACAGTTTGGGCGCGTGTCAAGCATTAAGAAATCTAAAGCAAGACAATGCAACGTGACATCAACACATCAAAATCACCAGCTACACAGTTGCACACAAACACAGATATGCAAATAGATAAATGTAATATATGTCATAATGCAGTTGTGCAGTTGTGTAGGTATGTCTGTAGGTACGTATGTCTGTCTGTATGCATGTATGCATGCATATCTTACTATGTAGCTAGACACACTATTCCGTATAATCATAATGCATATCCATGAATATCCACTCAGGCATATTTTTCAAATATAGTGCACTGCATGTGAATAAATAAATATATATATACATAATAAAAATAATATCACATGATCAATTACAATAAAAAACTACTGTACTATATGACATTATATTGTATTATACATATATATAGTTTGGATCATATGTTGACCTCACGAAAACTGCCATGGGGGAGTTGAGGTCCCGGCGCCATCGCACAGCGACAAAAGAGGGGATTTCCCCAGAGCTCTCCTCGGGTCCAAGTCGTAGTGAAGCCCACCGCAGAAAAGGATTGGGGCAACAGAAATTTGGGTACCAGTATTGTGTATTATATTGTATATATATAATGATGTATTATATTGTATATATATATATAATGATGTATTATATTGTATATATATATAATGATGTATTAAATTGTATATATATAATGATGTATTATATTGTATATATATAATGATGTATTATATTGTATATATATATATAATGATGTATTATATTGTAAATATACAGAAAAAGATGTATTATATTGTATATATATAATGATGTATTATATTGTATATATATATATAATGATGTATTATATTGTATATATATAATGATGTATTATATTGTACATATAT
>Ga0126342_10009477_pt1 | contig 17459 bp, 14 predicted proteins | sample Cyp1metagenome_FD_92528 | JGI IMG/M metagenome (GOLD analysis project Ga0126342, IMG submission 92528) | Coral microbial communities from Lord Howe Island, Old Settlement Bay, Australia - Cyphastrea 1 metagenome | ecosystem: Host-associated > Invertebrates > Cnidaria > Coral ... | reverse complement strand
TGGATAGATGGATAGATGGATAGATGGATAGATGGATAGATGGATAGATGGATAGATGGATAGATGGATAGATGGATAGATGGATAGATGGATAGATGGATAGATGGATAGATGGATGGATCGGTGGATAGGTAGGATAGAAAGGACAGAAAGGACAGAAAGGACAGAAAGGACAGAAAGGACAGAAAGGACAGAAAGGACAGAAAGGACAGAAAGGAAAAAACATATAGATTAGATACATGAGATAAATAGGATAGACTAGACAGATTAGAACAAATAGATAGGTTCGATCGGATAAATAGATTAGAAAGATTCGATTGGATTAGACTAGACCAGATTAGATTGGATTAGAATAGATTAGATCAGATTCGATTAGGATTAAGTTAAATTGGATTTAGGCTACATTAGGTTAGATTGAATTAGAACCTGGATTTAGATTTGGGCTAAGAAAAACATTTAGATTTGGATACATATTTAGTTTCAGATTGAATTTTTACTTAGACTAAGATTCAAAATTCGGGTTGATTTTGGTGTTGTGGACATTGATCCCGTATGATGAGTTCCTACGAGTTGCACCTGGGGAAATCCCATGAGTTGCCCAGTCGAAGTCCCGAACAAGACTGGGCCCCAAAGAGGCATTAATAGTACGATACTACAGTGAGTCCCCACAACTAGTCTAGAGGTATTTTTTGCGGATCCTCACATCACCACAATTCGCAAATTCTTTCGCCCACCAGTTCCAAAATACCTCCAGGTTGACTCGCTGCGCCTGACAGCGTGGTGTTGGAGACGCTGATGTTCTGCAAACGATCCATGTCCAACTCCTGGAATTCGAACCCTGGGAAGAGTTCGCAACCATTCGCAACCTGTAAGTCCGAAGGCTGAGACTGAAATGGTGCTTATTTACCAACCAAAAATTGGGAACCTCAGTCCCAACTGATTCTATGATTCCATGATCCGCTGACTTAGCCATCCTGCTCTGCTTGATCTGCTTGCCACTTTGCCCCACTCAGGGATTGATTCAATCTATAATTCTGAGGGGAAATCCATGGGAATGTCTAAACATCTAAACATCTAAAGCACCACTAAAAAGTCCAATTGGCTCTGAAAACCAGGCATCGCTCCTTCAACATGTCGCGGGTATCCGAATCCACCTGGATGAAATCCGTGTTCACCTGGCTGTGACATCCACCCGTTGTGCTTCTGGGAATCCTCCAGTTTTTGTTGCGTCATTTGTCCTGTAAAAAATGGACAACAATAGGAATGTCATGGAAAGACATGGAAAGATTGACCAACAATTGGAAGATTCGCAGATGATCTGTTTTGCATGTTGCTTGCTATCTCGCTTGAAAAAGGGAAAGTCAACGTGCAATCATCATCCCACCTATGAGAAAGATAGAAACTAGATTTGAAACCACCAACCAGCAGTCCCATTCGTGCTGTTGAACATCCCTAAATCTTGGTGGCTGAGACTAGACCCACAATTGTTGTGTGTCAGCATCCGCATTGGCTACATTGTTGTTTGTGGCTATCTGCATTCTAGTTGTGTCGGGTCCAGATCCCCTGGTTTTGGCTGATCAATCTGCTAGCAAGGACATGTGTCACACCTCTTATTCCAACTGTTTCTCAAATCATCTTCAATCTTCACCCAAAAAATGGTGGTGTATCACGGTATATCATCTTCGAAACTGGTCAAAAAGAAAGGAAATCTGTTTAAAAAATCATCAAAATGGTGAGATGATATGAGATGGGTTGTCTTTAATAAACGACCCAAAATCTCCATCATTTTCCCAGCTTCCCGGGCTTTTGGGGGTCCCGTGTCCGCCTCGGAACGATCCGGCACGAACTCCATGCGTCGCTCTCGCTCCTCCTCCTGCAACTTCAAGCTGATGCCACGCACAGGTCCTTAGACGGGATGCCATTCGGCTTTTCTTCAAGAAAACAAGGGGGTCAGCCATAATCTTGTGGGTTTATAGATAGACATATATATATATATATATATATATTACATGAGTGATTGATAGATTAAATAATTAGATAATTAGATGATTAGACTGATTTATTGATTGATAGATAACTAGATAGATTGTTTGATTGATTGATTGATAGATAGATTAGATAATTAGATAGGTTGGTTGATAGACAGACAAACAGGCAGACGGACAGATAGATAGATAAATAGTATATACCATATCAAATCAATGTGGATTTGCCTAAAAATCGGAACCCCATTCCATCCCATGGGTTAAGCCATAATTTTCCACATATTTCCCTGTCGGTAAGTGCGTATGTTTTGGGGTAAATGGATTTCTCTGAATATTGAAATGGAAGTACCCCTAAATCCACTGGTTTATCCTATCAAAGCTGCTGCGTATTATATATATAGCAGGAAAATCCCGAAATTTTCAGATACACCCAGATGTAACGAACCAACAAGAATTGCGAATGACCCAACAACCACTAGCACCTATGATAGCCTATGATCCAATCTCCTTGCTGCCCTCCTTGCAAGGAAGACATCCATACCTCAACACAACTCATCCAAACTCTCAGCCCAGCCACTAAGAATACCAAGTTGCAACCATTCCAGCCTTTCACTTTCAGATGAGATTCGTGCCCTATCCCATCCCATCAGCCAAAGGTCCCTTGCCAATGCGCTTCATCAAGTGCGTGGTGAAGCCTGCGATCTTGTTGCGCAGGCGCTTGGAGGGGATGGTGGCCACCTCCTCCGTGATCTTCTTGTTGACCCTGCCAGCGGCACCGGATGGCACCGGGTTGTGGTGGGCAAATTCTGAACCATTTTTGAAGGTGATAAAATGGTGTTATAATAGTTATAGCCAGTTATAGCTATAATAACCATTTTTATAATAACTACTGGTAACAATAGTAGAGATTGTAGAGTAGAGCATTTGGATGAAACTTCCATAGCCGATGATTTAGTTAGGTTGTTTCATGACAATTCTATGGCAAGAAAGCTTGTATTGACTCAGTGCCACCCGTTGACCCAAAGACCCAAAGCCCATCGACTCCGGATGGTCCAAGGGACTGGAAGTCCAGGGTCAGTTTGCCGTAGTACTTCTCCACGATCACGCGGGCAGCCTGCAGCTATCCGTTCAAAAGGAATTCAGAATATGTCAGAATGGTTTCTCCAAGATGCTTCCATTGAACTTAAAGTTCAAGCATTTCTAGATCAAACTCCTGTTGTGAATATTGGATCCAGCTGGATCGGCTGGATCCAACACCACGCCTTCTTCACCGTCTTGGTTCGGACACGACCCATGGCTAGACACGACTTCGGTTCACGAAAGGTTCGCCGCGAGCACCCGCTGAAGCCAGGTACCACGTGGTTGCCCGCTGAAGCGGTTTGTCCATGTTTGACCCATCCCATTGCCATCGCCCATATGCGCTATGATCAAAACATGGTCATCCAATCATCATTAGGGATTGGTACTCCACTGGGTGGATGACCGGGAAAATCACTTCCGGTTTGAACACTGCACATATACAGTAATATCCTGCAGATCATACTTTTTGCGGATCGTAAAGTTGTAGGGAGCCGGGAAATCCTGTAATGGTCTTCTGGCCACAGGTCTGGCAAATCATTCATACTCACATGGACTCACTTTAAAATTGATGGCATATAGTTTGGTTCAAAAATCCGGAACCTGGGGACCGAGAGAATCTATTCCATGCTCAATCTTAAAACCATCATTGTTTGGCAAGTGGGCTGCTTGGTACAAGGCAGTCCAGCTGCAAAAACGGCGGTTTTTTTTCTGTGCCAGCCACTGTGATGTCGTTCTCGGTTCTCCTTACTTTCCTCGGAGAAGTTTCGAAGCCAAGGGCCAGGTCCATCCCCAGAAAACATACTTCTCGTTGGCTCGGATGAGGTTGAGCCATAAAACTTGTTCAGCCATAAAACTTTTGGGCTACCACCAAAGTCGCGACCCCAATCAAATTGCTCTCTGGCAAAATATATGCATATATATATATTTACTGTGTATATAGATGTGTGAACTTTGATCTGAACTGCCCCAAAATAGACAGTGCAGAGCGAGGGGGCAGCCACAGCAGCAGCCGCAGCAGCCCACCACAAAAGCACGCCATGAACACCCAGGGCAAAAGCCCAACGGGAACAAACGACTCCATGGCATCGGGAGGCCAAGGCGCCCAGACCACACCAAAGGTGCAAGCAGCCAGCGAAAAACCAACCAACACCGGAAAAAGGAAACCAAGGGGCAAAGACCCAAACAAACCAAGCCAAACCCAGAGGGGAAGCCCACGAAGGCAAGGCAACCCCAAAGGGAGTGCAAGTGGGCAAGACCAATAAACCGCAAGGTAACTAGGACCATGATACAAACAAGCGCAAATCATGGATGGACAAGGGACCAAAGAGTCTCTTGCACATGAACCAACCAACCATGCACAGCATCAATATCACAATCTTGATCTGTAACGACCCAACCATACTGAGAAGATAAAACTTGGCAGGTTTAGGTATGTTACAAGAGCGACGAGGACACTCCCATGCAATATGATCAAACGTGCCAAGTTCAGTGCAACCATCCCAAATGCACATGGTAGAAGGACGATGAGGCATCCGACCACCAAGAGCAGCAGGAGAGAAAGATTTGATATTGATTGTTATCACCAGACAAAAGATTTGTCGAAGAACTCTATGGGGAGAAAATCCACATTGTTTACCCCATCGTTCATTACTCGCAAATCGCATCCTTCCATGGTTCCATATGGTTCCATTGTTCTTTACCAACACGGCAGTGTATCAGCACCCAACCCAAGGGGCGCATGGACATGCCGGTCAACGTGCTGTTGGAGGTGGCGATGTTGGGCAGTCGATCCATCTCCATCTCCTGGAGGTGAGGCCATCGAACTCGCTCCACCGTAGAAAAACGGAACCGTTTCAAAAAGAGAGAGTCAACGAAAGACAACTAAGATTTACTGTAATCCCGAAATATAAAGTTATACATATATATATATATATCATTGTATCATATATCATATATCATATATCATATATCATATATTATATCATATATTATATATCATATATCATATATCATATATCATTGTATCTCACTATCATGTACAATTTATCATGCCCTGTCCCTTTATTCCACTAAAAATAACGAACGTGCCCAGTGGGTCAACAGCCCCAGCCATGGCCCCTGGCGGCACCGCTCCTTCAGCATGTCACGGGTGTCAGCATCCACCTGAATGTAGTCCGTATTGACCTGGCGCTTGCGAAAAGCTTGTTGATTTGGGGGGAATGCCAAAAAAAATGGTGGATAATTTTAAAAAACTTCAACAATGAGGATATGGAGTTTGAAAAAAACTCAACAATGAGGATATGGATATAGATAATATGATTCCAAAGAATCATGAACGATCAGAATCACCTTAAGCCCAGGAGAGTTTCTAGATGATGAGCTGTGTCCTGTGAAAGGTTGTCAAGCACAAGATGGTTACTAGTTAGTTACTGAACTGTTTCGATTCGTAGGATGATCCTCCAACTAGATCCCCCCCCCTTCCAATTCCATTGACCCAATTACCACTGCAAAACACCGGCAAGATGCCACAACCACCAATCGACAGTTGGCAAGTCGACTTGAATTTGGGGTGGATTTCTGAGGCCATCTGGGCAATCTGATGACATCTGATTACATCTGATGACATCTGATGACAAATGCCAGATTTGATTCAAACCCATCTTTGATACATCCCCCAAAAAAGATCAACCAGTTCTGTGCTTTGGTGAGATCGCGATTCGTCAATTCTGGACTGGTCCACTGCGCGGCCCAACCTCTGATCGATCAGGGACAAACTCCATGCGCCTCTCGCGCTCTTCTTCCTGAGCCAAGGTGACTAAGTGGATCTATGCATCTCTATGCCATTTTTTGAGATGATTTCCCCTTAGTTTGCCAAAAACCTGGGGATGAGGTCACCATCATGTGATCATCTTGCCGCCGGAAAAAAAAAAACTCTGGAGCATCAGCCGGCAGCCTGCAACTTAAGGGAGATGCCACGGACGGGACCTCGGTTCGAACCATGAACCCGCAAAAAAAACTGGGGATTGAACCTGCAAAGACAAGGACGCTCATGCTAGGGTGCATATCCGTCCAAACAGAAAACCTGGTCAGTCTTGCGCTGGTTTAGGAGAAACCCTGGTTGGGGACACAAACCAACTTGCACGAACCATAAACACCTCCTGCCGTCCACCCCCTTAGGGCCATTTTTTGACATCTTTCAGCCAAAGGTCCCTTGCCAATGCGCTTCATCAAGTGCGTGGTGAAGCCTGCGATCTTGTTGCGCAGGCGCTTGGAGGGGATGGTGGCCACCTCCTCCGTGATCTTCTTGTTGACCCTCAGGTGCCCCCTTAACCCTGACACCGTAGCCCCAAGTGGTGGTGCCTCCATGGGGATCACTGCGGCATTTCTTTGCCCAAAATCGATTTTCATGGTCCGTTGGTACCCACACCCCCCTTTGCCAAGCTTCTGGAAGTCCAAGGTCAATTTGGCATAGTACTTCTCCACGATGACCCGTGCAGCCTTCTTCACCGTCTTCGTTCGCACGCGACCCATGGCTGTGTTCGCGCGCAAGCGCAGCGCTCCGAAACACCACAGCTACGAGCCGCACAGGATTTGGTGGCGGTACCAGTGGTCCATCCATGACCAATTTGACAAAAGGCTTCGTGGCCTTTGATTTGAAGGCATCTTCTCTTTCCCTAACGTATGTGATCCATCATTCTTGATGACCCAGTTGAGGTCCTAGTTCTGGCCTATCTTGAAGCTTCAGATACCTGAGACCAGTGATTTTGATCAACTCGCTTTGACAATGAATGTATCCCAATTTCCGGTATCATTAGACACCCATTGGGCTATCCCAATGTGATCATCCCCGCACCAAAGGCCGTGGTATCACAGCACCTTTTTGAACCTTGGCATAGCAGCTTCGGCGACATGCCAGGTCCCACAGTGTTCCGGACTTGGAAGGGGCCCTCTTAAAGTTGCCATCTTATAATCCAAATCCCCCTTTTTTCCCATTCTGATGATTTTCCCATGATTCCCCCGGCCATTTCAACAACGACGCTTCCGCAGCGCGCTGCGTTTCACCTCGCACAGCTCTTTGAGCTGGCTTGAGCGCCCACCTGCGCTGTGGGATATCACATATGTCAAGGGGGATATGGCTCTGTGTATATATATATATATATTATATTATATATTATATTATATTATATATATTATATTATATATATAGTAATTTGCAATTTGAGATTTGGATTTTGCAAATGTCTTTATTTTTGGGGATTGCTGTAATAAATATAATATATACAGTGTACACGTATATTTTATATACATACATACTCACACAAAAATGCTCTCGTAAGCAAGATGCACGGCAAGTGAGTGATATTGGGGTACCTTTATGTACCCGCAACTGATTGGTGTTTTTATTCTAAAGCCACGCATTTGGGGGTTGATCAATATAACCCATACATACCCATACCCTCATGCTGGGATATCATCAGATTGGTATAGTCCACACACTAAATGGCATGGTCTCATGGTCGCGTTGCGAATCTCTTTCACCGGAGCCACCAATTGGTGCATCTGCACAGAGATTTCCCTGCTCACTTGCAGCAATCATTGCATTCACCACGATCTGATTCAAATCGATGTCACCTGGAGAAAAGGGCGTGGACTGGAGAGAAAAAATACTGCATCTGGAGTAGAAAAAAGATACAACTTGAGCCTGTTTGTTCCAGCTCGATTTGGGGTGCGCTAGCTGGAAATCAAGCAAGCAACTACAGCAACTACAGTAACTACAGCCTTTCTTCCTCAAGCAACTACAAATAGAGAAATGAAGAGTCACCACACGTCACAACCATTGGGCCTGACCTCCAAAGCTTGCCGAAGCTAATTTCAAGCAGCCATTTGCCACCGTCCCATGGCAGATTCTGAGTCCCACAAGTGTTTTTCGAAACACCCAAAGATGTTCCGATCTCCAAGGTCCCCCAGTCTTGATGCTTCATTGAAGCAATAAAACATAATAAAACCATTGGTCCATTGGTTTTTCATGTTTGTTCTTGCTTCAACCCCCCATGGTGCCCTGCCCCGAAAGATCGCGCCTTGCTCCATGGCGGCCCGAAGCTGCAACACCTGGTGCCATTTCAGGCGCTTCTGGCAACACGCCACAAGGCCGTGGAAGGTCACGCTGTTGGGCAGGACCTCACTGGCCCACTAAAGCCCCGCTAAAGTGGGAAGAAAATGGCGGTTGAATGGGGATGTATCATGGGGAAATCATGGGGATCTCATGGAAAAGTGTTGTTTACCAATTAAGAATGAGGATATTATGTGCCTATTCATGAATTCATGAGATATTTGATTGGATATAACTAACCAACTTATAGCAACTTGACGTCGTCGACGAGGCTTTGTCGGAGAAAATTTTGGGATCCGGTGTGCCCAACAAATAGCCCTGAAATCATGGGTAAAATGACTTTCTTAGCCATAAGATTTTGCGGTACTCTATTTTCAAACAAACAGGTACCTGGGATCATAACCAGTACCTAAAAATATCTTTTGCCAAGATGCGGGGAAATTACAAAGATAGAACATTCCCCCAAATGGCCTGAAAACATTGGGAAAACAGACTGGCCAAAAGGCCCCTATTTTGCCATGTTGGATTGCCACAGCAACCTCTGGAGGGGCAACAAAAATAGAAAAGTGCTTCCCTACTGCATATGTTGATGATTTCACATGATTTCCATAACCGCATAATATCATAGGAATTATCATAGGACCACTATATACTAATCTGCTACATCGACTAAAAAAACTAGAAATACCCTCTGGTAATTCAACACAGCTATGGAAAATCACCCATTTACTTCGATGAGTTACCGACTAAAAATGGGTGATTTGCCATTTCGCAAACTTGCGAATGACCAGATTATGTCCCCATTATGTCCCATTAAAGCCCATGAAAATCCCATGAAAAATCCCATTATCCAAATCACCATGAAAATTCCCATTAAAATCACCATCAAAAAAATGGTTGTCCCATTCAAATCACCATCAAAATGGACCAGTGAAATCACGAAATTTTTGGACCAGCCCAAAACGCCTCCCATCCCACCTGCACCAGCCTCATCTGCCCCACCAGCTCCATCCCTCGCCGCCAGCGCAATGCCTTGCCGAAGGCCTCCATCGCTGCCCCGAAGCCGCGGAGCGCAGGGAGCGCGGCGCCAGCGAAGGTCTCTGGGAATCTAAGGCTGCCATGGCCAGGTCCCTCCCAGGTTCTACCCCCAAAAAAATATGTGAGATGGACATAGAATCTATAGAACATGGAAAATGTTGGCCAAAATGTTGGTGAATCATCTACAACTTTGGCATGGCGAAACTGGAGATCCGGGACGATTAAAACCTTGTCCAACCATCAATTAATTCAGGATTTCGGCGACAAAGAAGGTGGATTTAGCCAACAAACATGGGAAATTGAATTGGTTGATCCGGTTGACAAGAAAGGCAATGGTTTTTGAATCTGCGAGATGGATTTTTGTACAAGTAGGGCCTCCAGCAAATTTGTGGATCCAAAACACAGCATCTCTTGACTCACAGCCTATGCATGATATACCCAAGAGTTCTACACGACTTCCCTGATCAGTTTGTGCCAAGTTTCTTGCGGTCTCTAAGTGCCAGAAAGACAAACCAAGACATCCCCAACTTTATTTGGATCTCTTACAACTCCCAATAGCCGCTAACCGCCTGTTGGCAGTAGACAGCCATCGCACCTACACCTTTGGCTGTGCATTCCAGCTAGTAAATGAGTAATAAACTGTACTATAACCCAGCTTTATATATAAGCGCCACGCCAGTTATAATAAATGGGCCAGTAACAAATATTAAGCGCTTGCGATTTCTGGGATGCACCCCCAAGCATGCAACCAGGCAACAGAATCTCAATGACATGGCGCCATAGGCCCAGATTGGCCAGCACCGACATGACACTGTTCTGAGCCTCCTCGGGAGGACAAGAAACTCAAACAACCAGAACGACAAGGACGACAACGAGGCGAGCTAGGCAAAAAAAAACAAAAATGCCAACTTCAACCCAACCTACAACCTACTAGGACCTACAGTCATTAAAGAACCACCAGGTCCAGGCTTCCATGCTGGGTCTCAGCAGTTGCCAGGTCATAGCGCGCAACAACCATAGGCCCTGGGGCCACGCATCTGGCATTGGCGTTTCCATTAGTTCACCACTCAGCGCGGCACCAAATGTCACCACGGAGCAGCGTAACTTGGAGGACTGGAAGTCCTCTGACGAGGTGCTGGGGCCCCAAATCGTGGCTGGAAGATAGAGTACCAGGAAGTGCAAAAAAAACATCATCATCATCATCATCATCCTGGAGTTATTCAAAGATCAAAAAATATTTCTGCGGTTCGAAATAGACTGAGATTGGCTTCTCCATTTCCACCAGAGGGGCATCATGGTCAAGACGCCCAATGTGGTCCCATCATGACTGAGGGATTCCATATTCAGATACACAGTAAACCATGACCATAGCAGTTATTGATGGAGGTCCCAAAAATGAAAAAATGTTCCCAGGAGATTCCCAGAGTACCCGGTAGGAAATGAAGGCTTGCCTTCAGCAAATCCAGGCAATCCTTTACAGAAAATCCCAGGTGTTTGGCCATCGCCCATCCACTGGTCCTTGAAAAGGCTCATGGCCACCCGCCAGGGCTGGGAGATGCCATCGTGGTTGCTTGCTGCAGACATGGCCGAATTGAAGCTGATGCTATCCACCAAGAGCTTTGAGCTCAACATACCTAGAGAAGGCCCTTTGAGGGGTCTCTACCTCTGGTTGATCTAAAACAAAATTATATCTTGATCACATACATACCCCATACCCCATTTGGTGGGTTTGAAAATGGTGTAATTATACCCCTAGTCGTGGGAAAATGATCATTAATTCATTTAGGGGTACCCTATTTTCAGACAAATCCATCATCTGCAAGTGATGGCTTGTTGAAACGCCAGCTTGTTGCACACGACCCAGCCATGTCGGTTGTCCGGTTTTATCTGTTTTGTACGCATCATCCCTCGCTAGTGCTGATGGAATCCGATCACCACTTTCAATTGCTTGAATCCCCATCTTCATTTGCAAATCAGCAAATCCTCCACTTCTGGGTATATATAGCAACCCCCAAAATGATGGAAAAAGGTAAATTTACCTTCATTTCACCAGGATTTTAATTTGTCTATCCGTGTCTATCTGTTTGGGGTTTACTACAAACGGCTCAAAAAAACTAGGAACCACAAAAACTGCCAAGTGGAGCTGCCTGAGAGGTGACTCATGGCCTGAAGCCAGGCGTTGCCGCAGCTCAAAGCCGAGTTCAAGGACACCAAGGTGCAGCGCAAACCTTGGATTTTTTTGGGGGGGTCATCCACCTACCCTCAAGGATGGAAAAGAACTGTTTTTATGTGGATTTTGAAGGGTTGGTTTTCTTGTATTTTCTGGTATTCTAGGGAAACTCTACCAGGAAACAATGGGTTTTCAAAGTATATAAATGTTAGTGGCATTCTCGCAAATGTTCGTGTCATCCAATTCTAGGAATGGACATATGGGGTATCTGACAAACAGGGATGCAAAATGGAGACTACCAAGACAAATTGGGATAAGAGCAACCATCCTCAGGGTGCAAATGAGGACGGCACACGAGGAAAGATTGAGGATGCAGTGCCAAAGGTTAGGTTCGCGACCATGAGGTTGATATTAGCCCCGTTCAAGATTTCCACCCAAACAATGGAGGGAATCCTAATGAAAATCTGTTGATCTCTGGGTATCATTGCTGGGGCGCCGCCAACCATCGTTCATTCATCAACAAATTACACCAAATCATCTATTCTAGCAGTCTAGCACAGAAAGAATTTTTTTTTGAGTAGGGATGAATGCCCATCATATCGAAAAAAATATGAAAAAATGACATATGCATGTCATCCGTCCCATTCCTATGTGCCATGGTCAAAACATGGTTATGGCTTATGGTCATCCCACCATTCTTCGGAATCCCTCATGCCTCATGCGGCACATGCGTATATTCTCCCCTATTCCTGGATGACCATCCCCCAATGGCTTCATCTCCAACTTTTCATGATTGGTTATAAATGTTATAAAGCACTATCAAATCCCCAATGATATCAATGATTCATGCTTTTAAATCCTCAACTGAGAAAATCCTCCATGAAATCCATGGAAATCCCATGGAAATGATCCCATCCTCCTGCCGCGGCACCGCAGGCCCTGAGCCTGCGCAGCAGCTCCGCGGCTCTCCGCCACGGCGCCAAGGGGTCCTCCGCAGTGATGGCCGCGTTGAAGGAGATCACGTCCTGAAAGCTTCGCTCTCGAGGCCATGGTGAAGGGATCTTTTTTGGTTGAACCAGTTGAACCAAACAAAATGTCAGACGGATTTTTGTTGCGCCAATGATCTTGATTGAAGACAAATTGTTTTGGTGGCCTGTCGCCCAATATCTGGGAAATTCACCAGCAAATCTCGAGAGCAGACTTTTCACCAACACCAACAAGTATGGGTCGCTGTTTTAGAGAAAGTTTACGGTAAAGAAAACGAATCGCTTTGTCCGTTCTAATTGGGTGTTCCTCCAATTTGCCAAGCAATTATGAAAGTTTGGACCATCCATATGTGGAAAACACGAAAACACCGTCCTTGGTATCATCTCCCACATGTTTCAATGATCTTTCAGCCTCGGGTTTTCATTTCTGTATATTTCTGGTACCAGTCAAGGGCGATAAGTTGCGACCGAATTGGTGGGACGGGAGGAGCTACAAGTGACATTTTTGCCAGATCACCTAAGGGTATTGGTAAACTGAATAAACTGAAAGCAGCCCACAAGACGCTATTATCATCATAAATTATCAAGTTGTTCATCGGAGGAAATGTTGCAATTATCAATCACTGTTAATAACAAAGTTCGAAACAGTCAACAAAGGAAATGTTGCAATTCGCTACAAGATCACCCAAAGATGACACTGTGATGCAGTTGAGCACTGCTCCTCGTTTTGCACCTGGATCTGCGGCCCCTTCATGTGAGGAAACCATTGAATTATTGTCTAGATACAATATTCAGGCATCCGAATTATTATAAATCTACCATCAGTTATGTGATCTATCCATTTTCCTTGTATCTTGTTGTCTAATATCACTAGATTTGATTGAGCCTCAATCCCACCCTCCAATCATCCCCAGCCTGTTGAATGCCACATCCCTTCATCACTGTTAGGAGTTCGGCCACCTGTCGCCACGCGGCCGCAATCGCAACGCCGCTGATGCCCGCATTGAAGCCGATGGTGTCGGGGCCCGAGCGCGTGGAGGCCAATAGTTGGAGTGTGATCTGCCAACTGCTGGAGCTACCCGAAGTGCTGGTGATGGAATTGTAGTGGATCAAGTTGGGAGAGATGAACCTCACCAGGGTTTCAAGAGGGCAAAGGGAAATGACCAAATACTTGGCTGAATGATTTCAGATATAGCCATGTAACCAGCACCATCAGCGTCACATCCGAATAACATGATAGATCTGTTCAGAAGGGTGTCCTTGAAACCATGGGACCGTCGCCAAAGATGGCATGAAATTACGTTTCAGCGTTGGCCCTAAGCTTAGGGAGGAGGCTTGTGCTGACTTCTTGTGGAACAACATGGAATACCCTAGTCCTTCGAGCAAAGTCATGTGGGGTCACTGACCGCTCTGCAGATCATCTGGTGTAACCTTTCCCAGAGCTAGCAGTCCCCTCCAAATACAAGGACAATCTCCTCAATTGCCAATGCTCCACATACTTTTCTGACAGTTTTTCGTACATATCTTGAATCCTTGAGCAATAGGCCGAACTTCAACCAAAGAAACTGTGCTGTGTTCCTTGCAAGATCAACAAACTTAAATGAACCCCAAAAAAATGGTTGTGCCATCAAAGAACCTATTTCTCATAAGCTGCAAGGAGTCCAAAGCTATGGTCCAACAATCTTCACAGGCACTGAGGACAGCTGCATGGCTGATGACGGTGCTTTCAACTCTTCCCTGCTGCATGTGCCCCAGAAGCTCCACCTGTTCGCGGTGATCTTAGCGAGTTCTCCACGATCCACAAATGTGGACCCTTCTGTTCGGCAAAGTGAAAACCCTGAAGATTCTCAATGATTGTGCATGTTTCCAACCATTGCACTCCCATTTTTGGTTGGTTTTTCTTCCAGAAATAGAGCTGAAATCCTGGATCATTCTTCCCAATTTCGGTCGATTCTGGGCGCCAGTTTCCAATAAAACAACTTGAAAACATTGCAAAAATCTTTTAAAAAAAAAGAAAAACGGTGTGGGTCAACTCATTGGGCACTCAGAAATGTCTCGACCCAAGAAATCAACCCATGTTGGTGTTCTTTTCTCCCATTTTCCATTCAAATCCTCCATTTTTTGTAGCCGCCCCAATGGCCCAACTCCTCCGAGCCACGCTGCCCTCCCAGCGCCGCGCCATTCCCACCGCAGCACTGGCGGAGTTGTAGCCAGCCGCGTCGGGCTGCAGGGTAACCACTGGAACCTCCGAGCACGGCGGGGCCATGGTCAAAACATGGCGTTCGTGGTATGGTCATCCATCCCAGAGTGGAAATCCGTCCAATGGAAACATAAATCCCTATCAATGGAGTGATGACCCTCCAGCAACATGGGCAATTTACCCAAGTTTTGACGGAATCCTGCGCGAGCGAAGTCGCAGCACCAACGCCCCTTCCCGGGTTAAGGGGGGTACGACGTGTCAGAAGGGTAGTCCGAGAATGAAAGAGAGGGTGGACCATGAAACTGTACAACACGGATCAAGCCAAGCACAACTGCAAGCGGTTGACACACGGCCAAGGCAAGCACTCTGCAAAAACGCGTGGTAAGCAAAGGAGGTCAACGACACCTCAAATTTGGGAAATTTTCATTGGTCTCAGGGCCGCGTCAAGATGACACAAGCAAAGCACGCCGTAAGGACGACAACGGGCAAAGCCACATGCTGGGTCAAGCCACAAGTCAAGCTGGGAACACATTACCTGTCATGAGTTCATCTCTTCTCTACCGTTTTCCTCTTTGGCGGATTTTCTTTGTTCTGTAAGAGCTAGGAGCCATCAAGGTGTCACCAAAAGTCTTGTGGAAAGCTAACACGCGTTCATGGTCAACATCCGCGGCAAGACAAGTGAAGATGGGAAACTCCAACCCTGGCAACAATCTCGCGGCATGGCTCCACCCCCCGAGAAACCACCGCAGTAAAGTCCAATGACCTGGTGCAAGCCATCGTCACGACCTGTGCGACATTCTGGGGCCGGCATCACACCACCTCCATCAGAGGACACATCCAGCAGGTCAGCAAAGACAAATGCCTGAAGACAAATCACGGATTTGCAACCTTCAACAGCACACGACCGCTGGTCCATGGTGGCCATCAGCAAGTCTGTCACATCGTGAGGGCACCTTCCACGTGTCAACCAACGTGACCTAAATTGGTCCCGAACCAAGCTGTGGCGAGAATCCACACGGCAAGCCAAGAAGACACAGGACGTGCTCATCGAAACAACTTCGAAGTCAGTCAAGATGCAAGTCACTCGGTAATGGCATGGGCACGCAACAGGCGACGGAGTGAGGTACTTCATCATTTGGAAGAATGGCCCAGAAGTCAACTCCATGGCTCAATTGGTGGGGCGCCACGCCACCCCTCCCACCTCGCTTCGAGGAAGCTTGAGCCTTGAGGCTACCCAAGTTTTTACCGGGGCACGTATAATGGCAGTAACATACGGAACATTGGTGGATGTTTGGTATTCACATATGTTTCTTCATCCCATGTTTTGGCTAATGTGACAATTTGGTACTACAATGGTACCTCCAACAGCCCAACAGCCAGGTGAAAATCCAGTAACCCCACCTGGCTCAGCAGCTTCCAGGCGGCCTGCCATAAGGACCCCTTCTCCAGTGCCGTGGTCATCGTGTTGCAGCTGATGACATCCATCCGTTGCCCGCGAGAACACCAGGTGCCCAGCAGTTCTGCGGCCTGCAACCAGCAAAGGATGCAGCTGTTGATGGCTGCGTTGCAGTGGACCACGTTGACTTCCTGGGAGATGGACATGAAGATGGACATGAGTTGAGCATTCTCCACCAACTTCTGCAACATGAAATAGACCCTTTTGGAGAAGATCATAACTCGGCAGAAATCCCTTGATGTTCACCAGGAAAATCATTTTGGATCTTGGATCTGGTTGTTGGTTATTCTTCGTTGAGACCTGGTTGTTGCAGGTAACCCAGGTAGGGTGAGTTCAGTCTTCGAGAAAAATGATCAAGTCATCTGGGATATATCCCGGACACAGTTCCCGACCAACCGTCTGCTCTGGTAATGTAAGTGGCAAATGAATTCTTATTGATGATGGTGGTTGCCATGTTTGTAGTCCCAAAGTTGATATATGCATTTCCAGTCAACGACACTCGCAAAATAAATGAAGAAAAACATAGCATATTCTCATCTGTATTCCCAACCATTGCAAATCAACTATGCCAAGTCCATAATTTTCAGTTTGTGGGGGGATCATATCCCCTTACCAGGTGGTAGGGATTCCCATGGAGTGAAAATCCAAGCGTCCAAAGCTTCCTGCCGGATCCCTTGCAGTAGCTGTACCGCTTGAGGCCACTTCCTCCGCCCCAGGGAGGTCAAGGATGCAGTCGTTGTCGCCGCAGACGGGGGCGTCATAGGGATCCATGGTGTCGTGGTTGTCCACGCCCGGTTTTTCCCGGGGATCCAAACGAAAAAATTGGGAGACTGGCACCGACACACACGAAACTCCCCCCACTGTCAAGTGTTTTTGTTTGGGCCAAAGAGAATCGGAAATCGGACAAAAATTGACTTGGCAAGTGGCATGGTTTGTTCCACCGCAGATCCAATGACTACTTGATCTCTTTGGATTGCAGTAGAATTGAGAACGTACTGAAATGAAGCAGAGGATACACCTCACGTTGCAGATCCTTCCTTGTTTTGCTCGGTGCGGTATTTGGCCATGGATCGAAATCATTGACCCCAAAACATGGATGTGACACGATGTGACATGACACCACATGGGCCCCATGTGAATAAACCGCATTAAGCAACGGCCTCGAGGTGCAGCTGGTAGAGACATGGCCTCAAAGCGACGGACTGAAAGGGTAACCGAACAAGTCCATCTTACCATGTCGACATTGTGATTGTTGAATATATATATATATATATACATATACATATATGTATATGTGTATGTGCATGCATCTATCTATCTTTGATTTGAGCCCTATTGGGGTCTGGAAATAAGGATGCTGGGGCGTCCGGGGCGGTAGTCTTCTGGCAGTTTCCCGGGAACCCCCAGAGGGGGGGACAACTTTTCCACTAACAT
>Ga0126342_10009476_pt1 | contig 17460 bp, 12 predicted proteins | sample Cyp1metagenome_FD_92528 | JGI IMG/M metagenome (GOLD analysis project Ga0126342, IMG submission 92528) | Coral microbial communities from Lord Howe Island, Old Settlement Bay, Australia - Cyphastrea 1 metagenome | ecosystem: Host-associated > Invertebrates > Cnidaria > Coral ... | reverse complement strand
TGACCGCATCCTTCTCATCCGCCTAGCCCCCTCCATCACTCTTATACTTTCTCTTCCCTTCTTGCTTTTCTATGCCCAGTCTAAGTCTAGAGAAGTTGGTAACATGTGGGGTTATCCGGTCCTATAATTGTTTTCAACAACTTTTGAGTCAAGCAGCATAGGTGCGCGCATAGGCTCGCAAGTTAAGGAGTTCCGCCACATCTAAAAGCACCTGGAAAAATCGAAAATCGTGGCACTCTTGGAATCGAACTTCAGCACTGGCAACACTGGCAACTGGTAATACTGGTACTAGCGCAAGTGCCTTGCAGAAATTTCTCACTTCACTGGTCCAATGCCCGCCTCTCGGAGGGCAGGACTGCGCTGGGCTAATGCCTTCAAGCGACCAATCCACATGCTTGGGCTGCTAGTGACTGCTAGTGACTGCCAATCTTTAAAAGACAATCGGCCTTCGATACTGCCTGCTGGGCCAGGTGGACGCCACCGCGGGTGGCACCTGCATCAAAGGCCAACCGTCGAAGCCTTAGTACAGAAAGCGGAACATCCATTTATTTTGTTTTTTTTAAGGGTTAAATGACCCGCAAACACGAAGACCTAAAGAAAGCCCATAAACCAGTGGCTTACTTTCAGTGGCAAATCATGTTTTCTTAGTTATCGTCGTCCCCATTCATCCACCTTAGCCAGGCTGCAATCGCCGCTGTAAAGGCAGTAGCTGAAGTGGGCCGTCAGCACCCAGCACCCGGGCCGTGGGGCAAGTCTGACAAACAGGACACCTGCACAGTATTGGAAAAGGATGGACAAGGACAAGTGGATTCAGAAACTCTCAGAGGCTTTCAGAGACTTGAGAAAACTTAAGAGTTGAAATCACAAACATCCCAGGATCGGATGGTTAGATGCCTTGGCTCAATGAGTTTGCTTGACTAAAGTGACTTCATCAGCAATTTCTTTCTAACCTTTTTGGCTGGACTGGCAGAAGTAGAACTGGCACCTGTCTGTAAGGTCATTCACAGCTTGTCTTGCAAGGGCCTTAGTTATTGAAGACTATAACTGTATCGTCAAATAAGTGATGTTGTTTGCGATCATTTACAATACTTCTCTTTTTTCTTGATTGTTTCTGTAAGCAATCAATGTCTGTTCCTTGAAAGAAACACTTAATCATCGAGAAGTAAACAATCAATGTCTGTTCCTTGAAAAAAGCCTGTCGGTGCACGATTAGTTGCTTGTTGGTATTCTTCTGTTGCACCTTCTATTCACCTCTCCATACATACCATGCGCGACAAAACTGTGCAACCCTTTACCGAGGCAAGGACACATGAAAGCCGAGGCAAGGCCTTAGTTTTTGAAGGGTTGTAGAGAGAGAAATGTCACTGCCCCAGGTCAGCAACTTGATTGTTCGCCTTGGGAAAACTAGTCTTGAAATGATTCTCCACAGACAGATGCTCCACTGCTGTTCTCGATTGCCAGTATGAAGAAGTGGTTTTGACTTGACTTGACCGGTTTCCTGTCGAAGTGTCCAGATTCTTGCTCAGCTTGTCAGTCGGAGAAGATTTGAGCACAACACGCAACTGTCCGCATCGTCATCTGTATTCAGTGCTTGATTGACAACTTCCAAAGCCTCTTCATCGGTTCAAAAACAATCAAAATGGCTTGCCTTCGCCTCTATACCACTCTTTGTGCTGTCTTGCGAACACTGTGCTCGAAATCTTGCAAACAGAATGATGAACTCAAATGACTCAAACCTGATGCCCTGTCTTGTGCCTCAGAGGATTTCTCCAAAATCGATATCAAAGCCCAATGCGCCAGGTACGGCCTATTGCGGAGACTGAAGGGATCGTAGTTGGCAAAGTGGCCAATCAAGCTGGGGCAAGAGGAACAACTCTGCCTTTAATGTACTCACTTTTTGTTTGAAGAAGTGCAGTGCCAAGGGTTCGAAAGAGATGTCTGGCTTCGGTGACGCTGCGATTCTGACACCAGGACCAAGACCATGCAAGACCTATTGAATTTCCTATTGATTCTGATTGATTCTGATATCATTTCCAAATGCACCGATTGCAGCTGCCTGGTCAAAAGAGGCGTAGCTAGAGGGCATCGGCGCTTCGTGGCTTGCCTGGAGCGAATTGAACAACCACGCAGGAGCGCTGCTGCTACAGCCATTGCGATTGCCACAGCACCAATAGGCTAACTAAAGTTTAACTATGACTATGATGGAAGCAAAGATCATATCAAAATAAGAACCTTTGACCTCTGTCAGAAAGAAGAGGCCACTTTTGGTCTTGGTCAGAAATTGCGCAAGCCTCTTTTCTCACGACCTTTGAGCATTTTTAGCGCACTACCAAGCGGCACCCGTTCCACAAACCTCGCGGCACTGTCCACAGTGTCTCGCCACAATGTGTTGCAAACTGCCAATCCTGAGATAAGCAGTTGGTTCTGTTGCCATGGTACTGCCAAAGGATTGGTACTAGGATCCCAGTTTGAGTCTTTCCTTGGCAAAAGCAAGCTCACAACAACAAATCGACTAGACTTTCTACACACTTTGGCTGCAAGTTTATTAGATAAGGAGTCAAACATAGTCAAACCAAAAAGGCGAGTCTGGATGAGTCTGGAGTATCCTGATCGTCTTTGGAAAAAGTTGAGTTTCCCTGAGGAACGGGCTGCCCAAAACGCAAATGCCCGGGCCATGAGGCAGCAAAGGCTCCAGCAAAGCTCCTGACGCTTGCAGATTAATCCGAAAATATCAGGAATCTGCAGGAAGGCTTTGACATCTTTGACATGCTTTGTGACTGACTGCCTAGAAAGCACTGGCCTGCAAGTCATTTGTCTCTCTATGTGTGTGTATATAATATGATATCATGTGTATACTGTACAATACATCTCTGCTTCAAGAATCTCGTTAATCCAAGTTATGACTTAACTTGGGTAGCAGCTCTTATCAGAGTTGCATTCTGCATCATCTAAACAACGACCACTTTGCAAAGCTTACTTCAGCCCTTTTTTGCAACTCTCGCTCTCTATAGTTCGTTTGCTCTCTTTCTTTCACTTCCTCTTTTTCTCTTTAGCCAAGGCGCTGATTAGGAAGTCATCACTGAACATGCCTTGAATCATGGTGAAGCTACGTTGCTGCCACCAACGAGCTGTTTGCTGATCAGAAAATGATGGTACAAACTGCTGACGGATCTCGACACATTTGTGATTCCCATGCTTGACATGTCCACAGATTTCTGTTTGAGCAGCTATTAGCAGCTGTTTCTGTTACAGTAATCTTTACAGTTGAGGGAGGAGGAGGAGCTGGAATCACCACCAAGCATAGCACTCTTTCTCTACGCCTCCGTTTTTAGAGGCTTGAGCCCAAATTCTGATAAGACACAAACAGCAGTGATCTCAATGAAGGATCTCTCAGGAATCCAACTTCTGTTTTGAGACAATATCTCGTACCCAGATAGTCGAGATAGATGTTACAGCATGTTACAGCAATGATACATCCATAGGAAATAGATTACATCTTCTAGATCGGACTAGAGATCCACTGGAAGTCTAGTCATGCAGATCTTTAAGCCATAGACTCAGGAGTTGACTCAGCCACAAGGCATATCTGGACACCTTGGCTCATGTCACGCTGTTGCACGATGTTCCGCACTTAAGGTTTGCCAAGAGAAAATTTGAGACAATTCGCAGGTGACACATCTGCATTGCTGGATCCAAAAGAAGCAATAGATGTCCAGATGAATGGACAGATGCCACAAACTTCATTCTTGGTCTCAAGTCTAAAGTTACACATGGATACAAACAGTCACTGCTTTGGGAAGTGTCGAGCACCGCACATCCCGCACGGAAGGTATAGTGTTCCCTCTTCTTCTGGAGCACGACCAGACCTGATGCGAAACGAAATGGTCTCGAAAAACCACGAGTCGAGTCAGTTGGTGTGCTTTGAAACTTGTGAAAATGAACATGATCCTTTTTGATAAGGACCATTTAGGATTCAGGCACACAGGCGCACTGCTCTGAAAATAGGAAGGTGAGATGGAAAGAGCTTGACATAGCTTGACTGAGCGACAGGCCCACACTCTTGCAGTATGTTGCAAATGGTGGGAGAGAGCAAATGACCTCAGCAGCTTCGAACGCCATATGCGCTACCAGGTACCAGGAAAGGCAACGCTGCCACAAATAGCTCCAATGCAAGGAGGCACGCCGTCTGGCGTCACAAATTGAGACATCAATGTCTGTACAGACATAGATCGCGTCATGGAAAAAACTCACACATGTTCACAGTGTTCACAATTGTTGAAGCCAATTCGCTGCTGGGAATCCTGCAGTGAAGCATGTTTCCTTCGCACTTTGTCTTCAACGAGGCGCCACTCTGCGTGTCGACCTTCAATGTGAGAAGATCGAGAAGTCATGAGGTCATTTGGAGTCATTTGGAGTCATTTCGAGTCATTTCAAGTTCAAGTCATTTCAATCCAATGTCCATTTGGTCTTTTTGGATCTTGTTGGCTCATCTTTGCCTGCGATGCCTTCGCAGAACTGAGAAGCCAACCCTTGAGACCACATCGTTGTCTGGCATTAGTGTCAGTGCAACATTGTGCAGCTCCTTCCAGCAGGCTTGACGCGTGAATTCTTCCAAAGAAATACATACGATTGTATACCTCGAAGGCTTTTACATGGACAGGATGTGCAACCTGCACAGCAACTTGCACAGCAAGTTCAGTGCCGTGCAACATCGTGCAGCATCGTGCAACGTCGTCCTGGATCTTGTTCTGCCGATACACCAAATAGCTGGTGCTTTCCAAGCCCGGGGCCATAAAGGTCACCGCCTGGAACTGAGGACCACCAAAGAAAAATATTTGATGTGTATGTGTGCAGTAAATGCATATAAGTTTGTGTAAGAATATATGTACATGTATACATATATATATGTGTGTGTGTGCGTGTATGTATACAAAAAATATAAATACTTCCATACTTCACAATACATCAAATATCATCAAATAATCTATATATATATATGTATATATTCATAATCAATCATAATCAATCATAATCATACAGATATCCAGTACCGTGGGTATACATCTATACAGTAATACATCCAAAGCAGAGCTGCAGTTTTTCCATGTTCGGGCATCAATTTCTTTTCCGCCTAGTAAGATCCGGCTTTGAATTTCTGATTTGAACGTGAGTCAATAACATTTGCAAATTGCAACGTCAAGGTATTCACGTCAAGGTATGCATTCTCTTGCAAATTCCTCTTGTGAAAACAAATTCACGTGCTTTTTCCAAAAATTGACATCATGTTTGTTCGTGATGCCAGATCTAATGTGCCGCAGGCCATTCATGGTCAGAACCCAAACTCATCCTCTGGACTTTTCAAACAGCTGAGCTAAGATTCAGAGACCCTCCATAGGATTGAACCCACAGACCATATGGAGACTTAGAAACAAAGATGACAGTCTCAAGGGTCTCGACGCGCTTTGCTGTGGCAATCTGAAAAAGCTTGTTTTCTCGGCTCGGGGTTCTTTTATTGCACTTTATCCCAGTGTATGCATTGCGACTTCCCTGAAACGGAGTCAGGCCACCTCTCCCTATGCATCTGTTGTCTCCGATGACTGACTGTGTCCTGGGGTTCCCCACTGGTATGCTCACGTTCGCAGCCACTAGCTTCGCCAAGCCCCCCCCCAAAGAGTGGCCTGTGATGTACAGGCGCCTGGCACAAGAACTGTTAGCGTCAAGCAAGAAATGCAGTCTCCAATGCAATTTCCAAAGTACCAGAAGCATCAAGCTGCCGTTGCTGCATTTGATTGATTTATACCAACAAATTCTGGCTGAATGCAGGCAAGTGCAAGCGGCATCAAGAGACAGCATCTTGATTTGAATGAGATCAAAAGATCCAACATTCCATGCTGCCCTTGTTCACTGGCCTGTTGGGAAACTGGGCCTGGCGCTTTTGCACGTAATTTAGCAGCTGCTGAAAGTACCTGAACATTGAACACTTGAAAGGCTGCAAGGTGCATGTTCTCAAACGCTGAAGCCAAATCTCATGGGGCACTGCTTCTGGAGGCCATCAGAATAGAGCAGTGTAGAGACCCGTGCAATTGCCTCTTTAGGGCCCAATCACGTGAAGTGAGGCTTTCCCGGCTTTCACGTACAAGATCGTGAGAGACCTACGTTGCCCGACTTGCTCATGAGTTGCTGAAGCACACCAGTCGGCACCTCTGCAACTGCATCAGTCAGCTTTGGTCCTGGGTGCACTTCAAGCTGCAAGTCAAGCTTCTCCCATCAAAATGCACTTCAAAAGACCAAATAGGCGGCCTTGGTCCCTGAAAGCAGACACGGAAGCCCTGCAAGGTATCCTTTTTGTGTCAACATCAAAAAACTCGCAACTCACAACTTGGGGTCTCTGATGCTCCAAAGAGTGCGCGCGCTGCCACTTTTCTGCGCTAGAAGCCTTCACGCTGGCAAAAGTGCAGAAAGTTGATTCCACGAGCTTCCTTTGGCTGGTAGAGAAGGAACATCCTGAGAAACAAGGCATAACAAGGCCTGGATCAGGACACAAAACTAAACTCAACTCGACTGAAAGGTTCTCGTGATTTCTTTTTTGGGTGTCTGTTTGTGACTGAAGAATGCTGGCCTAAATAGTCCGTCGTATGCCCGCTCTGCTACCTTTCAATGCCAGAACTTCACTTGCTGACTCAGGACTAAGCATGTTAGCACCGTTGAGCATCTTAGCACATGCTAGAACATGTCAGCACATGTTGGCATGCTTTCTAAGATTCTAAGCATATCTGAGCCGGTTTCATTCATTGTGTGCAGGTTTACATCAGTTTTGCCTCTGCCATTGACATACCTTCAGGCAAAGGTAGCTCCTGCACTGCGCTGCGAAGCGGTTGGTGAAATCCACACTTTTTTTTACAGGTTGCAGTGCGGTGACGCCACAAGGGTGCAAATTCAGAGTCTGTCAGCATCAGCTCAAATCAACTTCTCCTCATGCCCATGCGGCTGAAGGAAGACTGCCATGGTGGCCCTTTCGTAGCCTTGCTGTGGAGATGTCGGCAGCATGACTGATGGATCAAGCCGATATCAAGCCTCCACCATGGCTGGGAGGTCCACGAACACAATGCCTTGGTGACATTTCACCAAACATCACCACACATCACCAAACCTGTGGTGTGGAAACTCTGAAGTTGCTCAAGGTGTCTAGTAGAAAAGTTTCCCTTTGCCCTGTTCTTGGAGTTTAGAACAGCTTTAAAAATCTTAAAAATGTCAAAGCTTTAGCCGAATGGCTCAGTGGCATGGTAAAGTCCTCCAGACACGACTTGCAGCGCCTAGGCAAGTCTTCATCACGCAGTCACAATCAGGTCAAGAACTGAGCCATGTTACAATAACATCTCTCACTTGACGGTTTCGTAGAACATGTAGAGAATCCACAGTGGCCGCGGCCTCTCCCACTTGGAAGAAGATGCATTCGCCAACTCCATCTGGTTTTCGGATTTGGACTATCTTGCCCTTCCTGCGGGGGGTTCTTCTCAGACAAGACAAACCTCAAAATGCAGTAGGTTGAGGTGAAGGAAATTGCCTTGCTTCCCAGGAGAATCAATATCTCCGCGCTGGCTCAAAGTCCAAATTGAAACTGTAGCCCGCTCAATATTGTTTGCAAGAGTCCTTGTTGCCTTTTGAAACCACTTCCAATTCAGCTCAGCAAGAAGCATACAACTCGTGCGACAAAACAGAGTAGGCCAGTCTCAGCAACCATGCAGAACCAATAGGGCAGTTGATGCAAGACTTTCAACCCTGGTTTTCTTCACTGCACAATCGGTTTATTTCAAGTGTATTTTTGTATGTCTGCTCTGCATTCCAAACGTCAACACACTTGGCAAAAAACATCTAGGGTTTGAAATGGGATCGCGAAAGACCGAAATAGGTATCCACATCCCCCGGGTCTTGCACTATTTGGCTGGGTGAGACTTCATGGGATGGGGTGGACCCCGGCACTAAGGGTTTGTTCCCGACGAGCACCCCCCATCCCTTCTCCCAAGCCGGTGCAAGAGTGACAGTGCCGCGTTTGCGCAGCAGAGCATTTGATTGCTCTTGGCATTCGGCGATGCCGCTTGTGTTGCGTTTCGCGTTTTCGGGCTTTCATCCGCCGCGGTTTGTGTTTGTTGCCGGTTGTGGTTGGCGGTTGTGGTCGGTGTTTGTCTTTTGGCGCTCTGGGGCTTCTGCTCGCCCTGGGGTGTCTTTCGTTTTTGTTTTGGCGGTTCTGCCCCCTCTGTTTTGCTTCTTCCTGTTGGCGGCTGCGGTGGATTTTTGTCCTTTGATGCTGGTCGCTGCTGTTGGTGTTTTCTCTTTTGGTGCCCTGTGGCTTCTGCCCGCCCTGGGGTGTCTTTCTTTTGGTGGTTGTGTCTGGTGTTTGTTGTTTGGTGCTCTGGGCTTCCTGGGGCTTCTGCCGCCCTGGGCTGTCTCCGTTCGCTTTCGTTGTTGTGATTGGCGTTAGTTTTTTGGGGCTCTGGTGTTTTTCGTCTTCTTCCCTTGGGTGGTTGTGTTGGTGTTTGTCTTTTGGCGCTATGGGGCTTCTGCCTGCTTTGCTGCGTTTCTCTTCCTCTTGGTGGCTGCCGTTGGCATGGGTCCTAGCCACTCTGCGGCTTGTGCTGATGTTTGGTGTTGTGTTTTGCGCTTTGGGGTTTGTCCGCCCTGGGGGTTAGGTCGCTTTGTGTCTTTTGCTGCCATGCGGTGCAGTTCTTGATTCTCCTTCTTTTTCTTTCTTTCATTTTTTTCTTTCTTTCTTTTCTTTCTTCCTTCCTTCCTTCCTTTTCTGTTGGCTGGTGTGTGGCGCTCTGGGACTTCCGCCTGCCCGCGCTGTCTCTGTTCCTGTTGTTGGTGGAGGTTGGTGTTTGCTTTTTTGGCGCTGTGGGGCTTCTGCCCGCCCTGGGGTGTTCGTCTTCTTCCCTGAGTGGCTGTGGTTTGTGGTCGGTGTTTGTCTTTTGGCGCTCTGGGACTTCTGCCCACGTTGAGGTATTTTGTTTTTTGTTTGGGTGTTTTGCCCCTCTGTTGTGTCTCTCTTCTTCTTGGTGGCTGTGGCTGGCAATTGTTCTTTGTTGCTGGTTGCTGCTGCTGGTGTTTCCCTTTTGGGCGCCCTGTGGCTTCTGCCCGGCCTGGGGTGTTTCTGGTTTGGCGGTTGGGGTCGGTGTTTTTTTGATTGGCGTTCTGGGCCCTGGGCTGTCTCCGTTCGTTTTCGTTGTTGTGATTGGCGTTAGTTTTTTGGCGCTCTGGGACTTTTGCCCGCCCTGTGGTGTTCGTCTTCCTCCCTTGAGTGGCTGTGGTTTGGGGTTGTTTGTCTTTCGGCTCTTTGGGGCTTCCGCCCGCTCTGGGGTGTTTATCTTCCCTTTGGTGGTTGTGGTTGGCACGCTGGGGCTTCTGCCTGCTTTGCTGTGTTTCTTGTCCCTTTTGGTTGCTGTGTTGGGCATTTGTCCTTCGGTGCCAGTTCCTTGTTGGTTTCGTCTGCTCGGTCAATTTTTTCCTTCTCTAGTTTGGGCCACCTGAAGCTAGCAGGGACGACTTGCAATGACGCTTGGTTTGTTTTATCGGAGCTTGATTGTCGATCTGCCGGTGTCGGTGTGTTCCCGGGCTGCAGCGACTGCTGTGGGCCGCAACCGCAACAGCAACAGCAACAACAACAACAAGGTATCCACATGTATCCACATGTATCCACATGTATCCACATGTATCCACATGTATCCACATGTATCCACATGTATCCACATGTATCCACATGTATCCACATGTATCCACAATATCTTCAGTGAGAAAGTACTCATTAATCGGCTTGGCAATCTTGTATATTTCTTCAACTCCATCTCCCTTTAAATAGCACCAGGTGCCAAGTCCTGTCTTTCACATACAGGCCAACTTCTGGATCAGGGCAAGTCAGCTGCTCACCAGTGCTATCCAGGAAGATCCCAGGCAAAAGGATGGTGAGCAGCCCCGTGTCCTGCGTGCGGCTACAAATCGTTCCCCCGGAGTCAGATCCAGGGGTTCACAGAAAAACTGCAAGCTGCTAGCTACAAAGCTCTTGAATTCATCAATGATTATCTATGCATTCATTAATGCAAAAAAAACTGGCAACTTGGCTTCCAATGGCTTCCACACCGGCGGTCCTTGTGGGGAGGCGCCCACATGCCTTTGAAGGCAGCGCGCTGTTCTGCGGTCTCGTACTCCTTGGCTCCCAGCATTGAATACAAAAAAACAGGAGATGGCAGACTTTGACCGTCGAACACGATGAAGACCGTCCTTGCCTGTACTAGAATTCTTGTCATATTCTGTTCTTCTAAAAAATGGGAAACTACCTCAAACATGTACAACTTGGTAACAACAGAAAAGAAAAACGATTTTGATTGTCATCGCAAATACCTACCACTCCAATAGATGTGGCCTATCTTTCTGTGCGTTGTATACACTCCAATGATTCCAGTCTGTCTGTGTCTTCGAGAGGCGTGGTAGCAAATGAGCCTGCACTTGTGGTTGCACTTCTCAGCTGGCGCAACCAACCGTTGCAAGGTGCCCGGTCGATAGTGAGGATGCACCTGAACACCGGAACTCATACCACTGAGACGCTTTGAATATGATTTGATTGTACAAATATGTAAAAATGCTTAAAAATGCCATCGAATGAAGTGCCAAAATCATTGAAGCTCCGCACCTGGCTACAGCGCCAATCCACAGCTGCAGCCAAGCGCCTTCCCACTTCAACAAGCTCCACGGCAGCTTCGCGAGCCAATGGTCGCAGATTGGGCAAGTCCTGACAACGCAGCGCAACGCGCCAAGCTACCAGTGGTCGTTTCTTCCTCCAAAAATATGCAGGTGACACAGACAGCTCTGCAGACCAACTCCGGTCAAAGTTTTTCGGTCCTTGTCCGGCCACAAGTTAGGCGAGTAGAAAGTCGGGTCAGCAGTTACTCCAACTGGCAGGCATTCAGCTGGATTGTCAACCGCCGGGTGGAAGTAAAACCCTGTGCGGTTGCCATCCACACCTCGGGTTATGCAACTTGGATATCGAGACATTTCCTGTCTTCGACTGTCTGATACAAATATGCTTTTTTGTCCAGGGAAGACATATTCTGACAACTGTCAAGTCAGCTTTCAAGCTCTGCCCTGCCTTTGGAATAGTTGTTGACATTCAGGGTGCCGCGTTCGCGTATTGCATCCTGGTGCTGAAACATTCAGCCACACACTGCCAGCGGACATGATGACGCCCGAATAATCATCTGAATGGCGGTTTGCCAAGCTTTAGGTGCAAGGAATTCAAGACCCCCTAAGACAGACAAAAGTGATCGAAAATGGATACAGTTTTCGCCCGCTTGGCCAATGCATTCAGCGCACGGCCGTGCACAGCTGACGCCACAGAGGGCCTTTGACTCCTCTGGAAGCCGAGCCAATCTTTGTGCCAATGGCAACAGCTCATTTCGCCAGCGGCAAATGGAGGCTTCAAAGGCCTTGCCAAATCACCCAAAACTGAAGCCAGAAACAAGTCTTTAGAAACCTTTGACGGTTACCACGGTACTCAACTCTGACATCTTTGACTGAAAGTGGTTCTCAAAGGGTGCCAGGCGCAAATGATGCAATTCGAGGCTCCAACGGAGAAATGTGAGTTTTGGAGGCTTCCCTGAGAAGGTCATGTCCAATATCAGGTCTGTCCGGCCTCGTCGCCAGTGACGCAAACCAAGCCCAAACCTTCAGGGCCGAAGGCAGCATCCAGTGAGGCTGCCAATTCCTCGGCCTCCCGGTCCAATGAAACAGATGACAGGGGGAAACACAGAAAACACACAGACTTTAGGTGCCAGGAAGTCAGGAAGGCCAAAAAGGATCAAAAAGGGAGAAGCAGGGACTATTTGACTATTCTGCCTTTTCCAAATGTTCCCGCGGCCCCGGAATCCTTCTCCAGCTCGCTACAAGAGCCAGGTTCTGGTAGCCATGTCAGATCCACGCAGGGAACATCCATCAAGAAAGTATCATGATTTGTTTCTTTTTGCTAAAGCATGTTTTATTGTATGTATACTGCAACAATATATATATAATAAATTATATGTGTATATACGCTCAAAGTGGAACGCTGCCACAATGACTTTGGGATGCCTAACTGGACGGCTTGAAAAGTCTGACTTGAGCGAAGAGGCTTTGCTGCATAGCACACCCCTGCTATCCCCTGCTACTCTTGAGGCTAATCTTGTGAGGGCCCATGCTTCAAGAAGATGGTTTCCAATCAGAACTCGTAGGCAATATGCTTACCTTCCGATCTGCTATTGTTGTTTACTTTGGTCCATACGGCTGCGGGAGTCATAATCACTTTGGCACAGGAACTGGAGCAGGCTACCATGGCTACAAATGCCATATTGATATCCTGTGAGGTAATCTTGTTCCAGCGACTTTCACAATGAGTGATGGTTACTTGCTGAATCAGCTCCTAAGAAGCCAGCCAACGATACTGAAGACTTTCATGATGGCAGCAGGCAGCCAAATGTTCATGTCATCCTGGCTGATGTGAAAGTGGCTCATCTTTAGAACCAGCGAGCACTGTCTTCTCACGATGAGTCTGGAACTCTTGCATTTTGCATCACATTGCTGCATACTGCAGATTCTCAACGCTGATCCAAAATCCATGTGGAATCTACACAGACCTTTGACAAACAATGCAAATCAGGCCAACAGGCACCAAAGTGCATTGTTGAATCATACATTCATTTGTTGCTGTGACAGAATTCCGAGTTAAGGTCTCTTTCAGACTTCAGGCAGGTTGCCAACACATCCAGCATGGTGCTCGTCCCACGGACCGCAATGATGGAGGTGGAGTTCCTAGGGGCTTTCCGAGAGCAACCCACGGCCCCTCCAACAACTGCAGACTGTTCAAGCTTGACTATTGACAATATACCCGTGTGCAGGTCACTCTTCGATTTAGACAAGGGAGCATCAAATTGCAGTCGGATTTTAAAAACTTTGCCTTGCAGTTCTTTTTTAACATAGGTCATGCACATATTACCTTGAATGCGGCTGGCCGCATGTGTGAATAGATGTCAATAGCTTTTCAAACGAGCACAAAAGCAGGGCCGGCATTGGACTACTACTGTACAATCTTGAGTTCACAGCATTGGGTTTCCTCGCCTTTCTCAAGATTTCACTGAGCACTCGACTCTGCATCCTCAAACTCAAAGTATGTGGTCCTTCCGGAGTGGCAGATGATTGGAGTCTTGGTCTGACAATTTTGACAATTGAAGCATGTTTTTGAGAAAATTGAAGCAGAAAAGCCACTGGTCTCGGACCGCTGCCGCTGCCATTATTTTCATCTCAGCTTTTGCCAGAATCCCAAGAGGTGCAAGGCCTCTGGCATTGAGAGGCGAAGACACGCTGTTTCAGTGTTTCAGATGTTTCGGCAAAAATAGAATTGAAAGAGCTGAAAAATCTTAATTTAATTGTAAATTTTGGTGGTGTGATTACCTTCAGAGGTAGTATGCTTTAGAAACAAACATGTGATGAGGACCAGGATCAGGAAAGCCGACTGGTTAGAATAGAGATTGGGTCACCAGAATAAAGTCAGGAGAGTGTAGGATATCTGAATGCATCTGAATGATCAATAATGTTCCATAACATTGAAATACTTCTGCTGCATATAGAATCTCAACGGGCCTGGCGCCAGCGGGTCCCCTTCTCGCAGGCGCTAATGGCAGCGCTGCAACTGACCACATCTGGCTGTGCAAATGAAAATAGCTTCAACGCCACCTCGCAAAGACATGCAAAGACGGCACGAGACATGTCGATGAAGGATTGAGCACTGACTTTGGTCCAGACATTGAAAGTATATACAGTATGTTTTTCTTTGAGAAAAGAAACACTCCGGTGCTATTGATGTGAATACCCTAGTGTTGTGGGAGGTAGTCCAGCAATTGATGAAGTTATCGCTGCATTCCGGATGGTGTGACAAACACGGCTGAGTCAGCTCTGCGAACAGACAAGCCCGAGCCTGCCACCGTGCGGCCTTTTCACATGCAGTGATCACAGCATTAAATGTGATTGTTGTTTTCCTCATTCCAAGCTGGAGGTGAGAGCATGAAACAAAAAAGGACCAAAACATCAAATCAACAGTTTTGTCTGCTAGTAGAGACTGACTCTACAATATCTGGACCCATCTCCTCGGAACTTTCCAACAGAGACTATGAACCTTCAGAAGAGGTTGCCGATGTTTGGAAAGACTGGGAGGTTCATAAGGATTCGCAAGTTTCGAAGTAACGAAGAGCTTTAAAGACATTGCTAACGAGCTTCTGCAGCTTCTTATTTGCCATGGCTGCGAAAAGACCCAAAGCAGCCTGCCACTGCGCACCTGCAACTATGACAAGTATGATAGTGAAGGGAGTCCAATGGCGATAGAGTGGAACAAATGAAACGAATTACTTAATTCTCTCAGCACCCAAGGCGCCCATTGCGCAGCTGCTTAGAGCCGCGTTGAAGGCGATGGTGTTCCTGGATCCAAGGATCCAAGGTGTTAACTGATGCGAGCTCGAGGGCTGACATCGACATCCATGTTCGAATCTGGTGGAACATCATGGAACATCTGGTATGAGCCAATGTTTGAGTCCTGGAAAATCCATTCAGCTGCATTTCCGTTAGAAGATGGATTGATCTTTGCCACAAGAACGCTTTGGCACAAGCATTGATGGCTGAGCTGAAGCTGATGGCAGTGGCAATCTGCTCGTCCTGCATATCCTGGCCGCACTGTATTGCACGCAACTCTCGGGAGGTGTGACTTCCAGTGACTCCCAATGCTTTGATTCTAGTACGACCTGATACGACCTGATACGACCTGTACCAGACATGTTGCCGCTCCAAGAGTTTCAATGCGAGGCTGGTCTACACTCTACACGTTTCGAATCTTGTCGAAATTTTCGAATCTTGTGGACTCAGTCCTGGAGCAACGTCAAAGCAAGACGCCATTGGGAGGCATTGGCACAAGCAGCCATGGCAGCATTGACGGCAACCGCTGACCAAGGTTTACACATTCCAAGGGCAGTCAATGCCTCAGACCAAGCAGCAGATCGGGAGCAAAGGCTTATTGCTTGCACGCAGTGGAAGACGTGGATCGGAATCCTCGCATGTCAACAGGAGACTGCTGCGATTGACACTCTATACATGTTACACCAAAGTTCTCTGAGTCAACAGGGGACTCGGCAGACTGACGTAGGCTGACGAAACTCACACCTTGTAAAGCCTGACGTAGCCTTGAAAGCTGCATCTTATTGTCAACTTACTGCAGCCTTTCAACTCCAAGCCCGCCTGGCCACCTGCAGCTGCTCAAGTAGATCCAAAGCTCCGGGTGGGTCGAGATGTGGCAGCACTTTCGTGGTCCAGCCCAACTGCCAACCCACAAGGGGTTCCCTCAAGAAGCTGCATGTGCACGCGTTGAAGTCGTTAAAAAATATTTCAAAGTTTTCTAAAATCGGCAAGTCTTCCAGTGCTGAAACACGGTCAAATAAGCGATAAATCAATCGCTGCAGCGTCGCCTTTTGAGCTTTGCCAAAGCCTGCTTAGCTCCATTTCGCATGGGAGAGACTCCATGGCTGCGAAGGGTAAAACAAAGTGACAATGTATACAGCAAACAAAAATCCCAATGCTCTGTGTCTCCATGGCTGATTCTGTGCGTTCTGCGAGTGGATGTTTTCACATCTTGGAGCTTTGTTGTGATCAATAAATATCACGAGCCCGCTTGAACTAACGGCCAAGCAAAATAATAACAGCATGGAATCTGCAACTTGGAATCAAAGATGAAAAACATTGTGCTGTCGCAGGAAGTTTCAATACATTTCAATACACCACCAAAATCGAGTCACTGCGGCTGTCCAGTCCAAGCTTGCTTCAGGATCTCCAATGCCTCGTGCGCACATTGCTCTCGGGACTGGTTTGGTTTGCCTGAAACTGGAGTTTTAAATAAGGCATTAAAATCGGTGAGGTGCATCTTTGTGTTGACTGATAGATTGCATTTGCATGCAACAAACCAAGGTCTGGAGATGGCGGTGCCTACTTCAATATATTTCACAATCAACTCGAATCTGCCAAACAATGGCGAACAATGGCCATACTTTCGCTTCCAGTCTTGAGACCCACCCATTCGCAGCCTGCACGGCGAGAAAATGTAAGTCTCCAGCCAGGATGGTAGCCTAAGGCAAAATATCTTGGGAAACATCAGATTCTCAGGCTGTGAGACCAACATTACACCTCTGCATCTTCATCTGCATCTTCATTTGTTTCTTCATCGGTTTACAATGTCTATGTTTTTCATACCGTTTTTTCCCATCTACCCGCACCTTCTGTTCTTAGGCAAGTTTTGACAAACACCACTGGTGCAGTGGCAAGGGATTCCAGGTGCAGCAAAGCGTCGCTTCAGCCCACGCACCAATCCCTCCTCTCATGCTGCGAGTGCGACGGAACAGTACGAAGGAACAGCAAGCAGAGTGAGTGCCAAGAAGAATGCTCTTATGATCAAACGAAGTTGGGAAGCAATCTTCCGAGCTACGGATGACTTTTACCTGATGAAGGGTGGTGTGAGACTTTACATCACATGAGAATACACTCAATGAAGGGTGGTGTGAGACTTTACATCACATAAGAATACATTCAATGAAGGGTGGTGTAAGACTGTACATCACGTATCAATACACTCAATGAAGGGTGGTGTGAGACGTGACATCATATAACAATATACTCAATGAAGGGTGGTGTGAGACGTTACATCACATAAGAATACACTCAATGAAGGGTGGTGTAAGACTGTACATCACGTATCAATACACTCAATGAAGGGTGGTGTGAGACTTTACATCACATGAGAATACACTCAATGAAGGGTGGTGTGAGACTACTCCATGAAAGGTGGTGTGAGACTTTACATCACATAAGAATACACTCAATGAAGGGTGGTGTAAGACTGTACATCACATATCAATACACTCAATGAAGGGTGGTGTGAGACTTGACATCATATAACAATATACTCAATGAAGGGTGGTGTGAGACGTTACATCACATAAGAATACACTCAATGAAGGGTGGTGTGAGATGTTACATCACGTAACAATATACTCAATGAAGGGTGGTGTGAGACTGTACATGACACAACAATACACTGAAGGAAGGGTGGTGTGAGACTGCAAAACGCATTGTGATGGCTGCATGAACGCTGCATGGGGCTTGTGTTGGGGAGGAAGCCGGAGCACGAAACCTTGCGTTTTTCCGTGTAAAGTGGTTGCAGCTGGCGATGAAAGGTGCCTCCTGTGTGCGGCGGTTGCGGCTGCGGTCGTTTCATCCGCGAATATTTTCCTCCTCTGTGTTCTGCAACGAGTGGTTGTTCCTGTGTGCGTAGTTCTATGCGTTTCTTGAATCTGTGGTTGCAGATCGCATTGGAATGGCTGCATGATTGTTGTCATCTGGTGTTGCCAT